>Ga0316216_1000029_pt1:12500-21076 | contig 21076 bp, 9 predicted proteins | sample NRE6metagenome_FD_207800 | JGI IMG/M metagenome (GOLD analysis project Ga0316216, IMG submission 207800) | Spruce roots microbial communities from Maridalen valley, Oslo, Norway - NRE6 | ecosystem: Host-associated > Plants > Roots > Unclassified | place: Norway: Oslo | collected...
CCCGGGGAAGAAGCTTGACCGTACCACCCCTCCCTCCCTCTATGTCGAATAAGCTCTATTGGATTCGACCAACACATCTTATAGTTAGTGTCGATTCCCCGCTGTTACGGAGCCTTCTTGGTTGGAAGGAAGGCTCAACCAACAAGCTACGCCCGTTAGTAACGACAATGTATTAATGTATGTGGCACGAAAGCCAGAAACCATACTAAAGGGAATGCCGCTACACTCAAAGGGAGTAGCCAGGACTATGGAGGTCTTGCGTACACCACCACCCCTTACTCAACATAGGGCCCGAGTTCCATATGAATTAAATTCTCCACCTTGCCCGAGGATTAACACCATAAAGGTCTTGCCCTCTCCCTACCCCAATAGGATATGTGATAGCCTTATCAGTCGAGTGATTCCGTCCTGGGGGGACCCCACCCTCCATCGATAGCTGATTCTCCCAAGAACCGATACATTCACCCTTGGGTAGAGTGGCCCACATCTCTATTGGTACTACCTGCGGAGGTCCCTCCTTCAATCTCGACGCTTGACTCAATATCGGGACCGGACAACAATGACAGAAAGATTCCCCTGTTCATAGAGTTCCGTCGCTTTCCCTTGCTCATCGAGTGCCCGGTCTTGTGCTCGCTCATGCCGATACTTCAAAGATCTTAGATCCGGTAGAGATTGGTTGATAGGAATGATGCCAACTAAGGAGAGGGGGACCAGTTGATTGGCTTCCGTATCGAGATCAGTTCCTTCTATCGGTAGGTATGCTTCCCTCGCACCCGGCAACATTGACTCCAGTATTCGCTCCTCGATCCACTTCTTCCTTCCCTTCCTCACTCATATTACAGTCCTAAAGGGAAGGACATAAATGGAAGAGAATAGTAGCTCGTACATACAAGAACTAAAAGAGCAACGGCAACCGAATCTCCTCAATATGCATTGCCGCTGTATGGTAGACAAAACCCTAATGGACCTAGGTATATGTAATTGAATGGCTATAAGCCAACTCTTGTGGATGTTTCGAAGAATGATTCTAGAATCCGATTGAATCTAAGATACGAATAGTTGGTTTACGTTAAGGAAGAAAGACATGTATATGTGATAATTGACTAGTTATATAAACTAAAGATATAGATATATCTAATTTGCCCTACTACTATCAATTTAGATGGGGATTCCAGTAGAAGTCCTTCCGTTTCGTCTGTGACTGTTAATTGAAATGGAATGAATCAAAGAGATGAAATCAAGAAAAAGAACGGTGTTAACGCTCACTCATCATATGGGTGAGGGAGAGGAGGGCGAGGACGTATCGATGCGAAAAGTGAAACGTAGAGATGCGTGCAAGGATATGCGATATTGCGTATATCAATGGCTTATTCCCCACTGGATTATTATCCCATTGCTTATTGCCCTTCCATAGGAGGAGTATCTATGGCTTATTCCTTCCCATGGATTCTTCCCCCTGTTGATTTACCGTTAGATCACTGTGTTTATTTCCCCCCATTGGGAGAAACCCCATTGGGATCACTGTAGGAGTCGTAAAAGGAGTAGTAAACCCCATTGATTGGATTGTATTGGATTAGTCCCATTTCCCAATCTACCCCCCCAATAATATAGTTCTTAAGGGGAATGGATAATAAATAGGAATCCATCTCTTCTAGCTTATTCGCTTACGCTCTCAGGGGACTACTATTTTTTATTTTTATATTCTTTATTGTGAAGGCACTAAGGCAAGTTATACAACAGCTTTCACTCTCCTCTATGGAAGGGTAGGTAGTAATGGGTACAACAACAATAGAAATCTCATTTCATTATTCACTAGACAACTTTCAGATTATTCGCTGTAGCTCAGGTAGAAAGAAAGGAGGACCTTACTTAGAGACTTCTATATGGCTGCTATGGCTAGATCTCCTGGTTAGGTCTCCCAGACCAACCTCACACTGGGGACGACTAGTTTTCTCCTATGGTTCAACCGCTCAATGGGGACTTTCTTTCAATGCTCGGCTCGGCTATTGGATGGATACCCTATGGCTGCTGCTACTCACTCCCCGTCCCGCCCCGGAAGAGGTAAACGTAGAGATGCGATCTCTGCTTCTTCGCTTTGCGACGCTTCAACCTATCACTAACTTATCACTAACCTCTCACAATCTCTCTAAGCAACCTATCACAATCTAACCAATCCTAGACTATCATCTTCATCATGAAACCACAGAGACATAGACGTCTCTGACAGAGGAAATCAATGAATCTCATGGTCCAATTACTAAGTAAGCGCCATACATGCATTGATTGATTGGGCCAGTTGAACTCTCTCTACGCACCTTTCTTTTACTCTATACACGAGCAATTTATGCGTCCAAACCATCCCGCGCTTACGTGATATCGATACGATGTGCCCACTCTGCTGCTTTATTCGCCGAAGCAGCCCAGTCCAGTCGTTCTACCAGTCACTATATATATATGCATTATCTAGTCGACCATGTGACCTATACTTGTCTTTCTACGCATGTACCTATCCGATGCCATTTACAAGTCACTATTTACAAGCCACTAATCAATCATATAACTTACCATGTGATCTATGTTTGGTCTATATTATACGCCATTGAGAGCTACCTTATATTGTGGCTTTGAACCTACCTACGCGCCCTATGAACGTTGAATATTTGCTAAGTTGAACGCTCTCCTGCATGATTAGCCGTACGTGTTATCATTCCCTATAGCTCCATAACCAGGGCCTTTCGTCATAGCCGATCGACTCGGCGGAGCGGGGAGACTAGGTCACTTTCCGTAGATTTTGATATTTGACTGACCTTAGATTCTTTCTCTGATACAAGGCGCGGCGCGGAAGGGGGGATAAAAGCCGGGGAGGGGAGGAACTAGGGGATATATATCTTATACGGCCTTATATACGTAATATTGGTCGGCCTTATATACGTAATATTGGTCGGCCTTATATACGTAATATTGGTGGAATGTGTATTTGGTTGTTGCAGCATGGGAAATTGCTCTCTGTAATGGAAGAAGGGTAGAACTTAACGGTATGAGTGTGACGTATAATAATGCGAATTCTTTCGATACGGGTATCTAAGGTGCGCGGTTATCTATTGCAGATACGGAATGACTTTAGAATTATCGATTGGTAAAAAGAAGGGTAATTCATGAATTATACACCATTTGGAACGAGATGCAACGTGCAAAAGCTTTACTTCCAGTGGCCTATTAGTGAATTGAACTTCGGTTTGGATATGCGAGTCACGATTGCATGCGGCGGAGATAGATACTTCTTCTTAGCTCGAATAGATATATATATATTAGTTTTATTACAACAGCAAAGCCAACAACCAACAACACCAAATCATTAGTATCATTACATCTTGGTTCATATTTACTCATAGAAGAGTAGCGACTTATCATTGGGATTACTAGCTGCTGAACCTAGAATATGCGATGAGGGGCGACCTTCATCAATCCATAAATCATGGAATCATTCAAACCCTGCTGACATCATATCATCTCATTACCAAGCATGCATCACTGAATTATGAATATACATCACAGACTTCAATCACCACATGTTCACTAGATAAATAACATACTGCATACATCACAGACAGAATAAACGAATCGAGGAGTAGCCGCATTGGTGAATGAATTCATTGCATCATCGACTCATCATTGGTAACTATTGCCCCATATGAGAGGATAAACCGCTCCTTCAAACACCCAGCACCCCGGGAGGAAACCTCAATCCTCCATACCGGCCAAACTCAATCCTCCATGCCGGGAACACTATTATTTACTAATGTTTAAGAGCCATAATCCTAGCAAGTCATGTTTTACCAATCCTAGCAAGTCACAGATTAGCCCCTACCAAGGAAGAGATCACAAGGAATAACATCATGAAAAATCATTGGTTAGCACAGAAAACACATCATTTATTCTCTATATTATTTGATTCTATTTTCCGTCCCCTGTATCATCTATCGAAAGAGGGCAGAAAAGCCTCATTATCTGGGGTTTTTATCTCATAAACCACGGGTCCCCGATCATCGATTATTCCATACAAACTTCGGGTTTTCCCAAATCATAGGCCAATATGTCCATAGAACAATCAGAGGGTTAGCTGGGGAGAACCCCAAACCTCCGACCCAAGGACAGATATATTTTCATAGACGGCCTGGGAACGATAAGACCCCTCTTCATAGCATGCTGGCAACTACTTCATGTTACTTCTAGGAACCCCATTATATTCATTGATTAGACCGCCTGGAAACGAGAAGAAGACCCCTCTTCAGAGCTCGCTAAGAACCTCTTTAGAACAAACCGCTAAGAACCTCTTTAGAACAAACCGCTAAGAACCTCTTTAGAACAAACCTAAGAACCTCATAACCAGAAAGCTCTCTCAGGACAGAAACATCAGGTTCTCTAACAAGAATTAGCAGATTTCCAGGTTAGATGATCAATCTATCATGACAGCGACACAAAACATATTTTATAGGGGTTTTTATACAATAACTATGGGCTCCAACAACGAGGAATGGAAACGTCGTATGACCCACCAATAAACCCTCGGAGAAACCCCTACGAACTCCTTTAGAAGTTATTATTAGTTCTTAACTCCCTCCCATTTGAGCACCTATGAGCAGATAAAGTGAAAAAGAGGACCACTTTATTTACGGACGGCATGGCGGCAGTCTTAATCTTTTCTCAGGAGTTGCGGGAAGATATGACTCTCTCCTTATTAGCCGGTCTACCTACGATGAGCCAATTGTGTGTGCCTGCCGGTTCACTCCAATACTGCGCCGGCCATATACTTAATATGGTCCTGCGCCGGTCAACTCCAATACTGCGCCAGCCTCTTTAAATCGTTCGTAAGGAAGGATAAACCCTTTCAATCAAACGGTCCTGAAAGAGAAAACAAACCTTAGTGAGCCTTCGAGGTAACAACCTTGAGTTCAGTGAGGGTCCTTCGCCTTACTTAAATAAAGCTGTAAGGCAGGGTCCTGAATGGTCTTGATTGAGGTCAGGGTCAACCCTTCCTTCGTACAGGCAAGCTTTGAGGGGAAGAAATATAGGGCCAACCCAGAAGACCTTGACCGTATCAAATTTGAGGGAAGATTTTGATCTTAGAGAAGACATGACTCCACAGAATCAAGAAAAGTTGGTCGTAAATTCAGTATTTCATTAAAAAGCACCGCGATTTCTTGCTTGCGGCTGCCCACTACGCTTGACAGTTCAATCGAACATATGTTTCTCGTTCCTGTACCCACTGTATGGACCTCCCCTGTAATGTTTTCCTGAGTTGCGGTGCCTAGTTTCTGGATCTGTGCGTCCCATGCTGTAGCTATCTTTTTCGTTTCCCACCTGCTTTATACTTGACTGATGATGCATCTGGCTCTTCAGCGTGAGAAAGGTGGAATCTATTTGTTAACGATAGACCTATATCTATATCTATTTGGTAACGACGCCGCTATAGCTGCTATGGCGAATAGTAGTTTCACCGATGCTTCGATCGTGAGCTATTTATAGCGAAGGAGTTTCACCTGACCCAATTTATGACCTTACGAACACGCCACCTGCACTCGACTGTCATGCTGCGTTTGACTGGTCCAATCAAATCCGAGATCTTCGTCCCACTAGAAAAGTGCTCCCTCCAACCAACGTGCTTCGGCGCGCCTGATCTTCCAAGGCTTAGAGGGAATCGGTTCACTAATGAATTTTGATGCGCCTGCAACTAACATGCTGCTTCGAAACTAGCTGTTACTGTTACCAAAATAAATTCCGAAAGTGGGCGGTGGTTATGTTATAGCGATCGATGTCTCGTACTGGGATGTCTCTTCCTGTGCTGATGGATGGCCTTTCTGTTGAAGACCACCTCACCGCTTTCCAGGACTGCACTGATAACTTCTCTGTTGTAGAGGATGATGTCTTCTCTAGGATGTTTACCCATTCCTGAGAAGGAGAAACTAGGAAGTGGTTTAGGAACTTGCCTAATAACTCTATCAGATATTTGGGGCAATTTCATGAGAAGTTCTTAAAAAGATGAGGGGTTAAGAAAGATAACAGAGATTCTCTGACAAAGTTTCATACCCTCAAGAGACATAACGATGAGACAGTCCCTTAATTCACCAGCAGATTTTGCAAGCTCTATCATAGGATTCCTGAGATTGTTAAGCCATCTGAGCCAGCTGCCATGGTAACATATGCAGATGCATTTGAAGTTTCATTTGCCCTTCACTTAGCAGAGAGGAAGTCAGCTGACCTAGATGCCATGTTTAATGATGCTGAAGATATGGAAAGTAACATGAGGGCCTCAGGAAGACAACTCAAGACTAGGTATGACCCACCTGAGAGAAGAGAATACCCTAACAGAAGGAGGGGAAAAGAGCCTGAAGCTTCACCTGCTGGCCAAGAACCTATGTCCATGGAAGAAGTAGCCAAAAGACTGAGATCTATTACCATAGCTCTGTACCATCTGTGAAAGTAATACGTATACATACTTAAAAAAAAGAAGTATACATGTTCATCCGCTATTATTCATCTTTCCTAGGCGGCTGTAGAGAGGCTGTATCCCTCCCCTATATGGTGATGGGGAAAGTTATCTGTACCATCTCCTTTATCTATCAATCAATCCCAAGTTATCACACCTAACTTTTGGGTAGGCAAGCGACCTAACTGTAGGCAGGCCAGGCATTACACCTATATATCTAAAGTTAATGGTCAAGGTGCGGACCTTCGGTTGCTCCTTGTCTTCTTTTCATGTTCATACCCAGACCTGCTGACGGCTGACGGCTATTGAGATACTTTGGGCCCGGGCTTCGCAGAACACCTCATGGTTAAAGAACTAATCTTTCTATTTGTGTGTTAATTTTTCTGGGTGTGTTTCTGTAACATGTCTCTGTTGTTTACTAGGGAAATTTGATTTCTAAAATATAAATCGGGTTATGAAGGCATATGAAGGCATTAGTCGCTGGATGGATCCTATGCGTGGTTAAGAAGGGAAGTCAGTGGTTAAGCAAGGGTTAAGAAGGCATCAATGTATCCTATGCGTGGTTAAGAGCGGGTTCAATATTATTTCCTCGTCTCCTGACCGCCCTAGAGAGATTATTTCCTGGTCTATAGAAGCACGGGGAAGTTAGTGAAATGGGGATTTAAGAGAGGTTATTTCCTCCCTCTTTCTTAGGTTCCACGACTCAGGTTTTACGAAGTAAAATAATGGGCTTTACTCAGAAAATATTCCTTGCCCTCATCCTCTATAGCCTCCTCTGAAACCTCCTTGGCCTCTGTTTGCACTGTCATCCATTCCCTGTACTCGGTATGCATCTGCTGTGTGCTCCTTCATCAACTGAAGTGATCTACAGTTATTCACATCATGGCCCATGGACTTGTAGAATTCACAGAATGGGGTGTTTGTATATGTCTGATACTTCTATAGCATGGGGCGGTGGCTCGTGTCCCCATTGCCTGCAGATCTCACACCAGTCTGGCTTAGCTACTGTGGGGAATGGGTTCGACGCACCTATCACAGTCTAATTTCCCAACACTGGACATTCATTTCTATGGTGGCCCTCTATTCTACACAGAGTACACCACACATTGTAACGCACCGCTTTGCCTTTAGACATCTCCCGCAACTGGTTAGTCAAGGTAGCCTGTTGGTTCTGTACCTGCACCAAGCCTGATGATGGTTCAACAAATCCTCCTATTGATTCAAGGTGCATTGCAATTTCCAGAGCCTCTGCTTGCGTTGAGATTTTTGGCTGGGTAAGGGGAATCCAGATATGGGGAAGCAATCCTGCAATAAACCATTTATTATGCTGGACATCCCGAATTTGAAATGTTAGTATGCCCAGAAGGTCTTTGAACCTCTGATCATAATCCCACACGGATTCTCCAACTGCTTGCTTTATCTCTGTCAGTTCTGCAATACTCTGCTGCTAAGACTTCGGCTTCTGGAATTTTTTGATTAGGTTATTCTTTATGTCGGCTTCTAGTTGATCCCGTTGGAACACTAATTTTTTACTTAATATACCACTGCAGGGCTCTGTCCCGAAAAGTGGTCTCCAACTGTGCAATCTTAACTACATCATCCGTTATCTTATTCACCGTCCAGATAGCCTCACAGGTGAACCAATGCTGTTCAGCATCATCCTTCCCAGTGCCTGAGTGTGGCTCATGCTGCTTGAGCTCATCAGTAAGCTCACTCCATCTCCTCTGACACACCTGACATAATTCTCAATTGAATGGAGGTAAAATGTCTACTCTTTCGCTTGAGCTGGGGGGAGAATCATTTAGGTTCTAAAATAGAGCACTTATCCCCGCTTCGGAACCTATTGCCGGTTAATGAGGCAGTGTTAATGAGGCAGTGTTAAAGTCTCTAGTTCGTTCATCTCCTTCCTGTTCCTGTTAACCCCACCCTGATATTTATTCCCGAAGTGCAATAAGGGCCCACCTGTCCACAGAATAGATAGGATTTATCCATCTGTTTTCTTCCCGATGACCACCTGTCCACTGACTAGAACAACCCATGTCCCACTAAGCATCGCTGGCTATAACTAAGCATGTCCCACTAAGCATGT
>Ga0316216_1000030_pt1 | contig 19963 bp, 15 predicted proteins | sample NRE6metagenome_FD_207800 | JGI IMG/M metagenome (GOLD analysis project Ga0316216, IMG submission 207800) | Spruce roots microbial communities from Maridalen valley, Oslo, Norway - NRE6 | ecosystem: Host-associated > Plants > Roots > Unclassified | place: Norway: Oslo | collected 2017-09-15
AGTTTCGAGTTGCTAGAGTTGGTTGAATCAAATGGGGTCAAATCTCTCACCACATGTTCATTTGACTGTCATCTGCTACTGATTGCATGCCTTAAGGTAATACCATTATTCTTAATTTACCCTGAATACTCTAATGTTAATTTAGGATATATAACTACTGCACAAGCATACTCTTTTAGCCTACCATTCCGTATTCGCTCAATTATTCATAACCTCTGCTCATGTATCTAATTATGGCCAGGCTGAATACACTACTTGACAAGATTTCAAGGGTGTTGGTTGACGGTACAAAATAATGCTTCTAGGGTCTGGCTATCAAAAGTGAGGCACAGAGTGAATCGATTGAATTGATCGAGTGATGATCAAGTGATCGAGTGGAATCATGAGGTGATTGGTTCTACTTCATTTTTAGATTCTGCATTTCTTGTGTCTTGATTTCAAGAATTATGAGAGTAGCGAGCTGCCCACCCTGGATTTCCATTAGTCCAAAGAGTAGGAATGCGTGTACTTATATTGATAATGCTCTTTATTCTAGTTGTTTAATAACCCTATTTCTGATTATTTTCTTACTATTTATATAGGGGTTCCGAGATGACTGGCTTGCTCTAGTGGTGGGGGATAATTGAGGTACGACTGGTCTCCCCTTTCTATTGGTTCATCAATTAATAATAATAGGCCTTCAATATATAGGGAGCATTCGGAAGATGAAAACCTTCTCTCATTTAAGGTGGGATTATGACCAGCGAGTAGGTAGATACAAATATGAATAATAGGGGGCTTTTCTATCCTTTCTCATTCCCTTTTCTATAGAATCGAGTTGTTGCCTTATTATAATAGTAGGGCTTTGATCGATCATTTCGGGACGCCGCCTTATTGTGGTGGGAGTGGGGGTCATCACCCATGCACCAAGCTCGATCGTAATCTGGAACGGCTCTCTAAAGCAGTGGGCATTCACACTAAAGGAAAGAATGGCAAATGTCAATCTGCCAGTGTGAAACAAATTGAGACTAGCAAATTCATGCGTAAGGTGTGTAGGCTCATTCTTGGCAAGTGAATATGTTACTTATGAGTACCTCAGGCATACACATCTTTAGATTGTGTTGAAGGTAGGATTTTCAATATTGAATAGTGAGCAGTGAATATGATGTATACTATGGTTAGAGTGTCCAAACTAAGCTATATGATTTCAATAGGTAAACTTTCACAAGCCTTATCTACTTATTCCACAACACTACCTAGTGATTCACAAATAGAACTTCACCAAATATCATACAAAATACTCAACCAAGTAGTGCATTCAAAACACATTGACATATATTTCACTACATTTAGAAATCCATACAGATCACCAATGTACCATACATAGAAATAAGGTAGAGATAGGTTAGAAGGCTTCCCTTATTTAGCCTATATCCAGATCTAAATTGGTTGTAGGCATTGTAGATTATCCACTGCCTCTAAGCATCCAGATCCTACAAACAAATATGTCCTAAAAGGGTTAGGATCCACCCCTATAAAAAGTCAAGGGGTTAAAATAGATAATAGATGGTGGCAGTTTAAGCCATATTATTATTATTCCTTGTACAGAGAGGTCCCATCTGTCTGTTACCTAAGCACTCCTTCTATATTTAAGACTCTAATACTACAGTATATACTCAATGTTATTCCTTACCTATGAGTGTGTTTCTCCGGCGGTTGCTTGTAAATTGAAAATAGTGGGTGAAAGGGCCATCTCGGGTTGAGGGTGGCGGATAGCAGGCCCTGGTGTTTTCGTGTCTTATTCTTCTATCAACTTGATGACTTTTCTTATCTCCTTATACTAATATAATTAATCAATCCCTATCTCCTCTTCTGACCTTCCGTTATCTCACTTACAACTCTAACTAAAATAGAAAAGCCTTACTTCCTAATACATCAAAGTTGATTCTCACTCCTTTACCTACACAAATACTTTAGAGTTATCTATTACTATACCTACTTATCAACTATATAAACCTGTCTTTCCTTTCTCTTACTTACGACTCATACTACAAACATAACTTACTTCTATTCCTACTCTAACTTACTACTCTTAAAGATAAGCTTCATACTACTCTTCCTAAAGAATTAATCAACCCTAAGTTCCAAATAAATAATAGTTTCAAATTCCTATACCTACACTTCTAACTTTCTATTTCCTAATCCTTTCTATCTCCTGTAGTAAATCTAGTAGCTGGTCAAATCCCCTAATATGGATGGTGTGTAAAAACTCTAACTAATCTTAGGAAAAAGAATGTGGTGAAATGTTTATAATAGCAGCAGAGAAAGGAAAGCCATCTTAGCAGAGAATCCGAAGTAGTACAATGATTCACAATGAAATAAAGTTTGCAGGGGGTAGTTAAATGTTCCACACTAGCTAGCGGAATCTTTCTATTCCTAGGTAGGCTGACATTCTAGTATGTGATTAGATCCGTACCAATCATGTGCAAACTCATTCGACACTTTTGTAATCTAGGCTAGGTGGAATTGTCATTGAGCAGTTAGTTCACACACTAGCTTAACGGTGGTGATTGGTCGCCACTCCTACGGGTGAAACCTGAGCCGGGGATTTGAGTGAAACCTTGCTACGTGAAGCGATAACTAGCTTTCCTCTCGTTATGATACGTAGCTTGTCGCTCCACACACCTTTATCCCCTCGGTTACGCCTTGTAGACGTCCTGTTATAGCCCAACCGAGCTATCTGGATTTTGACACTCTGATTTCGGATGATACTGCTATGTCGATATCTCTTGTGAGTGCCTCACCCGAAGTGACCCCGAAGTGAAGCACCCTGAGGGCGTGGACCCGTTCCCAAGACCCGCCGCTCCTAATGAGGTTGACGGTAAGCCTTGGACTCCGCACCTCATCCTAAAACGGTAAGCAAAAGGTTAGGCGGTGCCTTGTGAGCACAGGTTGGGTATGGGGAAGGTAAAATGAGCTAGAATCCATTCCTGTTAGAGGTAAAGATGCTACCCTCAAATCCCTTCCACGTTCCGTATGCGATCATGCTCAGGCCAGCACTGAACACTGAACGCTATGGGTGGGGTGGTAATGTGTTCCGCTAGCACCCGCCTGGCAAATAAGAAACATCACATGTCGCATTGGTTGTAGGTTTGTAGCCTCGGGTTTGGATGCCGTGGCAGGTCATTTTTTGCGGGTCAAGGGTTAAGCGGGTGTGTCATCCGAGCTCACTAAAGTGTAGACCACTAACCATTGAGTTTTTACCCGAACCATCGAACAAATGTGCATCTGTTATGGACTTAGATCAGAAGAGAAATACGCATATATGTTATTATACGATGCATGTTAAATTGAAAATAGGAAATTATGTGCAAAAGATCGTTAGATAATCACCTGATGTTCAAGGTTCTTCAAAGAGATAAATGAATAGCGATGCTTATTAACGATGCACTCTTCGCACTGGTAACGCATGAATTCTGCTGCTTCCGAGTCAACGAAGTCAACTACTTTACTTGGTCAACTAACTTAAGCGGGATCTGCTACTATGTAGGTAGGGTGTGGAGTCAACTGACTTTGCTTCTGCCTCTCCTGCCTTTGTTCTTATTGGCTCTGTAACTAGGCGGTATGCTGCCTTTATATATAGTGGTTGCCTGACGCTTTACACCAGTTTTGGGTGGGTCGATCTGTGCTGTGAGCTCTGCATCTCAATCCGAATATAGAACAGAATCCACTGAAGGCTCTGCATATGAGTCAACGGGGTCCGCTGCTTCTGGATCCGGATATGGATCCGACTCTACCATTGCGTCTGTAACCGGCCAAATAGCTGGTACTGAAAGGTACGCCGGGTGACGATGGTGTTAGATTAATTAGTTTACTAATTGCTACTGGTAGTTATGGATCTTGACCCGGAACTGGATATGGTAATGTAGAAACGAATGGAACAACCGGATCTTAATATACTCTGGATATGGATCCTTGCAAAAAGGGGGGTGCCTCTGCCTTTGCTGTGGGGTATCAATATCGATATGAAACCTCTAAGTGGATATTCTGTTATCTCCACCGATGTTGGACGAGATGCTGGTAGGGAAGTTGCTGGGTAAATTGCTGCCTTTGATATTGATAGGTATAGGTAAGGTGAAAGGATAGAGGGTTAAGGGCAGAGGGAAGGTAGAACACACTCGGCATTGACGATCGATCGGAATACAAAGAGCATCGACGGAACACGTGACACAAGGATAACATACCGTAAAGCGTACGAGGAGTAAGCAGCAACGACAAGCACCAATAGCTCAAAAAACACATAACCGATCACCTCACGAAACACATAACCAATCATCGCGCCATCAATCGGATAGACACATATTGGCAAGGCACATCGGACTGAAGACACAACAAAGGTGGATCATCCAAGCAGCGAACAATAAGAGATCAGATCAATCAGATTGGAACAGAACGTATCGTATAGGTCAAGTAAGAAATCCAAGATACACAGCTCAGGCACCCCTTAAGTATAGAGACCAGCAACTAATGAACCACCGAGAGCAACCAATCAACCACTCCTTGATGATGCCTATGCCCGGCTCATCCCATTGGAGCTAGAACCGTGTAGCTAACCGAACAAATAAAACATATAATGAATCAAACCATCGTGGCGTGAGCCGATCGACCGAACTAGGCCAATCAATCTACTGACCCGAATTTAATGTATTGATCTGTGCGCTATCCGTGCATCGACTGAACTAGGGGTATGGATATGAAGCTCCTGCTACTCGTACTGGTGCTGCTGGTGGTGTTGCTGGATCTACTTCTGGCCATGGGCCTGGATCTTGCTCTCTAACTGGGTCTCGCTTTCTCAATCCTTCCTCCCTATATAGATCATCAGGAGGAACTGGGTCTCGATCTCGCTCTCGAAAGGAATCTGGATCTGGGTATGTATCTGTACGATATGCTGGCTTAGATAGATGTCTGGCTCGCTGATATGGCGGGGGTGTAAAGTCGAAACAGGGTATATCATATGTGCATAAACCCGGAACAGGGTAGAATGCGCGTTAAGTCGGAACAGGTAGGTATAAGTGGAGATTTGATCTACACGGATGCTACTGGATATAGATATGGGCAAGATGGTGTTGCTTAATCTGGACCTGGAACTGGGTATGGAACTAGAATAGATGCTGTGGGATCTGGAACCATGCGAAGGTAAGCTGCAGGGTATGGCTCTAGATCACGAAGGTCTGGCTCTGGTGCTACCTTAGCTACTGGTGGTACCTCTACCTCTCTGCTTAAGCTTTAGCTTCCACTCGGTTAACAGGTGCTTATTCAACCCAGGCTACTAGCTTTACCTTTGCTAGTTTTTGATCGATAGGCTATGGATCTTGACCTGGTCCCAGTACTGGTGCTGCTCCTGCATCTCGATCTGCTACTACGGGTACTGCTCGTGCAGCTTGAACAACAGATGGAAGGGATGCACGTAATGGATCTATGGGCTCTGTCACTCGATCTGCTTATGTTAGCGGTGCTACTACCACAGAATAAGCTGCTGCTCTTGGTGCTACTGATGATGGTTATACTGATGGTAGTGGATCGACTGTTGCTACTATTGGTGCTGGTCCTGCTTCTAAACGGGATCGTCTTCTGCACAATCTACTGAATTAACTGCTGAATCGACAGCTTCATTAACAGCTTAGTAAACGGCTTAATCTGCTCCATCAACAGAATTGACAGGATCAACCAATGGAGAAACTGCATAACGGTAGCTTTATGGCTGTCCTAGATCTGGCTTTATTACTTGCTGGCTTTGGCTAAGGCTGGCTTAGATATAGCTATGGCTGGCTGGGAAGGGTAACTTGTGAGTTTGGTCGTGTAGGCTCTGACCCTGATACATTTGCTCTTGGCTCTGCTCCTATCTTTGCTTTCACTGCTGGATCATTTACTGACTACGGGTAAACGAGGTAAACTGCTCTTACTACTGATGCTTTTCAAATTGGTACTGCAACCCTAGTTTCTGCCACCTACGCTGCTGCTTCCCCTGCTACTGGGTTTCGATCTGGGTCAATAAACTCTGCAATTGGCGTAGCGCGGATATAAAAAAACGAGTCTAAGGGATAAACAGGTTAAACCACGGCATATGGATCCGTTTCCGGGAACTCTACTACTGGTGATGCTTCAACGACAACTGGCACTATGGCCTTGGAATGGGCGGGTCTTTCTCTTGCTTCAATTGAAACTGGACCAATTGCAAGTGGAACCGGATCTGCTACTGGTGGTTCAAGATCAAGCGCCTCTGTCCCCGTCATATGCTAGTTATGAATCAATTGGTTATGGTGCCCGCTTAGTGCTGCGAGTCCAGGTGGGTCGATGGGTGCCCGCTTCGGGATGCGGATTCGAACCGCAACCATTCGGTTCCTAGCCGATCGAGGTCACCGTTTCTATATCCCGTCAACGAGGGAAAAGGGGGTGCCCCAAAACAAGGGAGTCTGGCCCGATTCTTATATTGCATCATCAAGGGGTGGGTTTTGACCGATACCCCTTCTTTCCAGTTCCTTTCAGATACATGGTTAACATACCCTTTACTACGGCTTATGAATTCTTGGGAAACGGGGTTGGAATTACTTGGCCATTAAGTCTTGTGAACCCATTGAGACCAAAATAGGAGAAGGAGATACGAACAGAGAGGAATAACCCATTGATAAAAGAACATTAAACCATGTAGTCTCGATAGAGGTACGGAAAACGATTGGGGGCAATAAAGTAAAGTCAGATCTTGCAAGCTGTTCCAACCACTGCTGGATGTGATTCCAAGAGCCGAACGAGAATGAATACCACACATAGGAGTCAAGATCGGGCTTCCTAGTATAATGTTGAACCAATTCATTTCGGATCGATCAAATTGGGAAGTTGTAGGTAAACTACAGAAAACACGACTTATTCTAAGAACCCGGTGACCATACAATTGCAGAAGTAGGATTTTTGGCGAGCAATAAGCACTTAAAGAATACGATTCGGGCATCTTCTCCATCATCTCGAAACAAAGGTTCGGAAGGGAAAGAAAACAACGGAGGAATCCAAATCAGACCTAAATGGGAATTACATGAAAGGTCCTTTTCAGAACCTGTAGTTAAGGGCGTTACTACGATATACAAGAGGAATAGAGACAAACTCGTGATTGGTTTCGATGAATGAAAATCTGTTTATTCAATAGTTCAATAAATAGTCGTCTCATTTGATTACTTATTCGTTAGTGGAGATTCTCAGGTAGGAGATCTAAGATCTACGCCTCCCCATCGTAACTTATACCTTCTAATTTATTGACTTCAAGGCTGGTTCTGAAGTTCTGAGCTGGGTTCGACAAAACCTTTCGGGGTGACAGGATTTGCACCTGACGCGGAGAAGCTTACTTTGGCCCCCAAACGTAAATTATAGATACCTATATATCGTTTGGTGTATACATTTCTGTTATTGTCAAGAGCAAGATCCAACAGCACGAGTAGTCAAAGATGCAGGAGCTGCAGGAGCAGTTAAAGATACAGTACGAGCAGCAGTAGAGATAGCCAAAGCGGAGGTAGCTAGCCACTCACCACCTATGAACCATGCTACTCTACTAGCCCATGCTGATGCTCATCCTATGCTATCTCTAGAGAATCATGTGCTTCCTCCTAATCATAAACAACTTGCATGTCCGGCTTTCGAATAGCCTATGTAACCATATTCTATCACTACTGACTCTGCATATACAAAGGGCAACATCTCCATATTAGATCTACTACACTTGTGCCCATCTCTATGAGACTCTTTGAATGACAGTATGTCTCAACCATCTGCTACTCATGCATCATCTTTGCCATCAACTGATCTACCTTCAGACACTTAAGTTTATCACATCTCCACTAGGCCACTTATAAAGAAGATAATTCAGCCACAACCGTGCCATTGGAATCCAAATCTTTTGCCTTTGATCTTAGTGTTATTAGATAGTTCATTCATTATTGCACATGACCCTACTCTTTTCATCGAGTGTATCGTAATACTTTACTACATGAAGCATGTCTTCATTGACTACTTTTCTAGGGTCAATGTAGTCTCTTATGATGCTCTATTGAATATGCACTACACTAATACATTTGTCACCAAAAGTACACGTCATGCTTATGATTCCTATAATATTTTTTAAATTGGAGTAATCTTTCTCTTCTAGTTGCTAGTGAAAGCGTAAAGTGTCGAGCTTAGTTGGCTTGAGTTTAGAGCTGAGTTAGGGCATAGTTCTAGTAGATATTTTTATCTAGTAAAAGGTTGTAGTAGTAAAAGCAAGGTGGTAGTAATCTAATCCTTGAGTTAGCTTGAGTAAGTAATAGCCAAGGAAGTAAGAGCCTCTAGTTCTATTATTCAGACTCTATTAATTAATCCCTACAAAGCTTAAAACATCTTATCTAATTCCTACATCTCCCTTTCTATAACTTATCTAACTTCTTCATAACATACCTTATAACTTAGACTAGACTTCCTACATCATAAGGAGCTATAGTTTGTAAAGACCAATAAAGACAATGTAACAGTCCTAATTATTGGTTATCTAAAAGAGCCTTAAACTATATAAGGGACAAAGATATGATTTCCTAATATAAACTCTCTAAAGGAAGTCTTATTCTTATCTCTCTAAGAAGCTGATATACTCCTATCTCTTTATTGTTCTTAAAGCCTAATTATAAATTATTACATCTTAATCCCTATCTTTTCTATTCTATTTCAAATCTATTCTAACAATAAAAAGGAAAAGGTCTAACATACACTAATACATAAACCAATCTCTATACTTCATACTTCCTAATGGTTCTTGAATAAACCCTTCTTCTCCTGGGATTAATCTTTCCTGTTATACTTCTACAATATATAAAGAGGAGTTTCTATAGCTTACTATCTAATCTAAGAGACAATCTCTAAATATAATAATCTTCATACCTATACATACTAAAGATATCCAACTCTTTTAAAACTAGACATACTAATCTCTTTCCTACTCTTCATACTTAAACCTATCTATACCTAAACATCATAATCTTAATACCAAATATCCTAAAGCCTTTATAGGAGACAGGGCTGGGTGGATACAGTCAGTGCCAGAAGGTGTCATTGTCCGGTCCATTGACAGAGGGTCATTTACAGCTGGTCAGTGCCACTCATAGCCAGTATCTTTTACAGTGGTCGCCGATAAGGAGGTGGTCGGAGGTCCCCAATAGACAGGAGGTGGGTTATACTTGATAATGATTGATTGATGGCCTCTTTCCAGAGAGGTTGTACCACGGACAGGAAGGTACGGGACGGGGCCGAGTGAGTAAGTCACATAGCTTTTCCGATACCCGATACTCAATATGATAACACCTATCTCCACCAGCACGAGGTCCGGTTGAAAGCTTATCAGCCCACGAACTATCACGAGGTCTGTGTAACAGATGGAAGGAAACAACTTGCTTGGCCAGATGGGGACTACTTATTCTTTAGGGCACTTACTTTATCTATCTTATATAAGCTTCGCACCCTTCCCCTCCTCACCCTTATGGGTGAGCAATAAATAACCTTTGTTGGGAAAGCGGCTCCGCTCCAAGTTTAGGAGCTGCTGTAGGTGGTGTTTTACTATTTGCATAATAAATGTGCATCCTCCGCTGCTGGATCACTGCGGGAAGGTCATAGTATAAACCCGTATAGTCGAAGTACCGGACGGACAGGAGCTGCTTCACGGGGTTATTCAAAAAAAGAGATACTGTCCTTAGGGGATGGTTCAGCCAAAGCGTCTGTAAGGCAAAAATTGACTTAGTTCTCAGGATCTCTTTGCCCATACCGAGAAAATGATGCCAAAAGCTCGCTCGTCTTTCAGAATCATCCGAACTGGAACGTCCACCCACTCCCACCATATAGGATATAAAGGTAGTCCCACTCACCTCAAATATATGGTGTGTCAAAATGGGCCCTTGCAGACTTGCTTGCTGCCAATCACATATTCTATGTTGTTACACAACCCACGCCTATTACTCCTCTCTATGCCGCTGAACTTCGTGAATGAAGGAGACTAATGCGCACTGATTCTACCATGTTGGCAATGCATTTTCTCTCAGAAATTCGTGCTGCAGCTCTCTCTCACATCATTTTCGACATCTCAGAGAAGCAATTGCTGCATTTCTTTTTTTGGCTGCTCCACTTTTCCCCTTGTTGTTTGTGTTTCATCTCTGTTTCATGTCAACCAGTTCTTTAAAGCTCCTAGCTAGGATTTCTATTTGTTGCATTCTGCCTGCATTTACATTCATAGCTGCTGCATTTCATTTTAGATTTATAAACCCAGATTATGGCAGCCAGGCCATAACCAGAGGGTTCGCCATTTCAACGGAGGAAGGTCTAATTCCTTTGGCCGAGTGAACGTGTGAAGTTTACAAGGGACTTTTCCCCGTGTAAACACCAGTCTCTGGTTGCAGTACTGTTGAAATTGAGAATGCTAAGTACAAAGATGTTCTCCATATTCCTGGAGTGGAACCAAATCTTCCTCTCTATTTACCGTATTACTGGCACCAATAAAAGGTGGAATTTTGGCCAGATAGATCGATTGTTAAAGACAACAATGACGACTTCAAAGTTGTTACCTATGGATATTGTGATGAATCCGAACGTATGTACAAGTTGGGGAAGTCTTCTACACCTCCAGCTTCGAATAAATTCATTGCAATGGTGGCCGATGCAGATGATGACAGTAAGCTATGGTACTTTCGTCTCGATCCACACCAACTATGAATCCTTGAGGCACATGAGTTGTCTTCGCCTTGCTGAAGGCCTTCCACAGATCAACCCTCCCAGTGGTGTTTGCGAGGGATGTGTGATGGGAAAGCATCACCGAGAGTCCTTTCCAAAGTCAAACTAAGGACATGAGGAAATATCTGGGATACATACTATATGAACTCTCGATACTAAAGGAAATGTGACAGCATGGGTGCCCGTATGCAATGGGATACTAGGCTAGGGCAACCCATGTAGGTGGAAAACTACCGTCGGGCAAGGGCAAAATGCAAGATGGATGGGCTAGGCCACATGCCCGAATGGGTGGGGAGGGACCTAAGGGCATATTCCAGGATGGAAAACAATTAAAATACCACATTATCAGAGGGGGACATGCTACCTATATGCCAGTTTTATCAATTATACCTGAAGGCGAGGTGATGAACATGTTTCAAAATGACGGAAAAAGGCTCCCGAACATATGACCTGCACACATATAAAAAATATCACAGGGTGAAAGTAGTCATGAAAATAAAACCAGTAATGCAGACTGCATGGAAAACCAAGCTATGGAGGTAAGGATAAAGTGGATGATAGTAGCTGACGGATGTGTCGTAGCGTGTGGAATCAATAAATATAATAGGGATGGTGCTGTTAGGTTTGTTGACTATTGGGCCCTCCATTATATTTTAGAAGAATAAGTAAGGTTCCCTGCCTGTTTTGTTAGTAGCTTAAAGTAGTGTGAAAATAAGGGTAGGGGTTGGCCTCCTGTACACGAAGATAGAAAGCCCGGGGGCGCGTCCTGGTAAGAGGATCAGCTCGGAGGGAGAAGGAGAGGAGGGCATGAAGGGATGCTGTAGGCTGTGACTCTCGAACCACTGGAAGGGGTGTTGGGCGAGATGCCGATGGTGAATCATAGCCCGCTCCTGGTTATATATAGGCTACGACCTGTGACCGAGCATCCATACTTAGCCTATTATATAGAATGGGATATACTAAAAAACCAAAATGGGAGTCAAACTAGGGGGCCATTAGATGGAACAAAGGAACCAGGTATACAAAGAAACGGAACTAAACTACACCTATCTCCCCCTATGGGTCAGCCGAATCTGTGACTCGAACCGTTGCTTCTTTTGTGGGGTCAACTGCTCGCTTCGTTCGGATTCAGTTCGAGTGCCAATTTAAGTTCCACTTATAGTGGAATCATATTAAGTTGATCCATAAGCTTTAGCACAAGCATCAGCTCGAAAGGCATATCCAGATCTCGTACCGGTTGGCCTCATTGACCCAAAAAACCTAGCATCTAAGGCAGAGTGAAAGGCAGAGGCATTTGATCGAGTGATGAAAGCAGATCCTATTGTAGTGGTTTCACCAATTGTTGTTGAACCAGAGTCACCCATATGTTCCGACAACAAGAGCTTATGTTCCATGCGAAGTGACAAGGCAATTTGTACATATCCAAGGTGAATCGTGCAAAAGCAATCTAAGTTCCAGCTTCCCTGCCACCACTAGTTTAAGTTCCAGCTTCTCCACTACTATCTTGCCTAGTTCCAGTTATTGACCTTGATTCATTTGATCCAGGACCAGCTTCTCTTCGCCCAGAGGCGGATCCTATTTACCCATTTACAGATCTAGATGCAGAACTCCCCGTTGACTACCCAGCAGATCCAAATCCAGTCCACAGCATATCCCGTAGTTTCAGAACCAGAAGTAGGAGAGCCAGAGGCATGGACCAAGGTAGCAAAAGCAGGTGCGGGTTACCAAGTGGAAGTGGTGAAACTAAAACTCGGTCCAGAAGTCATTACATATGCGAAAGAAGAGTGAATTGGAGAAGGAGGCCAGATTGTGACTTTTAGACAGTTGGTCAGGGAAGCCTTCAGTATGCCTTGCTTATCCGTAAGTCTGTTCAGTTGGGCTAAAGCTTGATCAAAGGTCATTAATTAGAATTCATCTCATTAGAATGACTCTACTTGTAGTTCATCTGACTCTACATGTAGTCCATCTGATAAACAACCTTATTCCTAATGTCGATCAAGTGGGAAAGGAAGGAACTCAAACAAGTCATTCTCCAGGGAACATTCAAGGTCAACATTCTTGCTAAGGTAAGGAAAGGAAAAGCCATTGACCAAACAACAAAACAACCAAAGGTGAGCATTCTCCAAGGTAAAGGGTAAGATTCTCCAAGGTAAAGGGAAGGGAGCTCGGGTGCTATCTGCCTTAAGACGAATGACGAAAGCAACTCGGAAGCTACTTCGTTAAAAGCGAAAGCGAAAGCGAAAGCGAAGCCTTCAATGTGGAAGGAAAGTGACGTTGACATCAACTGACGAACGCAACCACAGCAACATATATAAGAATCTAGCTCGTAGTACCTCGAAAGAGGCACTCCTCGCTGATGAAAGGTTCGCTGCGCTCACTCAGAGAAACGGTTCCTTTCTTCCTTTCAGTCAGAGAGAAAGCTTCGTCGGGTTCGCTTCGCTCTCCCTCTCTCTTCTCCTGTTGATGCAGTGAAAAATGAGTAGTAGGGTTTTGCCCTTAGATTTAAGAATGTGGAGCAACCGAATCTTTAAGTTGTCCACAAAAACAAATTTGATTGGGCAGATCATAAAAAACCATTCATCATTTTCTCTCTTATCGATACAGCCTGAAATTTACGTTATTAAGGCTATAATAATCGACGACTCGTTTCAAGTTGTTTTAACGTGAATATCTGTACGGCTGACTCTACCTGTTGCTGAAGCGTTATAGACTGTATTGTCGCTCTTGCTCCCGGGGTATTCCTCTTCCTCCATTACCACCCACATATATGGAAGATTTCAGAAAGTGAGCTGTAGGAGGATTTGGTGGAAGGATGGGCAATACAAATTAACTCTATGTTTTACCGGGAACAGGACCTATTACAATAATATTTTTTTGATTGGGGCGACAGTTCCGAAGAGAAATATGACCTATCATCTTTTCCATCATCCCGGGATAAGATCCGGAGGGGTGCCTTCGGGTAAGGTAAGAACAGCTCCTTCCTACATTTAAAGTTCCCTTTTTACCATTAGCAAGAACTTGTTTGATTCGTGTATCATGGGGAATTTTCACGGCTGCTTCGAGCGGGAAGCACAGACCTAAATCCCACAGGTTTCTTAGCCGAATGACAATTGGCATGTACAATACGTCCAGTCGCTTCTCGAGGATTTTAATCACTTTGCTATGCAAACATGGTGGGGTATGCATTCGAAATAGATGTCCGAGTGATTTTATTATACACATCATGATCAAGGCGGAAATGAATTGAGTCACCCTTTCACCCAGAGGAGGAGGGAAAAGAGTTGGGAGGCGGTTCATCTCTCATTCTTTCAAAAGCAGATCCTCAATAATGAGGAGATATGCTGGCAATCCGTATGCACGCAAAGGCCTCATCTACTCAATTGCTGAGATAGATCACGCCGACGGACGGGGCATCTTATGCTGTATGTGGAGAGATGGCACTATACATTCCGTCGAAATGCATCGTGTTAGAAGGAGCTAATGTACGCCGGCCACCGATCGCCAACAAATCCCCTCCCCCATGTTGCCGTGTGGACATGTCGTAAACACCATATGGAATGGAAGGGATCTCGATGGAAATGTGGAAGGTAAGGGCTAAACTAAAGAATAGCCCGCCCACGAGAGATGTATCGATAAATGTATCGATAAAGTTAAGGTAATGTGCATTAAAGGTAAGGATAATGGGTCAGTCTATTGGGGTATGGATTAGATTCTCTTTTCGGGCTTACTCAATGGTAAAGGCTGGTCAGTTAAGTTTTTGGTTAGTGAAGGTCTTGGTTAGGGCCTAGGAAAAGGGCCTATCTTTCCTATCTGTTAAGGGGCCTATCTGTATGGGCCATACCATAGATTTATTATCTGTGGGCCATAAAGCAGATTATTAAGTAGCGGGGGCAGTAGAGGTAGCGAATCGAGTACTAGTTCCAGTTAATGACCAGATGTAGTTCCAGTTGTTGCGCCTGATCCTTAACCAATTGCAATTATTATATTCAGTCTTTGTGAAAGCATCCCTTCCAATTTGTCCAATTTGAGATCCGTAGCCGGTTTGATGAATTCTTACTTGACACGATTCTGAATTCGTTGGGTAGGCGCTGGGAGCAAAGAGAAAAGCCTCTATAAGGGAAAAGCAAGGTAGCTACCTTAGTCCCTTTAGGTTACAGGCAGGGACTATAGATAGATCCACCCACTAGCAGGGACTATAGACCGGTCTAGATGGGCGCCGGATCCGGAACTGCTGGAGCCAAGATCAATTGTGCCAAACCTCACCGGTAGAAAGTGACCTTAATAGGGCTATATATTTGACAGAATTATTAACTACAACTTATATAGAGCAACTACTGAATAATCGTTCAAGTACTTATTATTTACCTAGCTGCCGCACCCCGCCTTAAGTAAGGCCTAGCCCCTAAGACACTTTCTCCCCTATCGTTCCGAGCTACCGAGATATCATGTTGTTCAAATAATAGAATGCCCTGTAGTGTAAGGCCCAGGTCCGACTACGACCAGCAGAGTCACCCGGTTACGGATCGTCAGGAGCATAAACACGGACAGACCGATAAACGCCTTGATTGAGAACCAGAACAAGAGCTAATAAATAGGATGGAAGCGCGGCGGTCACGAGCCCAACACAAAGATACGCGGCAGGAACTGGAACAATACCAAGATACACGGCGAACACAATAAATAACTATGAGAAGGTGAGGTGCATAAGTAACCGGATCAATAATGTTAGGTGGGTCGGAAGCGATAACAAAAGTAAGGTGCGTTGGGACCAGCACAAACGCGAGATGTACAAGGTCAAGACACGGCCCCAATCAATCATTTGCCCCAACGTAGGAAATGGTCCCTATGCTCTTGCAGTTATCCCTTGTAATGCCTAGATCATGAGTACGTACCAGCCATGTGATAGGAGGAGCGGCCGGTAGATTCCCATTACTAATGCATGTATCGACGGTAACCCCACGCTAATGGGTACGAGACCCACAATTCAAAGTACGGCGAGATCTAGCCCATAATGAGTCCACTCCGATATACTGAAATAATCGTTCAGGACTGCGAGATCGAGGAAACTTCAAAAGACCACAGGTCGCTCCCCCCAGGTTAAGAAGCAGCTTAAGTCACAGGAAAAGCAAAGGTGGCTAGGCCAAAAGAAGCAAGGGTAGATCCAAATCTGGATCCCTTCTATATGACGGGGTGGGAGCTCCTCCAGTTGCTGATTCAGTTAACTCATAACCAATGAATGAGCCAGTTGCTCACCCAGCACTTGTAGCGGTTTTAAATCGAAATACAGATAGTACTTATAGTGCTTTTACCATCTTAGCTCCCACCTTTACTGCTACCTCTCGTTGATGTGTTGGCTTATACTTCGTGACCGAGGGTGGGTGCTTCTCATCGGTGCTTATGCCTCATCCCTAAATGGATGAATCAAAAGCGAAGGAATTAGCTGTGGCTGGCGGATGCTTTATTGATGGTTCATTCCCCCCCCTCTCCGGCGCATGTGTCCCCACCTCATGTGTTCGAATCGACACCTTTGAAAGCGAGCAGCAACCACAGTATGAATACAAGTTGAGAATGCCCAGAGGTGGGGTTTGTTTCGAGTCGTTTGTGTGAGTCCAGGCCCCCGTCAGCTGGAAGGAACATCTCTGAGATTGACAGCTTTATTCCTTCGTCCTTCTCCAGTCCTCGCCCTTATCATGAGTATCCCGACCGAGTTGACAATATGCCCGCTTTGTTTGGTCGACTGATGTTAGCAGTTGCGCTTGCTTGCAGAGAGCCCATGGGATAAGAATCTTGGGTTTAGAAGGGAGACTCCGCCTTTCAAATGTTCATTCCAGCAAGACCCGCTCGGCCGACTCTGTTCGAATGTTCCAGTATTGGGCCCGCCTTCGAGCGAGGTTCCCGACCTTACCAGGTGCTCCATTGATTGAGATCCAATCCTCCAGCCCACCGCATTGCTTTGCTTGTAAGGCGCAAGATCACCTCATTCGCGACTGCCCTCATTGGAGACCCTCTCCGAATGCTTCCCAGGGTGCAAACGCAGCTGCCTCGACAGCGCCTGCAATTAAGGACATTGGTTCGTCAGTTGGTTCGGGGCAAACGGCCAAGGAGGGTGGGCCTTTGGCTCATCCCTCTCAGAGCGTTGGTGGCAGATCTTTTGGGGCAGTGGTTCAAGAATCTCCCCGGAGTACTAGGGGTCCCATCTTGCAGCCCGTTCGGAATCCCGTCCCTGGATAATTTGTTGAGAGCAGCTCGGAGTAAAAGCTTTGTCCCTTCGTATTCCGCAGGGGCTAGTGTTCAGACTCAAGGTATGGATGTTTATTGTGGTTGGCAGGTCAAATCCAACAAGCGAAAGGAAGCTTCGTCTCCCACTCATCTGGATAAACAGAGCAGTGCGTCCCGTTCCTCGGGTGAAGTTATTCAAATAAGTTGTGGCCCTTTCTCCTGATAGGGGGCCTCTTCTTTGGGGAATGTAGCGTTGAGCAACAGGTTCAGTACTCTGGGCAACCCTCTCTTCCTTTAATGAAGCTCTCCCTTCTATCTTGGAATGTAAGAGGGATGACGATCCCAAGCCGTAAGCAGTTTGTTCATGGAGTGCTTCAGCGGACTAAGCCGGATGTAGTCTTTTTGCAATAAGTAAAATATGTTGGATTTTAGCTTCATAACCTTACGAGTTATTGTTGGAATGGTCCCTTTTGGACCACGGATCATGCATAGGGAGGGGGGGAGAATGGGTAAGATGGCAACTTTCCTTGGGCCTTACTGTTGGGCCTTACGCTGGGAGATAGATTGAGAATAGCTGAATTGGTATTCCAATCTCCTTGCCTCCGCCACAGGATATGGATATGCTACTGTAGACTCTGCCACTGATGATAGGACTGCTACTGGCTTAGATTTTTATGGATAAACTGGAAATCCAGCCATTCAAGCCCAGTCACCCCTCTTTAAAACCATTCTTGAGCAGGAAAGGGAGGGGGCATAGAGAAAACTGTACTTGGAGGCACAGGTCGAACGTGACGCGGGGGCGCAGATATCACTTTACTCGCTTGGAGAGATAGATATTGGTTCGTACAGGACATCTCAAGCAGTACTGCTTTGCACTACAAAACTCACCAGTCATTAGATTATGGCAGTTCGATCATAAGAAAGAGTGAGTGGAGCCGTGCTATTACTTGTGCTTGTTGGCGGGCTTCTCGTCGTTCATGGATGGATTCATCGGTATTGGTGGCAATAGGTCTGCATGCTTCAATGTCCCGGTCCGGGTTGCTCGGGTCATTTCATTGCTAGTGAATCGTTACTATATGCGCATATGAGTAATTCTGACAAGGTGCTGCCCTTAGTTGGGTAGGGGGGGAATAACTGAACTAGTCTGGTTCTTTCCTCGTCAGTCATGGTACTACGAACCCGTCAGTCATTAGACTATGGACCCCGCTGGTCATAGTACTACAGTAACAGCATCGAATCAACGAAGACACATTGGGTATCATCCACCGCCCCCTACTCCGCTTTGATCGTTTAGTTCAGCAATAATCTAACATCGATGCATCTCAAGATGCTCGGATACTCATGACCGGGGCCAAATGATCATGGTTCAGGCTTAGAGACGAATGACACGAATGGCCGGGGCTTCTCGAGGCTTTGATACGAATAGACGAGGCGAATGACCGAAGCTGAAATACGCAACGATGGGTTCTTATGATTGATAGACAGGATACACAATAGAAAAGATACAATGAATTCTTACTCTTAAAGCATGCATCACTAACACAGTCCACTTACACATTCTTATTTTTATTATTCATTTATTAGGGTTAGTGCAGGGTACCTCCCTCCCCCTCCTGCTGTTAGTTGTTTCTTATTTATTTATTACTTCCTTATCTTCTTTCCTGTGCCACTCCTTTCACTGCTTAACAGTCCCTCAGGAGCATTGGGGAGCAGTCGATTAAGCAAATGACCCAGGACCCGCAGATAAAGAGCCATAGCCTACAGCAGCAGCAGTCGTTTCAGTAGTCGTGAATCCAGCAGTAGACCCAGCACCAGCACCACCAATGGCAATTGTTTAAGCACCAGTAGCACCTATTAACAGTAACAGAGCCGCCGGGATTGAGATCCAGTTGCTGACCTTAGTGAGCTAGATCCAGTCCCAGGCGTAGAGCCGGCTAGATCCAGAGCGAGTTACTGACCTAGCACCAGCACTAGCACCAGTAGCATCATAGGCAGAGGTGGGAGCAGTAGCACCATCAATAGCAGTCCCACTGGTTTACCCAGCACCACCATATTGCCCAGCAGCAGCCCTTCGCCTAGTTCCAGTTCCTGATCGAGTACCAGCATCAGCAGCACCACCATCAGCATGGGCAGTTCCAGGTCCAGCTTAAGCAGTTGATCCACTTAAAGAAGAGCCATTGATGCTGTTGATATTAACTTATTATTTCCTAAAGACGTCGTTGATGCTGTTTATTTCAATCCAGCATAAGTCGAATAGTACGATAGCACTCCTAGCAAATATTACGAGAGGAATCAGATAGTACGATAGCACTCCCAGCCCACTAGTACGAAAAGGTTGATGACCAGGTCGATTACTAGATTACGAGAAGCACAGGCCCGGAGCCAAGCCAAGCTATCGAACCAATCTAAACAGCCAAGCCAGTGAGAACTTATCTCTTTTGTAAGAGTAACTATTGATGGCGGTCTCGGAACTATCTAACTATATTAGTATATAGATGGATTTGCGGGTGGGTACGGAATAGAATGAGGCTTAGCGGAGAACGAAGGCTTAGCGGAAAAAGGGAGGATTTTACTTAATATAATAATGTGAAAAGGTGTGTGTAAAAACTCTTGTTCTGGTCTACCTTTACTGAAGAAGGAAGCTCGCCCTTCTTTCTTGAACTAACGCGAGATATGCTTTCAGATGAGCGGAATAGATAAGAAGGAAGTTGCCGGCATCGATCATTTATTCGTCCAACTATAGCAAAGAGATATGGAGGTTGGAACCATTCGCAAGATTAACAACTTGGGAGGTTCATGATTTAATACTCCGGCTGATTCCCCCTAATCCCAATGAAGGGGAAAATGGTTCATGTGGATTGCTCGGATTACTATTAAAATAAAGGGGATGTGTATCCCTGTATAGATAGAATAAGATAGCGAAGTCCCCCAACTCGTCTAGTGCTTGAAAGTGAGTGAACATCTTCCGGTCATCCAG
>Ga0316216_1000031_pt1 | contig 19675 bp, 15 predicted proteins | sample NRE6metagenome_FD_207800 | JGI IMG/M metagenome (GOLD analysis project Ga0316216, IMG submission 207800) | Spruce roots microbial communities from Maridalen valley, Oslo, Norway - NRE6 | ecosystem: Host-associated > Plants > Roots > Unclassified | place: Norway: Oslo | collected 2017-09-15
ACTAGCCGCAAGTGATCAGATCCCAGATGTGGTTCATTTATCCGGCACGTCCAGTTCCCTCCGGCTGAGCCTCTCCCCTCCGCTCTTTTGCCCTCCGCTCCGCTCCCGTCGGCAGTAACCCTCCCTATTATAAATGTAATAACATACTGTATAAAGCATATTGGCACCAAGGACAAGAGAAAATAAGTAAAACCTCCGTAATGAAATACCTCCGTAATGAAATACTACGGGCGAGCGTACATAAAGAGGGAGCGTAGACCCGTAGTTTGGATAGGAGAGCTTTCCTTATTCGACCGTAGTTAAAGGATGCGCCAGTATCTAACTTCCCCCTGTTAAGCTGGTAGGCAGCAGGGAGGGCGGAAACCCCGGTAATTAGGGCAACCATATATTTATAATATTTCTAAAAGAAATATATAAAATCCTAAAATCACTATACTAATAATCTTCTTCACGTACGGTTTAATGCCACTCTTCCTTAAAATACGGGTAAAGCTCTTAACGGATAATTAGTATAGACCATGCAGTAAAGAATAATTAGGACAATACAGTAAAAGAACAAAAGCTTTTTTTCCATGCCATTCCATCCCATGCTGCCATTCCATCCCGTGCCGTCCATCCCGTGCCGTCCATCCTGTTCCTGCCGCAATGCCGTGCCGCAATGCCGTAAGAATGTGCCAAGGCCATAAGAGTGAAAAGAAAGTTAAAGCCTTGTGAGAGAATCTCATCCGCTCTTGGTGACTCTACTACTTGGCCTGGTGCCCTTGGTATGGTGCCCGGTGGAAGGACATGAGGCTCACGGTTCTCCGGTTACAATCCCGCCCACTACGGGCTCCAGAAGGCAGGTTCCTAGAAGTGGGAAGTGGATTCCTGTTCGAAGCCAAGATGTGGGTATGAGAGATTGATTCATCAGGCCAGAGACCGGAGCAAAAGAAGGAGCTTCTGTTAGGGAATCATAACGTAAGTAAGTAAATGAATGCATGCAACTTCGCTGTCTGGCCAAGCGTCGCCTGCCTGCACAAGGAAGGAGCTCCCTTCCCCTCTTTCTTTCATAGTTTGACGGGTAAAGGCCAAATAAAAAGTGGTATAGTTGTGGTGGTAGTGGTGGTAAGTGCTGGGTAAGGATCTGAGCCTGGCTTTACTTATATGGATAGATAGGGCTCCGGAACCTGATACAAGCACTCGAGTAGCCTGAGCCAAACATATAAATATATATAAGGGGCTTACGGCCAAGGGGGAGCCTGCTGGATAAACCTTCAACGACATCAACAGCTGCTTATGCTTATGTCTTTGTGCTTCTGGTTATGCTCAGGCAAACCGGGAAGAAAGAAATCACCCTCCCTCCTGCCTTCTTTCAGTGCTTGAGTTACCCGCCTCATTAACTGCAGTGTGATAATAGTGGCTTCTCCGCTTCTCCGTTTATCCTTCTCCGTAACTAACAGCAGAACGTAGATCCTACTCTGAGAGGTTGTACTCTGAGAGGTTCCACCTGCTGAATCCAATCCCAATCCGAATAAGAATCCGTGCATCCTTACCAACGAATGTTGCACTGGAATTGGAGCACTACTATAGATAGTAAGTATAGGTAGATCTAATTGTATGTAGTTGCCTACATCCATCATTCTCAGGATGGATTCATTCGTCGGCTTGGATTACCCTAATTATTCGGGTCCTCACCTCCTATTATTAATGTTAACACTCTCCTCCATAAGGCCATTCCCCTTAGCTAGTTGATCTATAACTCCCCCACCCCAATATAGGATACATGTATTGGCGCTATTTGCCCTAAGATGCTCGACCAACGCCCATGCCCCTCAAAGCCAATTTCATCAATATATTATGATATATTTCATTATGCTTTCATTGATGGCGGCCCTCGTAACCTCGGTCGAGTCCCTACCGGGCCTCTCCTTTATGGTCGAGTCTGCTTGCGCATCGTTGCTCAATATTTCAAACCTCCGCCACGGTAAATAGGGAGCTACCTGCCTTTCCACTGACTCCTCGTTCCTCTGCCTTTGCTTTCATTGCTACAGATCTTCCCTTCTCAATGCAGCTAACCGGCACACATGCTAACAGTGGGCCTTCGGACTCCACTGACTTAGCTTGCTTCCTTTCTTTCTTTTGGAGCCAGCAGTCAAGATCCTGTTTCCCGGGCCGATGCACTATCCTTCCTAAAGGGCTTTCTTTCCGCTTTCATCAATTCGATCTCGTTGCATGCTTGATTCCTTTCTATCTGCTGTTAGGCCCCCTTGCCGGGGTGGGCTGGCAAGCAATCTTATTAACGGGCGGAGGGGAACGGGACCGACTGTTAGGTACAGCATTCAAGCAAGCAAGCTAGGCTCATACAAATAGGAATGCCTTGTCAGTGTGGACCCGACCGGTGGAGCTTGGAGCCGAAGGAGGCCTCTTCAGAATCGACCTGCCTCAGAGAAAGGGCTTTCAAAGCTCCCGCTTTCAAGGGCTGGCCCGGGTTCAATGGCTGAAGGTGATGGTAGAAATAGGAATGGATACACGAGTATACCCTTTACGGGGAGTTGATTCGCTTTCGTCCCTGGTTCCATCAGGTGTAGAGTTTATAATCTTATTCCGTTGCTACATAAGAGATCGATTGGTAATTAGAAGCTTTTGAAGCAGCATTCCAAGCAGAGGAGAAGGCACTCGAGGGAATATCCTGATCAAGGGAGGCTGCGTTCACCGGTAGCTCTCCTTCGGAAAGGAAGCTGCATCCAGATATCCGCCCGGATCTTATACACAGATTACCATAACCCGTTGAGGAAAAGAATATTAGTGCAGTTCTTTCGCATTCTTTCTGCCTATCTGTGCTAAGGGGTGCATTCGTTCTTCTCTTTCGCATTCTTTCTGCCTATCTGTCCTTCTGCCTATCTGTAAGACAAGAACTCCTGCTTGGAGAAATCTGGGCACGGATCTGGTCCTACCTTTTGAGGGAGAATTCCCTGAGTTCCTATTGAGCCTTGGCCGTGAGTTACTATACTGTTCTGTCCGAGAAGGTGCCGTTCGTTACTATACTGTTCGGTCCTGTTCGGTCCCTTTTTCTAGGGCCTGTTCGGTCCTGTTCTGTACTGTACTGTTATGTACTATTCCGGTCGGTACGTTGTTTGAGTAGTTGGGTGATTACACATGTGTACTATTATTGGGTGATCATACAGTGAGTCACGCTATTACAAACCTCAATATAGAGGAAATAAGAAACAACAAATCATGATTCAATACAAACATGGTGCATGGTTGCTTAGATGTTCTAGGACGGATTTGCTGTCTCAAAATACCCGTGTGATTGAATTCTGGTCTTCCTGGTTGTTAAGTCTGTTCTGGTTGTTAAGTCTGAATCTAGTTGTGAGATGACTGCTCCCGAGGTTGCCGATCAAGCCCCCGACGATAACAAAGCCACTGCACCCGAGGTGTCCGCCCCCCTTGCCTGGAACTCTAATGCTGCCCCTGGATCATACCCTTACTCTCCGAAATGGAATCCCCTAGCCTCCCTGCTACTAAACAATAAAGCTCCTGAAGGGTTGGATAGTACTTTAGATCGGCAGCATCTGACCAACTTGCAAGAAGACATAGAAAAGCTTACCTTAGCAAGCAAAGCAGACATCTCTTCGATCTATCATACAGTGCCCTCTTTGATAACCCTATTCATGGATTCGAAAGAACCCACAGCCCAGCTAATGAATAGGAGAATATCCCTGGATGATCGCATCTTGATCAACCATTTAGGAGAGTACACCATCGAATGTCTTATCATCCATACCCTTGCTAACATGATACACAACCAAGAAAGCTCGACTATCTTACTGCGACTAGCCACATTGATTGAGCAGATAGAATTTGCAGTCCGCTATCATACCTTTTGGACCTACAAAGATGTGGTACGCGAACCCAAAGAAAGAACTACCCCAGAGTATCAAAGCATTGGCACAGCACTTGCAACCTTTCTCTTCGATCGCAAGCTCATTGATACATGGCATAATGACTCAGAGGATGGGGCTTTAAGCCTAATCACTGAAGCTGACTATCGGCGCCGCAAGGAACCCATTTTAGTCTATCCACTCTTTGATATCAACAAGCTGCCAACCAAGCTCAATCTCCCCATGCTTGTCCCTCCCATATCATGGCATTACAATAATGCTTCTGGCAGTCAATCTGATAACCCTTTCTCTAAAGTAACCAAAGATTTGACTAGTACTTACCCTCATAAGTACCTTACATCCGGCCAGGGTTCGTACCTCACCCCCTCTTTCCCAATTCTGTATCATTAGGAGACCTAAATGGAGGGTATTTAACAGATCCTAAGGCATCAATGTATAAACGATATACCATGGAGGTCTCTCAACCTTCCCTAGCTCAATTTAATCTAGAAATCACCAATCCTGAGGAGCTCTTAATGGTACTCAATCACTTGCAAAATGAGCCTTTTATGGTAAACGAGGACCATCTGGCTTATATTAACGACAATAGAGTGGAGTTAGTCAATGCTGGTTTACTTCTTCCTTATGAGCTCAGTCGTTGTAGTCTTTCTACTCTCCGAGCCAGCTTACGCAAAGCTTACGACAAGAATCAAGAAGTAAAGTCTGTGACAACCTTCCAGACTCTATTATCTACTCTATCCAAGCATCTGAGTCAAGCATATCAGCAGGATCAGATCTTGACCATCGCTACGCTGTTTAAAGGGTATACTCTCTATTTACCTGCTTTTATGGACTTTCGTGGGAGAATCTACCACCGATCAAAAGATCTCCACGGCAATGATTTAACACGTTCATTGCTCCTCTTTGCCACTAGCTATATTCCTAAGTACTCTACGGATGATTACAGCTTTCCACATTTAGATGAAGAGGAGGAGGTTCAAAGAAGCCAGTCAACTACTACTCCTAATAAGGAAGAGACTAAAGCTACAAAGCATCACTTAGATGCTAAAGGAATCATAGAGGTTCTATTAAAGCAAGCTGCATGTAATTACAAGAGGTGGTCGAATATGGATGCTGCATTGACTTGGATGAAAAGCAAGTTGGTAGACTTCAAGTCTGCTGATCAGAAAACTAGTAAGGATCGTGATAGAAGCTATTTAGAGAAACCTTATCTAAGCTCATCAGATCTAGACCAACCAGAAAACAAAGAAGATATCCTCTTCTTAGGCTCAGACCAGCCCGAGACAGTCTCAGTAAGCTCGACTCAACAGCATATCTTAGAGCTAGTCAAAGGAGCCAGACAGCCTTTTCTCTTCCTATCTTTCTTGAGGCCTTTGATGATTGGAGGTAGCTTACTGGCACATCGCACAGCTTGTATTCCGATCTATCAAGATGCTTCAGCTTCAGCTTATCAGCTCTTAGCCTACTTCACTCTCAATGAGAAGATTGCTACTCGTACTAATCTGATTCGAGGGCTTACCCTTAATAAAGAAAGCTTCACTGAGGGCTCCAATGACATTCAAGATATCTATGAGTATTATAAGGATGGCTTGAAAAGATATCTCTATCACAAGCTTAATCAAGAAATGTATAATCTAATCGAGCCCAATTTAACTCGTAAGTTAGTCAAATCCATCTTTATGCCCATGATCTATGGAAAGTCTATGTTTAGCGTGGGTGTATCGATCAAGGAAGAGAGTTATCTGGGTCAGATATTAACTAAAAAGGACTGCATCCATCTAGCTAAGGACATTAAGAATTATTGGTCTCAAGATAACCAAATTGGCTATCTGTTAATGAAATTACTTTCTAATATAGGATGGCTATGCTCTATACAAAACAAGAAACTATTCTATTCAAACAAGTATTATCGTACGATTCAAGATTACAAGAAAAGCGAGGTACGAAATAAGGAGCAAAGGCTGGGAATCAATGCTAGTAATTGCTTCCCTCTGGTTGTTGAGGAGCGTTCATCAATATCGCTTCCTTGTCGTGGATGGTCACCGAACTATATTCTCAAGCCTGGTCAGGTAACAAGGCAAGTTCCTTTAGCTCCTATACTTCCTCTGGTATAGTTACTTAGCCTCCTCCTCCCTAGTCGAGGTAAAGTTGTCTACTGGATGGTGGTAACAGCTCCGACGAAGGCCTCCAATGAGCGGAGCAACTGATACCCTCCAGTGGTAATCTCAGTCCAGTGGTAATCTCAGTTCACTCCTTTCAGTTTATAAAATCCAATCCAATATCAATCAATGGAGAAAGCATCTTCCCATTGACCTATGCAAAAGAAAGTCTATTCCCAAGGCATTAAGGTCATTAAGTCATAGCTTATTTAGTCAGAAGTCAAGCTTACGCACCTCTTCCTGAAGGCGAGTCAGAAGGCAAGGGTAAAAGGTAAAAGCTATCTTCCTATTATACTTCAGGTTACAGGCTTCTGTAGATAGGTTCAAGGCTTCTTTCTGTAGAAAGGCTTAAAGGTTCCAAGGTGAAAGGCCCCCCTCTTACCGCTGACATCTGCCTGCTGGCAAAAGCAAGGTTGAAGTATCATTGAAAAAAAAGATCTCCTCACCTCGCGGAATACTGGCTCTGGTATAGTTACTTATCCAGCTCCAACAAACATCTCCTCACCTCGCTGTTAGCTAGATTTATGACGGGCTTATATCGACCTTTCAAACTTACCGCTGACATCTGCCTGCTGATACAACTTGCTGCCTTGCCGAAGGTAGGTCTCTTGCTTACTTACGCTATCAATACCTAGGGATCGAACAATTCAAGGATACAGTCATGCCTACCTGCCTTCTCTCTTGCTTTCTGCTTGCTGGCTTTACGAATAACCCACCGAACAATAGAGATATATCCCCCCTCTCCCCAGGGCCTTACCAACTGATGAAGGAGGGTTTTTCCCCCCTTTCCATGCCCGAGAAGAGCTTTGGGAGTTCACTTCAAGATCGCCGAGCAAGGGATTATGCGCAGTTAACAACGGCTATGTGCATGGGACCTGGGCTATGTGCAGTGAATGAACAGTTTGTTTCTTTCCATCGATCCGACCAGCTTAATGTAACTCCCATCCAAAAGATTGCATTTGACCCGGAACTATCCTAAACGATCTTTAGTTCACTCCCGACTTCAGCTTGCCTTCCTTCCTATCTTTCCTAAACGATCTTTTAACTGCTTTCTGTTTCTGGCCGGCTAGCTGTGCCACTCTCCTTTCACTATAGTGAAGGTGACCGAATAGAACTATTAGTAGTAGCGCCTCTTCCGAACAATCCAACATCTTTCTTTGATGGCAAGCCGCCAAACTAATTTATATTCTCTCTTGCCCGGTGAAACTACCTCCCCTCCCTTAGAATAAGTCGTCGCCCCAGGCCTTTTAACTGCTTTCTGTTTCTGGCACGAGAATGCTCTTTGGCACTCCTTCCTACGCTCACAGACAGTAAAGGGGTGGGCTAGCTCACTCTACTATAACTACCTTCCTTATCTATTCCAGGTAGGCAGCATGCATGAAGTAAGAAGCTAGTAACTAAGGCTTAGTCTACTAGAGTAAGAGAGTCAAGTAAAGCCAGTAAGGTCCTGATCTTACCGGGTTAATTATAAGGGGGGAAAACCTTGCACGGCGACCACTAGCTCCGGACCTTCCTTCCTTCTCACAAATATTGTGGCGGACGGCGTATCAATAATGGCAATGGCATCTTACTTACTATAGGTAGGTAGGCGTAGATTATAATTCCTTTCTTTTCTGGCGGGCCTGATGTAAGCACTCTCACGCTGAATAGGGAGGGGCCACTGCATGCAGAGTGGAGCTATCCCACGCCTCTACCGGAATAGGGTATGCATGCTCATAAGTCAACAAGCCCTATGTGCGCTATCGGCAGGCAGAGGAATGCCACTGCACACGAACGAATGCGAGGTGGAGCAAAGACTCAAGTAAGAAGTGAGCTAATGAGGAAGAAGTATATCTAACGAGCTCCCTCCGCTACTCACAATAGCTATAGGAGCGAAGCCACCGCTAGTGAATAGCCAGTGCACAGACTGCCTGCTGTGGTAACTCGGGAGCGAAGACTTCCGGTGGGCAGATAAACCTACTAGTTAGGAATAAGTGCACAGGCTAATGCAATAGCTAGTGAAGGGCACAAGCGAATGGCACCACTAAGGAACACATCACCAGCCGAGACTCCCTTTTACTTGAACGTCGAAGCTAACGAGCCACCGAACGAATGAACTACACCTCTAACGAACGAGGATGGCCTGAGGACGTTAGGGAGTGCCAATCACTACTAGCTAGCTTTATGACTTGAAGGACACTAGCGACTCCCTCTAATCCACTAAAGAACGAATGAACAAGGCCTCTAGATATAGGGTAGATTAGCCGCCCCTATCTTTTGCTTGCCCTAGTTCATATTGAGTGGAAGAAATAAGTTAACTAACAACGCGGATCTCTACCGAGCTCTCTCTGACCGCTAACGAATGACCGCTATCGGCAGAGGCTACTGACAGGCAGATAATAAGGAAGAAGAGGTATGGCACTAGATCGGAACTTACACCCTGGTCACAGCCTACAGCATAGATAGCTTTACCTTATAAATTCTTCTTTATTGAGACCACTATGAGCTAACAATACACTAGCTGCTATTTGTACGGCCGAGCCAACCAGAAACAGAAAGCAATGAAAAAAACCTACTCTTTTGCTTGCCCTCCCACCTCACTGAGGCAGGCAGCTGATGGTACTGGATCAAGAGCTTATACACGTGCTTAAACTCCCAGCATAAAGGGGATCTTACTATGCGAGCTGACTAACCGCACCCAAGGCTTTGTATCTATTAGATCTATGATTGAGGCCCTACATAAAGGGGAATAGGGGGGGGCGTTGAGGAATTGCACTGCAGCTCGCTCCTGAGCAAGAGGAAATCCCCCAAATCCCCCTTAGCAAAGCTGTCCAAAGAATTATAATTCTATAGTCCCTAAAAAGCTTTCCTGCAATAGAATAGGCCCGTCAAAGCTCTCTCTAAGTTGAGGTCATTGAGCCCTTCTAAGATCGTCTGGCTGTAGTTCCTACCTTGACTGATTCTAAACTGAACCATGAGTCCCTCCCTTACGGTGGGAATAAGCACCTAGTCAAGGAAAGGACTAGAATAAGATCGCTCAAGCAATCTCACCGCCCACTAATGCTTCTCTCAAGAGCTCCCCCTCCCACGAATGATATCCTTCCTACCGCCCTCCGTTCATTAATGCTTCTCCCGCCAAGCTGTCCTTCCGCTAGCTGCTTTTGAACCACTCATGCTGCTACTCCCACTAATGCTATCCACTGCCTACCTCTTTATAAAAAGAAAAGAACTAGCTCACCGAATATAGGTCTTCGACCCTTACAACTAATTACACCATATAAACAATCTTCCTACTTATATGAACTTATTCTAAAACTGACCTGTAAAGCAGTGGAAATAGAAAGATAGCATATCTACTTTATTTTGACATTTATTACTGTAAAATGGGTCACAGTGGAAGACACCTTGAAAGCACCTTCTCGCGCTTTCTTTGATATAAATTCATTCAATAAATATATCCCTTTTACCTATTCCTAGGGCTCTTTCTCTCTAGCTGGAAGACTTGCTCCTTTTTCTTTCCACTCGCCTTAGGCCTCAGGCGAGCACGAACCACGCTGCTTTTCCTACTATTGGTCTAGGAAAGACCTATCAAACTTTCAGTATCTCGCGATTCGTGTGATAGATCTTGCTATGGCTAGCTAAGTGAGCTATGGATGCTATGCTGGGGAGTGAGTCTGCGCTGGCTCGGGTGGCTAGGCAACTGGTAGTCATAAGGCAGCTCAGGTTAGCTTCTGGGCTAGCCTGCGGCAAGGGGTAGCGCGCGCATCCTGCAGCGACCTTTTCTTTGTAGGTAGCTCCTTTCGGGCAGCAAGTGATCAAGGCGAGGCTGGCCTGGGGCGACGACTTATTCTAAGGGAGGGAAGGCTAGCTTGCTGGCATAGGATACCTAGCTAAAAAGGAGTAGACCTAGACCTTTTCTTTGTAGGTAGCTCCTTCCTTCGTAGTAATAAAAGCAAGCCCATCCTTATCACTTGCTTCGCTCCCAGTTTCCACCATGTTGCTAATCAATTGAAAGGCTCGCAGCCCTTCGTAGCCTGCCTAGGTCGCCTCATCCCGTCCGGACCAAGTGTGATGATGACTTTTACTTGATTGATTGATCTTTTCAGTATTGTACAATATTGAGCTGTCCTTAGTACGATATCGCTGAAACATCACAACGATAGGAGGAACCGGGCCTTTTTTTTGCTATATGAAGTCTAGGCTAGCGCGCGCGAGAGAGATAGAGAGAGCAGAGAGAATCATGAAGTTCCACTTTGGCTGCTCTCCGTAGCTTACCCTTACGGAAGACTAGGAGAGAGAGAGTGAGGCCGTCGAACTCGCCTATTGTCGAAGCTTTTCATAAAAGCTAGTACGCGAACGCTTCACAAGGTAGACTATAAGATAGTCAGTAAGATGGCTTTGAAGCCCCACCAACGTAGCTGCACAGCTGGAACCTATAAGAAGGTCGCTAAGATACTCTCTTAAGATTTGAACAACAAACACATGGGTTGGCCCCGAAGCCAGTCCTCTCGTACTAGGCCGTGTACCTCTCCGTTCGCATTCCCATGGTAGATAGGAACCGAACTGTCTCACGACGTTCTAAACCCAACTCACGTACCACTGATAGAATTGGCGAACAACCGAACCCTTGGGACCGTCTTCAACCCCAGGATGTGATGAGTCGACATCGAGGTGCCAAACGATTCCGTCGATGAGAGCTCTGGGGATGCATCAGCCTGTTATCCCCAGCGTACCTTTGATCCGTTTCGCGAGCCCACCCCCAACTATACATAGTAGTGCCCGGTTCCCTCTGGCCGACAAGGGCGCCGTATAAACAAAGAGCCAGATAGTCCCTGCTCGCCTCGTTCCAGCTTGCAGTCAGGCGAGAATCGACATGGACCCGTTTATACTCCTTCTATTTGCGCACCACCCATTTCGGTTTTGTAGGCCTCCGCCCCAGATAAACTACCTAAACTCGAAATGGGTCGCTCGTGCTTCGCCCAGTTCGAAATCTATGTTGTAACACTCAATCTATGTTTTTGGACCGTGAAAACAAGATCGGTGGTGTCTCAATCAAAAGAGAGCAGCAGGTTTAGCGAATGCCTTAGAAAGCGTGTTCAGCTCGGGGAGAGGCGCATATGCCCATATCACTATTGATAGCCACAATCGAACGTGGAGATTCGCACTTCGAACTTACATAGTTAAGGTGCATGGGGTCTTACCGTCCGGCCATGGGAAAGCGGCATCTGAACCAACCTTGCAATTTCACCCGATTCCCTGTAGGAGACAGCTTGGCAGTCGTGACACCATTCGTGCAGGTCGATACTTATGCGACAAGGAATTTCGCTACCTTCGGACAGTTATAGTTACTGCCGCCGTTTACCGTTAAGCCTGCGGCCCCTCTGCTTCGCTACCTAGGACGCACTCCGTGGGGTAGCCTGACGCCTGTTGAGCACCGGGCAGGTGTCAGACCATATACCTCCACCGGTTTGCATTGTCCTGTGTGTTTATGAAACAGTCGCTACCCCTTGATCGGCTGACTTTGTCCGAAGGTGCTCACAATAGAAAAGAAGGTCGGTATAAAGAAGCAACACAACGGATGCCGAGTTCCTTCAATCAAGGTTAGCTCAGTCGCCTGGTACTCTATGAGTAGGTTCCCCAGTGTCGGTGTTGGGGTACGGTCATCTTTTACACAGGCCACCTGTGAGTCCCTTGACGCAGTTGTTTCCAGTTTATGCACTGGTATTTAACAAAAACACAGAGAGCCCTTCCTTCCCAGTTCTAGGTATAGGCTTCACTCCCAGTGGTGTGCACCGGTATATAGAGAGCTACTATAAATCAGCAACACCATAGAGCTATCTGTAAGTCTATTTTCTTTCTTTATTGCCAAGCGCTTGCCTCATTGATCATAGAGTCCTGAACCTTTACTGAACTGGTAGAATAGCTTTTAAGATAGGTGGGGGCGAGCTGCTTTTCCGTTTCTTCTCCTTATAGCTTGAGGCTGAACGAAAGTATGGGCTTCTCCTTGAGAGCTATCATAAGTAAGTTTCACAAAGTTTCTATCCTAGGCCGGTGGGGCTCACACCACTACCGGAAAAAAGAAAGGCGCATCAAAGCGTGCAAGGAACTCTAGATTCAATACTGATTCTTTTAGAAGCTGACTACTCACCTTAGCCGTTAGTAGTCGTCTAGGGAGCCACGAGAGAAATCTTTATGAATACTGATCTTTTAGGTAGTTCCTTCATTCGGGGTCAAGCACTGCCTTATCTATGGTCCTCAAAGCTAGGAGAGTAGGGCTAGCGCAGGAGCAAAGCGTAGACAAAGGCGTAAGCAGGGGGTTTCTTTCAAAGGTTTGTTTACAGTCTTTTGATAGACAAAGAGTGCCTAGCGCGCCGCCCCCCGCGAAGCGAGGGGATTTATCCTTTCTATCTTTTGATAGAATCTATGACTTGCACTAAGTGATGAATGGCACGCCTAGGGGATGTCCGCCCTTAGAGGGCTCATTATATAGTATGTGGGCTGGGGCCGGGAGAGGCTAGCGCTAGCTTGGCTGAGACGCGCGATAACACATCTATGCGAGATCTTGTGGATCGAAGAGAAGCGAGGATAGTAAGGCCTAAGAGATATACCCTAACTCTTGAAGGAAGGTCACACAGGTAGCGCGAAGGCTGGAGTCCCACTCAAGGGCTGAGCGCAGGCAGCCTTGGAGCGCCAGAGCCTGATCAATCTGGTAAGGCGAAGGACAAAAGCGTATTATGGCTAATCTTTCAGTGACCAAGCTGCACAGCTACCATTGTTTTTCAAAGTCACGATGCTCAACATATATTCAAGGATCATAGGAAACCTCATAAAGAAAGACTGTGTCATATCAATGACTAGAGAGAGTGTGACTGTGTGCATAGAAAGCGTGAAAACCCCCACACACAAGAACAGAGACGCCCGGTCTTCCGTCAATCGCCTACCTCGTAGAAGACCTGACGTTGGAAGCAGAAGCAGTGCTTCGCTCCTGTGCCTATTGGAGGCTAGGCACGCCGGGTGAGCCGAATTGGGAGCCGGCAGGACTACCAAGCTTGGAAAGCAAGGCATGCATGGTATATAAGCGAACCGGGAGCTTTAGCTCTATGATAGCGATCTTTGATAGTCTAAATGCGTTGCTAAGATAGGTACCGAGGCGAATGCTCTTAGGATAGTAATTTGATCGAAGGCGAGCTGAACTAGTCTAAGGCTATGACCTGTCTCCAGGTGGGGTGAGCTTGCGAAAGGCGAGCGCTAGCTTATACTATATGATATTCAATAGTGGTAGCTTGCGAAGGTGGTGCAAGGGAGATAAAAGGCGAGTCGTATGCTCAGCTGACTGGCAAGGGTGTAGCGCGAAGCTAAGATAGTAGGAGGATCAATATTGATCTATTGAAAGAGCTAAGGCGAGATCTTTTTCATCTTTTGTACGGGCGGGGGAGCGAAGCTAGCGAGCCATACCTTAGTATAGATTTCTAGGCCTGCTAAGGAAGAACTCTTCGCCTTCCTTTCGTTTCCTTCCCGTCTCCTTAGTATAGATTTCTATAGTCATGATCTTTTTCATCTTTTGTACCTGCTAAGTAAGCTCGGCCTATCAACCTATTCATATTAGATAGCTCACAAGAGTGGGCGAACTTATACTATGGGACCGGAGCACACGAGTTGGGATCCTCCGATTCATATACTGCGCTGCTTATCTTTTACCATTGGTGGTCGCCCGGTCCCATTTCTTGCTTAGCTATCACAGGCTACGCGAGGCTCATGATAAGGGCTGGGAAGCACTGCTTAGAAGCTCTTAGCTATCACAGGCTACATCGGGAGGAGCCCGATCGGGAGGAGGTTGTGAAGACTCAGAGTTCACCAATAGTGTAGAACTCCTCGTTCGAATGATTGGAGAATACATGTCAGTCAAACCAAGGCACTAGCGCCCCATCCCCCATCGTCAGTATATCTTATATAAGGGACCGTGTCACTATCTGCTCCGCGAATTCAACCCTAATGAACTGTTGGCGATCACCGTGGATGTTTCGTTACTCATGTCAGCATTCTCGATTCTGAGCACACCCGGCGTTGAACCAAAAGAACCCGTTTATCAATATATACTGATGACAAAAGAACGTCCCGCTACTGGAATCCTGAGCCGGATCTAGCATGCCAAGATTGGTCTCACTCGCGTCGCTCATCCCACTCATATGACTCAGTCATAGTACTGTGTACTATTCGCTTATTAGATCAATATCTCTTCAAAAGCCTGCGGGGGGAGGAAAAAGAAACACAAAAGCTCATTCAAAGGCTTTGATCTTAAGGATCGCATCTAAGAAGAGGTGCCTTGCGGCTTTTCATCTCGCTTAGATTCTATATCTTCGCCTAACTATAGCAAGAGACGAGACTTTCCAAGAGCTATCTATCATAGCAATAGAAAGCAAGGAAGGCCAGCCAGCCAGCTCTGCGAGCCCAAATCAATCAAGAGGGTAGCGTAGCTATCAATAGGCCATTGGCGCTAGCCTTGCTTCCTTACCATTCTCTGAGTTTCCGTCTCCCAATGAAGGAGATAGTGTGTGGCCTCGTCCTGTAGGCTTGCTATAGTTAGGCTTGGTTGGCTTGCCCCCTTCGTTGTGACTCCAGGATGGGCTTTAGCCTACGCTTACCAACTTCGTGCAGCCTAGCAAGACCTGATAGCTTCGCTTTACGGCAGCATCCCTCCAATATTCATGAATGAAGCCTCCCCTGAAAGAACTACGACGTAGGTACCGCTACCGGAAAAAAGATTGAGGAGGTGGGAGATACCGAAGAGTGTCCCTGCGTAACTTCGGTGAAAAACCTCACCAATCTCTATTGTTGGTTCCGAACTCGACCAACGCCCAGTGAGCGATTACGCTATCTATATTCAGTTTGGCTGCTTCCAAGCCTACCTCCGGGTTTATCATCACATGCCGCAGTCGAACCACGCCTTTCACGATACTATGATTGATTCTGGGGTACCTTAGCTGACGTTCTGGGCTGTTTCCCTCTCGACAGTGGATCTTGGCACCTACCGTCTGTCTAGTACAATGTTTCAAAGCCAGTATTCGTAGTGGAAACATGGACTCAAAGTAGTCGGGGCCTCCAACTTCACACCTGGTGGTTACTCTCTACCTCGGCAATGCACACTCGTACGCACTACTTAAATAGCTTTCGCGTAAAACCAGCTATGACCGATCTCGGTTGGCCTATCACCCCTAGCCACAAGTCTTCCCAGTATTTTGCTACATACTTGGGCTCGGTCGGACACGCTACATCAGGCGCTATCGTGGTGCCTCCAGCTCAATAGCTAGATCGATCGGTTTCGGGTCCCGGGAGAGCACACGTCATAGAGTGTAGCGCCACCTTCATTTTCCAGCCGCAGTTGTTATACCCCACGTACTCGCTGACCCATCATGCAAAAGGTACGACGGACTTCGCTTTATGATGTTCACACCAGTCAAGTTGTTTTTACCAAACCGGGAATCACTCTAATCCGACCGGGTTTCAGTCTCACAATATATATAAGAGGCATATGACCTCAGGTTCTATTTCACTCCAAACCACCGTATTGGTTCTATTTCACAATATATACCCCAAGGTACTCTTCGCTATCGGTGAAAGTAAAAATAGGGTCCTATATGATAGGTGTAGAGGTTGGTGCCCCGTGCTGATAGGTAGCGAAAACAGCATTCGAACACGACGCTGACTACTGTGAGGATATCGTTTCTAACGATAGCTAGAAAGTTAAGCAGTCATTTTTCCCATTCCGGTTGGACATCCACCATGATCGAATTCAACAGTTGGAAAACAGTCTTGCTGGTGCCGAAGCGGATTACCCAAGCTTTACTTCTTCAAACTGAACGACTGCTTCTTTCTTTCTTCCAACTAACTACCTATTAAAAGGATAATGACAATTATAGGGTTGATTATTTGATCTAGGGTTGTAGATTCATTTAGGTAATTCAATTAGGTCTCAACAACAAGTAAATTATAACAACGAATTAACAAAGGAAGGTAAGCCAACTAGGGTTAATTTACTGATCTCCTTGGTGAGCTAATTAACTTCAATGTTTAAGTATGAAGACATAGATAATAAGGAAGGATTTCACCTAGAAAAATGATGTTGTAGGTGCTAAATTCTCTTGGGACAAAGATGATAGACACCACATGCCTCCATGAGAGGGGTTCTCCACTCGAATGAACCTACACATGCTGCTACACTTTCCTGCGAAACAGACTTGATCCTGATCTCCAATACAATGAAATAAAAACACCTATATTATATCTACCATATAAATAATGAAACAATGAAGTACTGTATGGTGACCCAAAGTGCCCTCAGAAAGGTAGAACTTATCTTTCCCTAGCTTGACTAGAACCTCCCTTGAGGTAGAAGGGTTTCATTGTCCAAGGTGTAGGAGGGAACTAGGTCAATGGAGACACCCTAGGACAAAGCAACAAGCCTTTAAATGATAAAAAAACCATACCTATAGAGGTGTTAGAGATGATAAAAGCAAGAAACACAAGGGCATAGAAGAAGAGTTAGAGAGCTAGATCAAGATTTGATGCCAAATCGGTAATGTTCTTGCAAGAGATTTTCATGAATGGAAGAGGAAACGAAGAGAATCCAAGAGGATTTACAAAGAGAATAGCGATATAAATAGGAAAATAAATGACCTTAAGGTTCAAATTAACATTAGGCTGGTCATTTGCCAAATAATTGAATACGGAGGAGTAGTACCGTGGGTTTTGACTGAGTACCATTGGTTTATCAACCCATAACACAATTATTTTCCCTAAATTAAACACTATGTTCCATGAGCCACAACTTAAAGACACGGTGCGACCCCTAAAACTTGTGGTTCACTTGCAGAAATATGAAGGATTAAGGAAAGTTTGACCCCATGGACCCCCCTTTAAGCAACCAAAAATGGATTTTAGTTTTCGAGGACACAAAATTAGGTATCCTAACGAACTGTGGCCAAATAAGGGGCTCAAAGCTCCCAAAAAGTGGGTGAATGCCCCAAATTTACACCCCAAAGGGTCTAACAAAGAAAAACAAGCAACCAAAGGTGAAAGAAAAGATGAGAGGAAAAAAAGGGTAACCCTACCTAAGCACTAGGCATCCCAAAAGGTCGTACATCTAGACTAAGGGAAGGTGACTCAAGGGAGAGTGGTCTAGCAAAAGAGAGCCTTCGTAATGAAGGATGAGAGGTCACCGAGTCATCATAGTGTGGGTCACACATGGTCAAGGCACATAAGTAGGCCACACCATGACACTTCTAGTGGGTAGGTGTATGTGAGTAGTCAAGTGTTAAATCCATACACTACACCTCCATCACACCTTCCTCTCTCCAAGCCAACTTGACCATGTTTCGTTCAAGGGTAGCTGCTTTCTAATTTGAGAAAGAAAAGGATGTCCTAGAGTTGAATACAAAATGAAAATATCTTCTCGAATCAATGGAGGATTATAAGGAAAATGCTTTTATATATTTTATGGCATGTGCCCATCTGCAAATGCCTTGATGAATGGATTGAAGGAAAATGAACCTAGTCTTTTATTATTAATTTCTGCATGAGGGGATTTTTCATTGTTTATGTCAATAGCCCCAATGATAAGATGTGTATAAGATAAAGGCTATGTAAACCCGAAAGAAAGTATGCACTAGATATCGAATCTAAAGGTGGGTGGATCTTGAGGAGGACGAATACGAGATCTATCTTGATTGAAGGTCTTCGCGTGTAGAAAATTGAGTAATAAGAAGCCTATGTTTGTTTGCCGCGTAGATTTATCCCCACCCTACCAATAGTAACCTCCCTCGGGCACTCTCGATAAGGAATCTAAAGAACTCAATATGGAAGACTGGCGGGGTGCTTCTTTATAAAATAAATCAAACAGCTCCGTGGAACGAGCGTTTAAAGGTGCACTCACTATCTATGATATTCCGGTACGAAGCATTTTACTCCTTCGGGTGATTCGTCATTTCGTTCGTTACCTAGAACGAATTCAGGTGGGTCGAGGGGCACAGATGAAGCCCTTGATTGTGCTTTCCCGAAAGCGACTACCCATTACATATGATGCTACGAGAGATGAAAAAGAAATTGAACCTAATGGATGGGGCAAGCCCCCCAGAGGTGCGTGCGGAGAACCAACCCTGCGATGGCCCATACGGCTCGAGTATCCATCCTGCAATGCCCCACTACGGCTCTCTCTATTATTTGGGCTCATTCACCTGCAAGGGGAACACTTGACTGACAAATAGTTCAAGGCGATAACTTGCTGGTTCCCTCTAAATATTTATATTGATTGCCCAGGGTGGTTCAACTGAGTTCTTACGGTTCACCTTCGTTCGGAATAGATATTGGAGTCATCGGCATCGGATATGAGGAGGATGCTGCTTTTCCTCCCATGAATATCATATTGATGGAACATCCGCGGTCCTTTTATTTCGTGGGTTCCCCCCCTTTTTTTATTGGGTGAAACACTGGACCTCCTCAGTGAACTCAGTTACCTTTAGAACCCACCTGACCGATCATACATAGTTCGGACCTACCTAATTGCACAGGTCGGTCGGACCTGAACAATAAATCCATCAATTCGGGGTAGCCATCCAGAAAATGGAATACTACAGAATCCCCTCAAAACGGATCCGACAGTAGTTTAATTCTACAGCAATGGATTAGACTCAGATTCCCCTCCTTACGCCATGAAATTACTATAAGTGGAAATCGAATCTGAGGAGCAAAGGCCTGTTCAAAAATAACAATGGGAACTGAAGTTGAACCCACAGTTGACGCTGAAAAGCCGAAGTGGTTCAACAGATGTGACGAAGCATATGGATTGTTGTGTCTTTCTGTATCTCCCGATCTCCTTTTCCACAAAGAAGCCAGTCACCCAGTCAAGGAAGCCAGTCACCCGGTCTCACGGTACGGTACGGAAGGATATTCGGTCAGCTAAGAAAGCCAGTCACCCAGTCACCCAGTCAAGGAAGCCAGTCACCCAGTTTCACGGTACGGTACGGCCAGTATTATGCCCCTAATATAGTGCCCGTTAGTGCCCGTCCTTGATTACTCGTTCCCATTCTTTATCCCTTCTTGATGAACTTAGTGAAGTGGGACTTGATGAACCTAGTCTTTATTAACCTTACTAACCGGTACTGCTCAACTGCTCACCTGCTCACCTGCTCTACAAGATAAGATCATAATAAGATCATAGAGGCATAGGAACTATGACACGACTCAATGGGGGTACTGAAACAGATAGATTCCAAGACTCAATAATTGGGCTTTACCTTGAATGTTCCAAGGGCGAATTTCCCTTTTACCTTGGGCGTGTCATGTTTTCCCTTTCCATGGGCGAATGTTTCCTTTCCATGGGCGTGTCTTACCTTCCCTTTACCCTGGGCGTTTGTTGTTTTCCCTTGGGCGCAAGAATGTTTACAAAGAATGTTTACCAAGAGAGTTGAGGGGAAGAAATAGAAGGCTTACTGAAAGGTCCGGGTGAAAAAAATAGTTAGAAGGGTTGGTCCTTTCAGTTTGAGGGGAATAAAATAGAGAAAGAAAGCACGTAATAGATATAGATACGGAGATTAAGAGCCCTCGTATTTACTTGTCTCATTTCGGATGGATATAAGAATAAAACCTAACTCCATAGAA
>Ga0316216_1000033_pt1 | contig 19569 bp, 14 predicted proteins | sample NRE6metagenome_FD_207800 | JGI IMG/M metagenome (GOLD analysis project Ga0316216, IMG submission 207800) | Spruce roots microbial communities from Maridalen valley, Oslo, Norway - NRE6 | ecosystem: Host-associated > Plants > Roots > Unclassified | place: Norway: Oslo | collected 2017-09-15
TTCAGGCTTGGATCATGGAAATCGGAATTACATATCTCCTTCATGTAGTAGCGAGGGGTATAACCTTGCGGCAAGGATCACCGGGGAAGGGATAACCCCTTTCGGACCTTCAGTCAACTGAGTTTGACGAATCAGCTTCTTGTCCAACTGGTGCGGTCCGCACGACTGATGGCTTCCACCAGCAGCTGTCCCCTCCTTTTAATCCCTTGAACAGATCGCAGAGCTTGTTTCGCGCGGCTATTAGAACATGGCTTTCGCACTGTTTCTTTATCGATATGGCTCTCGCCTCTGGCTTCATATTGGCTTTTGGCTTGCTCAAGGTCTTGGCTTCCTACTACTGGAGAAAGCTTGAGCCCTCTTAGGCAGACTTGATAAGACCTGGTACTTCGGCGCTTCGAGAAGACTAGCTTGACTCTGGGGTGAGCAGCCTACTTCTTAGGGGGTAGGTAGTATAACCTCTTTGAGGTAGTCGTTGGGGAACATCGAAGACAGAAGTCTATATCGGATGAATCCCTAACGCCTGGTCCCTGTCCGTACTAAGTGGGACACACTGCCTATAAGTCGGATACACCGAGAGGGGAAAGTATCTCTTCGCAAAGTTCAGGTAAGTAAGTCTCAGCTCCGTGAGTCTCCGGGCCAGACTGTTAAAGCAAGTAACGCGACCCCTCGTTACGAGATTGTGGAAGCTATTGACACGCTCCCTTCTCACGCTAGGCGCAGAGCCGAATTGGCAGCTGTGGTAAGATAGCGGTGCCAGACACTTGTCCTGTCTTTGTTTAAGCGGGGCCACTTAAAGAATCCCGTGCCCAAAAGTCTACTTTAATAGAAGGGGACCCTTCCCCTGATAGAAGGAAAGTTCCTGGGTTCTTAAAGAGGTATAGGTCCCCCCTGAGAGTACTGGGTAAGTAACTTGTGGATGATGAGGCTAGGTCTAAATTGGTGACAGTAGCAAGAATGTCCTGTGGCAGCTGCCCCTAAAGTGAAAGTAGCCAATGTCCAAAAAAGCAAAGTTGACTAATAAAAGTGGCATGGGAAAATACCCGAATGAATAATCCACCTTTGTGGGAGGAAAGTAGCGATAAAGCGCATTTTCATGGCCATTGTAGAGCTTTATTTAGCTTGGTTCAATATCCAAGTGCAGTTATATTCTTACTGAGGAGAAGGAGCGGAACGAAACGAGTCTCTATCCATCCGGAGCATAAGCCAAATTACTGAAGATCCATAGCCAGTCTCTGTAAAGGGGTAAGGTAAGGTGAAGGTTAAGGGGAAAGGGAAAGCCAATCATTTCAATCATTCATCCACTCCACATTCACAACTTCTCTTGATGCTAGATGCCTGTACATCTATCTATCTCAATCTTAGCATCCCACTATTGAGTTCGAACGAGTGGCACTGGGGAAGGTTACCGATTCCCAACTCGTGCATCCATTACAATACAATAAAGAATCCATTAGTTCGATCCGTCCCACATACTTGTTCAAAGTATGTCGAACAGTAGTTGAAGTTTAAGGTTGCGAGCTTTGCCTTACTCCCATTCAATCCAGGGTTCAACGAAGGGAACACCTGATCTTGAGTTGAAAGCGGATTAAGGTAGGAGAAATTCTTAATTAGATCAATTGGTTCGGCCCGGGACGAACAACTGCAGACAGGGGGTTATGGTTAGGTCTAAGAGACACTTACTGGGGAACGAGACTAGTCCAGCAAGGATCCGATGGGACCGCCTTACCCTAAGTAAACCTTCGCTTCAGCTGCTTTGTACTGAACAGTGCAATTCACTGCCTTTCCCACTGTTACAACCGGTCAATATAAGGTACCTCGGAACCACCTTAGACTAACAGCTGCTGAACCTATCAATCTCGTCAATATTTGACCGATGCAAGTTGCCTTGTAAACTCTGAAAACTATCCCAATACATTCCATCGACCGACTTGTACTACCGCAAGGCTAGCCCGAACAATCTAACCTTACGTTTTCCCTCGCTTCGGATTTCGTGCATCAAGAACTAGTCCAAATCAATGTGTACTAGCGTAGGTCACAAGTATGGTTCTATTAGAGCCCTAGCAACAGAGAAACACAGGCAGTCCATTATGGGAGGCGCTCGGAGCCGCCTCATCCCGCTTACCCATGCCCGATTTTTCACGCTTAGGCCCCTCCCGCACTCGCTCACGCTTCACACGCTCATTCGTTTCAATCACACACCACCAGTAGCAAGCTCCATAATCATCAAGATAAAGAATTCAATAATAGTAGCAGGGGTGAGGAAACGAAGTGAACGAACCTCCCTAATTATCACCATCAAGATCGATAAATAAATAATGGTAGTAGGATAAATACATAAATGCATCTGTCAATCCCATCCTATAGGAGCAACGACAGTATGAATAGCAATAGAAATCTCCCCCTCCATGGCGGTCATTAAGGTATTGGCCTGAGAGAGCAAAGTCATAGAATCAATGTACTGATAGCCTATAGGCCCAAGATATCCCTAAGTTATGTAGACTGCGGCCATTGCTTCCTACGCCCGAGTTATGCGTACCATTTCCACCTGAGTGATGGCAGCAAAGATAGGCAATACCGTCTATAGAATGTGTGCTGCAAGTAACCCCAACTTCTATGGCAAAAGTTAGTTAAGCGAGGGGTCTGAGCGTGCAGTTACTAAGTCCAAGCTGTAAATGTAAGTTAATTTCTATGTTGGGATATCAATGGCACCCATATCCATGTTTATTTAATGGGAGAAGGGGGGTGGATTGTGAAGCAGCAAACCGAGACGATAATTTAACTAAGTAGTTGAAACAGCAAAGCTAGAGGTTAATATTCAATGTAGTATGTGATGAAAGATGTTTCCAGACTCATACTTTCACGTTTCGGTTGATATTCCTTGGGTCTATCATTCCGAGACTTCAGTAGGAGCTGGGACTACTGGTTTGGTTTAATCCAATACCATGAGGTGGAGTTACTTTGATCATTTAGAATCGGATCATCCTGTAGGTGCGTGTCTTGATCTGTTGATATCTCTGGTGGATTTCGCTCTCCACCTGTTCGTTTCACTCCATTGGCTTCTTCCATTAAGGAAGCCTAGAAGGTACATCGTTGCGCTAACGAGTCTTTAGACGGTGCAGTGAGCTGGGAGCTATTTGACGTTGCCCAACCAACCAAGACATCTACGACTGAGACGTTACCTGCAGTCACGGGCTCTCAGGTCGTCCTTCCCCGTTCGCTGCTCACTTGATCTCATCTTGGACCATGAGTGAATGCAGCACCTGGTCCCGATCTTGAGAGCCAACGAGAACAATATTGGGAAAGATAAGTTCTCTCGTTCACCCCTATCTTACGTGGAGCCTCTCACGTCCAAAGAGGTTCCTAGAGCAATCGAATTTGGTTCACATGTTCTTACACCTGCGCCAACCAAACTCTCCTGCAAATTCTATATCCTTTCGTACCGTACCCCCTGAGCATGTCGCTCGGCATCACTAGGCCTGGCACCCCAGATTGTATCGCCGTTCCAATCTCTCCCAAAGGAGCGATCAGTTTTCTCATGTTAGACCTTTGTGTCATTCAATGCCGAGAACCTTGTCGCATGCGTCACGCAACAGGGAATTTGTTTCATAACGGTCGTTCATTCACATCCCTATTACTGGGAGGAAATATCCGCACTTTCTGCTAGTATCATCACCTCAGCGATCGTCATGATGAGTTCATCGAAGCTAGCGGGATGGGAATATATAGGTTACCAGCCTATTTCATATCACATATTCCAACTCACATCCGATATTCGATTAATAGTGGATGGAGGATATAGGTGTGATCCATCCATGAAACATTCAATTGAGTTCATGATATGTTGAGTACCTTACTGATTGATTGATGGCCTTGGAATTTCCACCCACCACAGATGAGCAAGAACGAGAGAACACTTCAGAACATTGAGCAAGCACTGAGTTTCAATCACTAACACTCATGATTAATAGTCATGTTGACTCACTAACTCTATCACAAGATACTATAGAAAGTGAAAACGATACTCGATGACTCGATCGATGCGAAAACGATCGAAAAACCGATGATCATCTAAGATGATGGTATGTGAATGTTGATCCCATCAGTAAGAGTAAAGAGTATATAATTCCACGAAGGTGATGAAGTGAAAACCAATGCACATACCATCCTATTCAACTTAGAAGGATTGGTTTAGAAGGAGGAGATATGGATGGTTTTATAGCTACCTCCACTTCTATCGTTCATGTGTTCATGGCTGTACAGGATCGATCAATCAGATCTCTAGAGTTTCATGTTCGTTTCATGATCTTTCCAGTGAGTAAGAGATGACCAGCCTTCTAACGATGCGAAAAGATCACTAACTAATGAGCACTGTGTTCATAAAAACGATGATCACGAAAAGCTAGCTCCAACCACAATAATTAATGAATTAATTCAGCACAGCGATGATATAACATACGTAGTTTCATGGTCTATGGTATAGACACAAGATTCTTTAGCAATTAATCAGAAGAATAGATCTCTAAAAGAGAGATCGTAAGTCGAAGGTACAAGTGATGAGTATCGGGGTTTGGATTTATGTTATCACTCGAAGTAAAAGATGGATCGAGTCAAGATAAAAATAAACTCTTTCTATTTCCATTCGTATCAGGAGTTGGTTACTCACAAAGAAATGGAACTCACCTTAACACTATATGGGATTTATTTATTTATATCTGCTCTACCTCTCATCACTTTTGCTTTCGATCATAATAATATACAGTACAAGACCTCCTAATTATTCATTCATTCTTTTTAGTTCTTTTTTGTTAGATGTTTCCTTAGAACAGATATACCAATACCCTACCTGGGGGTTATTCCCGCCCCTACCCTCCTGCCCATCCCCATTCTTTCAAATGATGAGTAACACGGTGAGAACGGATCGTAATTCAAAGTTATTGAGCAAGCTATTGGTGAATAAATAGAGTGGTGGTGAATCCTTTCAAAGTGCCTCTCGTTCATATCCCGCCGTTTGGTTGCTGCGTTTTATGCTGTTGCGTTTAGAGGGTGATCCCCATCCATTCCGAGCATGGTTTTCCGATCTTGAGAAGGTGGTTGGTTGAGCTTTCCAGCCATCGAATGATTCACCCACCCCTGGAATAACACTATTTGCCGCATCTTCTGTTGCATTGACCGGTTCTTCTCTTTCGAATGCCAAGAGAGAAAAGGTAGGGCCATCCCGGCTATAATTCCGTTAAGAGTCTCCCTTTTCTAGTGCTTTGTACATCAATTCATTTCAAGAAGTCCATCACCCGCCCCTCAGCCTTGGCTTGGGATGGATGGAGTCATTTATTGGTTCGGTTCTCCGTACGAGATGATTGATGATGATGCTCACGTCATTGTGGTTTCATTCCGCCATCGATTGGTGGATTCGCCCTCTCTACCTACTAGATTCCCGTTCTAAGGTTATAAGGGTACTTAATGGGATCGATGGAAGTAAAGTAATCGAGCGTGAGAGCCTTTCTCTCTCTCCTAGAATTCGTCCCTCACCTCCCTTCATACATCTAGGTGGGCTCTTATATCTATTCTCGCGTAATCCACTCCATTTGTTTGTGGACGATGGAAGAGGATATGGCTTCTTATGGCAAAATAACTAAGTTATTGGCGTTGAAAAGAGGGGGGCCCGTATTCTCGCTCGAAAGGGGAAGAAGAGCATTGTTATGAGCATTGTTCCTTCCGTTCTCTCCCTTTTCCCCGACCCTTCTTGATTACTCCACACTAAAACGACTAAGTAAGAGGTGAACAACCCATCTAACTAAGTAAGAGGCGCTTTTATGAGCCGACTGACTGTATTAAGGCACTGCTTAACCCGACCGAATGCGGAGGGAGTAAGAGGAAGTCGGAATGCGGCTCATCATATCATAGAGATCCCATAAGCCCGCCATTTCTCTCTCTAAGGAAGGAAAAAGCGGAGCTACTGTTCTGAAACCGTAGGTAGGTTATTGACCGCCTACTTCAGAATGTAAGTAGACCGTAGGTGGGTGATTGACCGCCGACAGGCCCTTACGCACCATCACAGAATTATCGACTCGCGAAACTACTCCTTCCTCTCCTTCCTACGGCCGGTCTGGTCCCAGAGCTTTATACATAATTATCTCCAGCCGAGACCGTAAATGTTCCACTATCGGGCAGGAGATCAAAGACAGGGATACTACCTACCTCACCGCAACTCCGTCCCCTCCCAGTAAGCTAGCTAGAGGAAAGAAATTGGGTCACTCGGGCCTTACTAAGAGGGAGGGGCCTTACTAACATGCATGATGGTGTATTTCTGCCATTCCTAGATGGCGGACAGGCAGAGGATTTCTTTATTTGTTCCGAAAGCTGATTGACCGAAAGCTGATTGACACATGCAAATCACCCATCTACCGGTTCGGCATGAAGTCGACCCCAATCCGCTAGGCGTCCCTATCGATTGAGGCCTTCGACATTGTTCCAATCGAGGGGCATTGAGGGAATGGGGTTTATACAATATTCCGGAAGCGGAAATGGGGATGGATATGAGGAATTGGGTCACTTGGTCAAGGAGCCAAGCCCACTCTGGTAAGTTTGGTAAAAGAAATCAGATTTCGTTTCTTTTATAATGTGACGAATCATGATCGATGCTTTACCGAACGCTGCTTACTGGCCGAAGCCCGTGCGTCTTCCTAAGAACAAAGGACCTTACATAAAATAAACGCTAATTCTCATTCATGAGAAGAAAAGCCGCACAAGCGAGTGAAAGAGAACTGCCCGCAAAAGGCGGGTGCAAGCTACCTAGCTTCCCCACCCCCCAGGCAGGCCAGGTAAGCCTTGTTCTTAGGTGTCTTACCTAAGTGACTGACGTAGGGTTCTGCATTCTTTCTTTCATCTCATACGATCGTAGGGGATCCGGTCTGTTAAGCATTTCCGTCCGTGAAGGTCTGACCTGAGCCCTTAGGTCCTGGTCTTATGGAGATCCTTCCTTCCAACCAATCAGGTATTAGCCCGACTAAACTAATGCATGTTAGAGGGTCTTATCTTCTTCTGGTCTCTGACCTTAATGAATGGCGGGCAGGTATCAGCCCTTTTCTTACCAACCGGCCCTGGGAGCTAGCTATTAGGTAGGTAGGTCCATTACCTCTGTCTGTAGGTCCTGGTCCTGGTATCTAATGAATGATTGGTATTCAAATGCATGGGGGATGGATGAAAGAGCGGCTGGACAATAAATAAGTGCCTTTCATTCCCGTATATTGATGTGTTATATTCATTGGGGAATCAGCTTCTCGTTGGTGCCGGAACGGTTGGTTTGTTACGAGACGGACGGGGTGGGGTGTGGATATATACGCATGCATTTACCAGTCGCGGAGGAGAGGAGAATAAGGCATGGGGTCCGTGCACGTCAAGAAAGTAGGGGGGGGCAGACTTTCCCAGGCAGGACTTATTACAGACAGTAAGGCATTGTAAGGATTGTTTGGGTCTTCGCGGGTGAAAGAAAGAAAAATAGCAGGCCCCGCTATTCTCTTTGTCGCCTTGTGAGCCAAAGGAAAATAATGAAACGAGTCCTAATGGAATATGGCTCTGCATAAGTGTTGCTAGGTTGAATGAATTGGATTGTTAAGCGCTTTCGAAGGTCTTGCATGGCCTACGGGGCATAACCCAGCTATCTGTGATTCAATGGTATGTTATAAGTCAGCATTTGGTTTCATAAGTCTGCATGAGTTACGCGTGGGTAAAATAGGTAAGCATTTGCGTAAGAGGTGTTGAGTATAGTAAAGAGAAGCCTGAGCATAAGAGGTTAGCAACGTACGAACATAGGTTTTCCAAGCGAGCCATGGGAGTCTAGGTTTTGCGAGCTAGCCCGGAAAAGAGGCAAGCCTGTATAAAGGTTTAGGTTTCATCGTTCTCCCCATGTGCTATCGGGCATAACCGTGGGGATTAGGACATAACTCCCGTTGTTCAAGGGTAAGAGGTTTATAAATAAGGTGGTTAAGAAGGGTTAGCCGGGGTTAGGATTGGTAACGGACTCGTGCGGAACGCCTAATAGCACAATATCTGTATAAAAAGGCATATACATAGATCGAAAGACAGATAGATATCGAAGTGGGCCAGCGAATGAGTCCACCAGCCGTCTCTTTAGTATCAAACCCGTCTCTCTAGCTTGGATAGAAGATCCAAACCCCCGAAGCAAGGTATGCACGAACCACTTGGGCGAGGTGGGCCCTAAGCAAACTACCAAGGGGCCGGAAACCTTCACTGAAAGTGCTTTTGAAGGCACGTCACATTAGTTGCATTCGCATTGTAACTGATTAAATGATCCCCCGCCAATGGTGTCGGTAATCCAAGTGTTTTTTAGCCGTAATACCCGCTCGATCAGTAGATCTCCGGTGGTTGTAAGGGTTGTCCAAAATCATTGAAGCAACTGGCCAATCTAAGAAGCATCTCTCGATGCCCGTCCACTTGTCCAAAGCCTTACCGAGAACACCTGTCTTTAGTACAATTCCTTGCTTCAGTAGGCCTTGCATCGCCAAACCCTGTGGTCTATAACATCCAGTTTGCTTCGTCCAAGACACGGCTCAATCCGTCACTGTCATATGGGGTTCCTCTTACCCTAATGCTGTTTACTGCTGGGACGCTTCCCGTGCTCTTGCTACTGCCTGCTCCGCTTCGGGTGCTGCTGACTCTCACTAAAAAGCTGCTGCTCGAACCGCTGCAGGTCAATCTGCTCGCTCTGGTGCTGGTCAGTCTTTTGAGACTGGGACTGCTTCAACCGCTACTATAGGTAGTGGTGAGGATGCTTCTTCGACTGCATCTGGATCATTAACTGATTCTTCAATGGATTAAGCTAGGTCACCCGCCGTCTCTACTGCCTTTGCCTCTTCATTATAAATAGAAACATAAGCTCTTGTCGGAACATATGGAACTACTGGCTCTAGAACCGGAATTCCAACTGGATTAGGAACTATAACTGGTGGGATTGCTGCTCGATTTAAAGGTGGATATGGAACCGCTTCTTTAGCGGGGTCAAAAGTAGGATCATCCGTGGGTGGACCAACTCCAACTGCAACTGGAGGATCTTAAATCGGATCTCCAACCCCGTCTGCTACTGATGCTTTTGCTCGGTCAATTAGGTCAACTATCACAGGATCTGGATCTGAGACTGCTGGATTTACTTAAACCGGGACTGGTTCTCAAATTAGTGCTTAAACTGGTTAACGAACAACTGGTAGAGCAACTCGATCAACTGGTTCAGGATCGACCGCTGCTATTAGATCTGCTTTTTCATCTGGTGGATCAACTGGCACTAGAACTGACTCTGCTACTGGTGGTGTATAATTGACTGATTCAAGGTAAACAACTCGATCAATTGGTATGGAAGCTGGAACTGAAACTCCTGATGCTTGTGCTTATGGGTCCACTGAATCCGGGACTGGATGATCTGCTTCTGGTTCTATAAATGAAAGGTATGCCACGGGCTTTTACTCCCGATATGGAATTGGAACAGGCTCTGCAATAAGCTATGGAACTTAATATGTTCGAACAGCTACTGTATCTCGATCTGCATTAACGGGTAAAACAATTGCTCCGGGTGCTGCTCGATCTGGATATGAAATTGGGACTGGAACTACTGGTGATGCTGGACCAACTCCAACCGGCTATCGAACTGCCTCCCCTCCTGTTGCCTTTACTGCGCTTGCTACTCTAGCTGCCTGAACCTCTGTTACTGGCTTTCGAACTGCGCTTGGATATGGAACCAAACAAATGGATGCTGCCTCTACACGCTTTACTTATACGAGCCCATATGCTGGCGGAGATGCTAGAACAAGCTCTCCAACGGTTCCTGGATATGGAATAGTAATGGGCTTTGGAAGGAGAGGATCTTAAATGGATGGGCCATGGATCTCGAACTAACAAGGACGCTAGGCGGGGTGGCACTCAAACTGGTACTTTTGCTCGGGCAAAGAGGTCAACTGATAGCTCTGCTACTGGATATGGATCAACTGAATCTGATTCTTCAAGGTAAACTTGGTCAACTGAATAATTGGCATTATCAATTGCTTCTGCTGAGTAAACGGGCTCTGCTCCGGCTACTTCTATTTCTACTCTAGCTGCCCGTGCCTCTGCCTTCGTTGCCTATGCTTCTAGCGCTTCTTCGACTGGATCAATTGGTTCTGAAACGAGTGCTTAAACTGGCTCTGGTTCTGAATCTGGATATAGGGAAACAAGGTCAATTATATCTGGATTTGCCTGCCACTGGACGATCGATCGAAAGTGGAACTCCAGCTAATCAAAAGTGCTACGTCCCCGATGCGATGGATCATCATTGATAACGATAGCGCAAGCTACACTCCAGCCGGACCATCAAAAGCAGACCCTACGTCAGCGACCGGATTATCGCATAATGATCGCATAAGATATAAGGATACCACAACGCCGTACTATCCTTCCTCTGAGTCAGCTCCAACTGGGCTAGAGGATTTCTAACTGGGTATCGCTCTGTATGCTCTGCCTCCATCGCTGCACCTGGATATGGAGCTGGTGGATTTGATGCTCGGTCAAGCGCCTTTTGAACTGCTGCTACCTTATTCTGAATAGCTCAATATCATTCAAAGCTCCCGATCGATAGAGATATAAAGGGATTCGGACGGGACCTAAAGGAAGGCAGGCCAGGTGGTGTTTCCGTCCTAGGAGAGGATAATCTCGCTCGTATGTAGATCCTTAGGTAGGAAGGGTGGGAGCAAGAGTGAGAAGCACCTGGAGGAGATCCATTCAAGAAGCATCCAGGCAAGACCCGGGGGCATCCAGGGAATAAGCATCTGAGGGAGGAATGTGAGGGCTCATATCGTTCGTTGATCGGCGAGCATCTGAGCGATCTGACTGAAGGGAGAACTGAGCTGGTGGGGGCCCAATCCCGTCAAATCACGATAGCTGAGTGGGCTTGGAGCACCTCGATATAGAGAACCCTCAGTCAGTCAGTCAGTCAGGGTGAGTCTCATTCAAGCAAGGTTTAAACTCATAACAAGAACGGGTTGTCTTGTAGTACTTGAGGGAAGGAGAGAGGTGGGTGGGAGCTATAGAGGGAGCTATAGATCTATATCTAGCTAATTCCTAACCTTAAGGAGAAGCCGGGCAAGTGCTCCTTCTTTAGACTATAGTATTTTCGTTCCCACCAACCAAGCTGCTTCGAATCTGGCTGCCTTGAATTGAAGCTTTCTTAGTCGATGGACCCATAGGGCTGAACGATTAGGGTCAATGGGGCTCTTCCCGCCGCTGATGACGAGGCTCAAAAGGATTTATGGGACTGTGGCAGGCAGAGGGGGTCATTCTTCCATTCCCACAGCCTACCTAACCTGCCTAACCGATGCGTACCCGAGTCGGATTTTAAGCCTGCCTAATATATCTATATATTAGACGAAACATAAGCTCGCCTAGATTGAAGATCATCCAAGCTGGTTTTTACTAGCTGAGTTGATGTGCACCGGGGTGTGTTTTTCAAGCTGCTCTCGTTCTCGTTAGTGGATCCTCTTCTGCTGATGGATCTTCCCTTACTGGTAGACCTCCTCCTGTTAGTGGACTTTCCCTCCCTTGCTAGTGGTGGACTTTCTCTCTCCCGCTGGTGTTGAACCGGGCAGATCTTCTCTTGTTGGTAGTGGATCTGACCCCGCCCCGTTACTAGTGGATGGATCTTGGCTGGTAGCAGATCTTTACCCGCTGGTGATGGACCTTCTCTGCTGATGGATTTGCTGTTTATGAGTCTTTCCGGAGGTATTCCCTTTTTGATATGGTGAAGCTCCTCCCCCCGTTGGCAAATTGTCCTCCACTGAGGACCTTTACTGGCTGGCGGTGGATCTTCCTACGCCGGATGGCGCGATCTTTCAGATGATGGAGCACGCACGTATTGATGCTTGATCTGATTCGGAGTCTTTCGTTCGACGAATGCGAACCGCTGCTGAGTGAGCCGGACTTCCCCAAAGAGTAATATTCTCCCGATGATACGGATTCTCTAAGTAAGAGCAATAAGGATTTGGAATTGATGGCAGAATTGGGGCAGGGAATGGCTGGAAAAACGCAGGAAATAGCTTCTTTTTGGGGGTGGGGAGCCCGGTGGGAAATAGTAGGTCGGGCGCCTATCCCAGAGATTCCCATTTCCAATCAGATCCCGGGATCGATCCCGAGTAGTGTAAAGGTTATTTTCTACCCGTTCCTATCTATCTGGGTCCGTCATTTCCACGATATCGTCATGATCAATTAATGGGACTTGGCCTATCAGTCTTATCGCCTCGATCATTAACGAGGGCAGTCTCCTAGGTGTTCCAGTCACCTCTCAATGGCTCCCGCAATGAAAGCAAAGTGTTTTAATAATTGGGCCTACTACCCACAGTTTTTTTATAGGTGTGTAGGGTGGTTTGTGTAGCCGTGCTACCTTTAGCAGTATAGATGGTATAAGTGCTCGCTTTAGATGGCTTGCTGGTAGGTGTGTGTATTGGATAAGGTTCAGGGTTAGTTTGAGTTTTATTGACGGTAGGGGCACATAGTTCAGTGCTCTTGCTGGGATGTCTCAGTGCTCTACCTCTATGTATTGTTGGTGGTCCTTCTACCATTTTTTATGGTCCCAGTTCCAAACCACTACTGCCTGCCATGGCCCGTTTAGGGCACTCGACCACAGGAAAGGTCAGGTGTTTTACTTCAGAATCGTATCAGTGCTATCTATCGCAGTATTACCGCGTAGAGACTTATAACACAACCAAAATCGAATCAAGATACTACCACCGGGCATATGTCTCAGTGCTGCCCCAAGGTCAGGTATCAGGCGAACTAATCGATTGTGATTATGCTTTCCATTATCACGCGAACGATCCATTGAACTTGACTGACTTATTGTTACTAATCTATAATGCTTGATTACTACTAGAAGTGGTTGAACGCGCACTAATCCTTGCTTCATTCGGGAAACTAGCTCAGCGGCCATCCCAGACTAAGAAGATAGCACGATCATGAGACTTTACGTGGCCAATCTATTTTACACCTCGAATGAAGGGAGAATCCCTGGTAAAATAGGGGAAGTACCACCAGAAAGCACCAATTGAGACCGCCAGTCAGACATACAAGGACACTTTAGCGTAACACGCTTGAGTAGAGCATCTTGTGAGACGCACTACAGAGCTTGATAAACTTCGATATCACTACCTAGAGCTTAGAGTTGGGAGACTTCTATCACACTCATTAGTATCCTTAGAACGCTTTATGCATAGATAGTCGAGATATACATACATATTGGAGCCGAGATTCGGCATTACTACAGTGCGTCTGAGCACTTATTGATAGTCTCTTTATTAAAAAATAGTAGATGAATCCGAGACGATACACAATAAGCGGGATCATATATGATATGATGGTATCAATTTGAATTCATTTCTTGGGTGGGGAGCAGCATGATAGATACGTCGCTATCATAAGTTGGATGATTCTTGGAGCAATATCTATCTCTCGAACACGAAAATCTACTCATCAACTAAGCATTACTCCTCCCTTAACCAACTAGTATAATAACAGGGTAGGTAGGTCAGGTTTTCGTAGTCGAACACTTACCAACTAGTTCATTAGCGGTACCCAATATGGTCCTCCCTGATAGTATAATAGCACAAGCGTTTACTTACTCGAATCAGTCGAACAAGGATCTAGTGTTACCCCCATTTCTTTTCATTTTCGATTGACTAGTATAACACAAAAACAGATTGACTAGTATAACACAAAAACGACTTGAATTGAACTATTTCAAAGGGTAGGTCTAAGCAGGAAGGTCTCCTCTAGTTAGTTAGCGGTCTAAGCCATTGCACCAGATCCAAAGATTGGAAGGAAGGGCCTTCGGTCTGTCTAAGGAGTTGTCGAAAACCTCCCTCCAACTTGCTGATGTAGTTTTAAAGGGTAGGTCTTTAGTCGAACACTAATATAGCTACTGGCTCCCTTAATGATGGGCGATCGGGCTGGGGAGTGGGGCTCTATCGGTCGGGATGATAGTAGTTTGAAGAATAAGAAGAAGAAGAAGACTTGCCTTTATTGCGGGAAGGTGGGATTCATGGAGAAGGTCTGCTGGAAGAAGACTAGTTATCTGGAAGAAAAGGTGAAAAATCTTGAAGGAGACGTGTCGACTCGATGTTCGACTAATATGCAGCACCGAACTTCTGAAGGTAGGGCATATAACTATATGTTTTTTGTTAGTTCTTCTCAGATCTTGCATGCTCACACTTCTAAGAGTGAATGGATAGTTGACTCTGGCTGCACGCATCATATGGCTAAGGATGCTTCTCTCTTTTTGGCATTATATCAGGCAAAAAAAAAAGGCATTTTTTTTTTGCTAATGATCATGCTCTCACTGTTGCTGGTTGTGGCAAAATAGAATGTTAGAATGGTGTGATTACTTATGTATATCATGTACCTAGCTTAAGTGCTAACTTATTGTCTGTACCCCAACTTACTCAGACTGGGAAAAAGGTAGAGTTCTGGCCAGATCAATATAAAAAAGGTAAAAGGCTATATTTGAAGTACCCGTCCATTCCAATCTAATCAGTTCTGGCAGTCAGTAGTTCAGTTCTTCAATAGGACAGTTGCAACGCTAGGTCACACAAGCATGAATCCAGTAGGCTGAGGTAATATGAATGGTGGTCTAAGTGCTAACCCCCAGCCCAGCTAATCTCTTAAGTTCTGGCTGTAATGAATTCATAGGGTAGTTGCCACGATCCAACGACAGGAGCGGAGCCTTTCCTTTTCTGTGTCACCGACTTAACTTCCATTCATCCGGCTGAACCATTTCCTTCCTCCCTAAAGTGAGGGCTGTCTAGTGGTACCTGAAGTTATAAGTAGGTGATCAAGAAGATTTCCATCCATCTGAAGAAGGCACCAAGTGGGGAGGCTGGTACCAACCAAGGTTGGGTAGGGTGGGGTCTGGTACTCCCCGAACATGGATGTGGGCTGAGCTCAAACTTGAAGGATACAAGGATGAAACCTAAAGCTAGTTGGAATGGATGCAAAACCAGCTACGTTCACTTTCCACCTCTTCGCCCCTTTCCGCTCTTAATACTGTTCTAGCATTGACCCCCTACCTCGCTTCAAGCGAAGAAAGCTCCAACTAATGGTTAGACAAGGAGATGTCTTAGCGCCCCTGCTTCACAGCCAGCCCTTTGAAAGGGAGACCCTCCATTGGCCAATCGCAGAAAAACCATACCTGTTGGACAGACAATCGGAAAGAAAGAAAGCAAGATAGCATAAGACCTCAGGTGCGGTTAATGCCCCTTCTTGGCCTCTCAATTCATAGTTTTTAGTGCATTCGTCCGAGGGAAGGAATTATGGAGCTGATTACCCTGATCTGTATGGGTCAAGGGGGGAAAAGAAAGCTGCTTCTACAACTGGATGGCAGGGCAAGGGTTTCTTCACCAGTTCTTCCTACCTTCCTTTCTCCAATTGGAGCTTCTGATCCTGTGTTTGCTCTGTTCCGCCCGTAGGGCAGTTAGCTTCATTGAAAGCGTTGATCGGGTGAAGGAGATACCAGTGGTCGAGTGCCTTTGAGACTGAAAAGCCAGCCATCTTAGGGCAGCTACATAATTCCTTCCATCGACTGATAGGAAAAGAGCAGTTTGTTAAGCAGCTATGAGCTCAACCACCGGTTCCGGGAAATAAAGAACTGATCGATCGCCTCCTTCTGAAAGAAAGACAAAAAGAAGACCTGCCAAGGCAGGAACACACGAACTATCATTCGAACAAGGTTCCAAGGGTACTTTCGCCTTTGAATCTCCATTCTTGACATACGGCCCGGCACTCAACTGTCATCTTAAGGAGAGGACCGGAGGACCGGAGGGGCTCGACCAAAGGGTGTTAACGCTCACTCATCATATGGGTGAGGACGAGGAAGCGAGCGACTCAAGTTCCTAAATAGACTATGGATTTATTGGATGGTCGAGCGACTCAAGTTCCTAAATAGACTATGGATTTATTGGGATGAGGACTAAAGAACCTCCTTAAACCCATTTGATGCGATCTATCATTATACGAGCATGTCAGTCGAGCAAGATTTAAATAAATACTGGTCGAGCAAGCTCGAAATATCATTACACATTTGCATCAGTTCCTTCTCCTCACCATCAAGCAGGCGAGAGAACTAGGTGCAATTGGCAAATACATGTTGTCGGCGAGAAAGGGTGATACATTGGCAGCAACAATAGCTAGATGCAACCCTGAAACATTGTGGTTATCTATTTGAGGATCAAAAGGGAGTACCATTGCACTATTCAGTACAGCATCGAAATGATTTGGTACGAGGATCGCCACTACCGAATAAACCCTTATATCGCAGATCTCTGTGTTAGAATGATGAGATACGCTTACAAAATAAGGAGCTCATTTACGTTGGAAAGATTCAACTTCGTTCCTCGCCCTTTTTGGGTCGAGTCACTTAACGTACCTCACCTTGCAGCAATCCCATAATCTTGGTGCCTAAGAAAGACGACACGTGACGTTTATGTATAGACTATAGGGCATTGAATAAGATAATAGTGAAAAATAAATATACTCTATAATAGCTAATGACCTTCTTGATAAACTTAAAGGAGCTCAATACTAAGATTGATCTCAAGACTAGGTATCAACATGTTCCAATACACTTGAAAGATGTATGGAAGATTGCTTTAAAATCCCGAGAAGGATTGTTTGTGTGATTAGTAATGCCTTTTGGTCTTACTAACGCTCTTGCGACATTCATGTGACTGATGAATGTTGTGCTCCGACCTTTTCTAAACCAATTTGTGGTGGTGTATCCTGCTGACATCCTAATTTTTAGCAAATCATGGGACGAGCATCTTCAACATGTCGGACCGACAGTGCAGGCCCTACATAGACATAAGCCGAAAGTAAACCTTTCCAAATATTCATTTGCAATGACACCCATAAGCTACCTGGGGTTTTATTAGGGTTGATCCCTATAAAGTGAACAGTAATTTTAAAATTGGCATGTGCCAAAGAATATCACAGAACTTTGAAGTTTCCTGGGATTGGTGAACTTCTACATACACTTTTTTCCAAGATTCTCTCACTTGACCTGGCCACTTAACCAAACCCTGAGAAGGAATTTGAAGAGACAGATCTTCACTTGGACCGAGACGCAACAGCAATCATCTAAAGAAGTGAAGAGGAAGCTATGCACTACACATGCGCTTGCGCTACCAAATATCTAACAACGTTTCGAGATAGAAGCCGATGCCTCTCACTACACAATGTGTGTTGTTTTTACACAACATGGCCATCCCATTGTGTTTCACTCAAAGACATTAAATGACATAGTCCTCAACTATTCTACTTATTACAAAGAGGAGTACTCCATTGTTAAAGCAGTTCGCCAGTGATGACATTATGTGTTGGGAAAAGAAACAATGACTCATTCTAACCATAAACCACTTCAATTCCTGCAAACCTAGAGCAAACTTGAGACACGCCATATGAAATGGATGACTTTATTACAGCAGTTCCACTTGATTATCAAACATCAATGAGGAAGAGAGAACAAGGTCGTTGAAGCCTCACTGTTTAAGTTGCCCACCTCTAGCACTGACAGTGGTTCTCGACACTAAAGGATGTGATACAAAATGTCGGTTGGAGTTCTACAGAAGAGACACATATTTGGCAGAAGTTTATGCAACCCTCCAACAAGGACACCACACTACCGCCAGAGTTCCTGTCATCGATTTCATTTCTTTTCTTCCACAGGATGATCTTGATAAGATGTGTGTACCTGCAGGTGAACCCAAGGATTTGTTGCCTTGGGAATCGAATTTATCCAAGTCTATTGAACATTTTGGCATGTAAAAAATGCAGCATTACAACAAAAATTTGACTAGCCAGGTATGAAGCAGGATGTTGAGTGCCACCTCAAATCTTGCTTTGCATGTTCCATTGCTAAAATAGCTAATCGCCATTTAAGTAAGTATAAGTCTGACAATCTATATTTCCTTTCTGGTTTGTCAATTACTAAGCATTGACATGACTGCGTATTTGTTGTCGTCAATCGTTTCCCTAAAATGGATATTACAATTCCTTTCAAGAAGTCTCCCACAACCTTTGAGAATGCTCGTTTGTACTTTATTCATGTTTGGTCTCATTTCAATTTTCCCTCCTCTATAGTATAAAACCATGACTCTAGGTTTATTAGCCATTTCCGGAATGCCTTGCGGACTATGCTTGACACAAAGCTGAAGTGTTCCACAGCTTTGCACCCTTATATTGATGGTCAAACAGAAGTTGCCAATAGAACCTTAGTACACATATTGTGTATCTACAACCATGCACACCCCGCATATGGAAGGAAAATCTACCTTTTATTCCGCATCGATGTAACTGTGCACTTCATAGTTCCACTGAACATAGTCCCTTCCAGACTTGTTTGGTTTTTAGCCAGTCCCCAAATTGATGTTGCACTACTACCACCATCAACATCTTCTGCTCCACAGATCACAAAAGAACAAGACAGAGACAAGGCCTTCATCAAGCGGATTCAAAGAATTCATGAGCAGGTTCAATCCATTCTACAGTGCTAGCAGTGAAAGTACAAGCAGAGACATTATGTACACAGGGTACCTCATTCTTTCTAAGTGACGAGTTTGGCTTCAACTGCAAAAAGAAAGGAGCGAAAGCCGCTTGTCCAAGTTACTTATTGATGAGGGGGGGCAAGGTTTAATAATCCTTATAAAAAGATGAAACCTCTCTGGTATGGTCCTTATTCCATTGTCGAGGCAATGGGAAATAATGCCTTCCAACTCGACCTTCCACCTTATTGGGGTTTGCATCCAGTGTTCAATTTTGATCTTTTTAAGCTTGGTTGGCGAGTGATATAGAAGATCAATTGTCAGTTTTAGAGTGTGTTGCTGTTCGAAACAACAATAGGGCTTTCAATCATTGAGTTATAGCAGCGAATTCAGATTTGTTTAATATCTTTAAACCTTTAAAAAATGGCCGGTCTATCCCGTATATTGTTGGAAGGCAATCAGAGGTTTAATGATCAAATTTTTACCACATGGCAACCGGAAAGAGCCCTACACTAGAGGGGATGCCAAGATAACACACAATAACGCTGGGGCGGACAAATGTCCAAGCTGGAGGTATCGAGTCAGGGGGGTCCTCCAAACCAACCAACCAATAATTAGTTTTGTGATCACTAACAACCGCCCCAAAGGCCTTACAAAAAACAGCCAAACAATCCCTAGCTCCATCAACTGAACCCTGATCTACGCACACAGAAAGGAGCGAATCATCTGCAAAAAGGTGATTAACCATCTCTGAACCATCAGGTAGAGAAAGACCTTGTATGCATCCTAGTATCCGAGCAGCGTCTAGCAGGTAACCCAAAGCATCTGCTGTCAACACATAAAGGTAAGGGGCCAGAGGACACCCCTGTTGAATGGACCGATGAAGCAAAATACGAGGGGACAAGGAGTTGTTCACTGATACAAAAGCTGAGGCGCCGGATCAAATTGTGTTCAACATCTCGACACATCGCGGGCCAAATCCAAGAGAGGTAAACATCTCAGTGATGAA
>Ga0316216_1000035_pt1 | contig 19131 bp, 16 predicted proteins | sample NRE6metagenome_FD_207800 | JGI IMG/M metagenome (GOLD analysis project Ga0316216, IMG submission 207800) | Spruce roots microbial communities from Maridalen valley, Oslo, Norway - NRE6 | ecosystem: Host-associated > Plants > Roots > Unclassified | place: Norway: Oslo | collected 2017-09-15
AGCTATACGTATAGTGTGGTGGCCTACCCCATTTGTTCCATGATCTATGGGTCTACTGGAGTTACCCACTTCGATCAATTAGCCGAGATTTTGACCGGATATGAAATCACTTTGTTCGGTGCTCGATCTGGTGGTATTTTTTTGGGGATTCTCTTTATCGCTGTAGGATCTTTATTCAAGATCACTGCAGTTCCTTTTCGGGCGGCTGTAGGACGGCCGCCTATGGGTGGTACCGCTGCCGACAGATTGCGGCCAATCCTACTGGCTGGAAAGAGGGCCGGCTTATCCGAGAGCGCGTGAGACTCATCACTACCTCGTAAGGGCGTTGAGACCATAGCATGTTACACGAAAGCGTCGCTTTATCCCTCCCTCCATAGTGTTGTCACACAGCCGCCCGCCTAGAAGAGCCGCTCGCTCCATAGTGTTGTCACACAAGATAAGCACGCCGCCTGCTGGCCGGGCGAATCGAAGTTCTCTCCCGGTAAACCGTCCACCCAGTTAAGTGCAAACACAGTGGAATCACGCTTAGCGAACGCTCGCTGCTGGCTGGTGTGCCTCCTGCCCGTCGACGAGGAAAGAGCGACAAGGTTCAGATTCGAAATGATTACTGCTTGCAGCATGGGAGCTGATTACCCAACAACTCTCTGGGAACAATGGAAAAAAGGATATCCCGATAACGGAAACCATAGGGGCTGTATCGGCGAGATCCAACGGTGAACAACTAGATTCCCCAGAAGAAAACCCCGGCTGGAAGTCTGAGGACCTTTAGTACCCCCGAAAACACCTCCCCAGCAGCCAGCGCTTCGCGCCAAGCAAGACCGCGTCCCTTCATCCATTCAATAGGGCCTTTTCATTCCAATTCATTCCAATACGTATGGGGCCAAGCGAAAGTGGAGAGGGGTAGGTGCTTGTGGGGGAGGCTGCCCCTCGGCTCGGGAGGGAAGGGAAAGGTATAACCTCGAATATGATAAATTACTTTCCTTCCTATAAAGATTGATTTTCCGTTTCAGAAGAAAGGAGGTGGCCTGCGGTGTTATCTGAAGGGCGAAGGGAAAACGCTTCCCGAGGGAGGGATTACGAGGAGATATCCCCGTTCTTTACCCCCCCCCCCCCGCTGCACTGGATATCCTGATTTCTCCAGGGCCGGCTGAAGACCCTGAAGGCCTTCGGCCTCCCTCCGCTCTGCGAAGTGCTGAAGCTTTCTCTTTATATTATAAGGAAGAATCCCATATCGGCCGGCCCGGGAAAGCGCTGGCAACAACGGAAGGGAGGGGTCCATGTAGCTGCTGCGCCCATACTGACTGAGCAGCAGGTTTGGCATCTACTACGGCCACTTCAAACGCGTCAAACCGCCTGCTCTGCTAGACAGCGTGTGGAATGGCTGAGAGCGGACCTTTTGGATATATAATCCGAGAGAGTAGAGTTACGGAGCCGTATGATGGAAAAAAACTTTCACGTTCGGTCCAGGGAGCACTTTTCTCGTAGATAATTTCTCGTTCTCCCTCGTGTGGCAAACTTCTGCTTGCTTGCTGAGCGAACACGAGTTAACAACTCGCTGGGCCCTAAACCCCCTATTCTCCCGAGCCCCGAAGAAAACCCCCCTCCCCCTTGGACTCCATATCTCTCTCGACTCTATATATGTGGGCACCTGATATCTATGAGGGTTCACCCACCCTGGTTGCAGCATTCTTCTCTATCGCACCTAAAATCTCTATTTTTGCGAATATGTTACGTGTTTCTATCCATAGTTTCTATGGAACTACATTGCAACAAATCTTCTTTCTCCGCAGCATTGCTCCTATGATCCTAGGAGCACTGGCCGCCATGGCCCAGACGAAAGTCAAAAGACCTTTAGCTCATAGTTCGGTTGGACATGTAGGTTATCTTCGTACCGGTTTTTCATGTGGAACCATGGGAGGAATTCAATCACTACTAATTGGTATATTCATCCATGTATCAATGACGATCAATGCATCCGCCATAGTCCTAGCATTACGGCAAACCCGTGTCAAATATATAGCGGATCTGGGCGCTCCAGCCGGGACGAATCCTATTTCGGCTATTATCTTTTCCATTACTATGTTCCCATACGCAGGAATACCCCCGTTAGCCGGCTTTCGTAGCAAATTCTATTTGTTCTCCGCCGCTTTGGGTTGTGGGGCTTACTTACTAGCCTTGATGGGAGTAGTTACTAGCGTTATAGGTCGTTGGGCGGCCGGAAGGTTGCCTGAGTCAGTGTGGGGGACGGACCGAAGGCAGTTATCCGTGCACCGGACACGTAGCTTACCAAATAAGTTGCGACACGGATGGGAACGCATGCTACGAAAGGTCCTGAAAGGTATTACCTTTACCTGAGCGCGCTCTATATTATTGATTCTATCTCTAGTTACCGAATACGAGCTTATAGGGTGGCCTGCCTTACAAAGCCTTCGTCAATTCAGAGTCTATTTCAATACTTACCAAACAGAGACTATTGAAAGATTTATATTACTGTGTCCTCTCCTTTCATATTCTTATCCTTATCGCGCGAACTAAGGCAGTCGTTAGATGAGTTAGCGAGGTTACCCCTAAGACAGATATCTCTTTCTATTCCACCACTACTTTAGCCCATAAATAAAAGTTGTTCGGTGTATACTTCGTTACATAAGTCATAGCAAAGCCCTTACACACGTTATAGGCGGACCTATTTGATACGGTAAGGCCATTCGTAAGGTCCTGAAAGGACCTTATTTTTCGCTCTGCGAAGGTAAGGTCCTTTCAGGTAAATCCTGAGCTCTGCTCAGGCAGGTAAGGTCCTGGTCTTACCTGAGCTAGCTCTGCGAAGGTAAGGGTATCTGATGCATCAACCATCTACTCAAGATCCTTACCTTCGCAGAGCTCAGACCTACCTTTCATATCTTCCCGAACTCTAACTCTTTGAGGGGAAGAAATAAAGGGCCAGGACCTTGTACGAGTCCGCAATCACTGCACGAGATGAACCTGGGTTTGGTGAATCAAAGTTGGCCCTAGGTGTAATAAGACTCCCAGTTACAGCGCGCGATCGTATACCGAGGTGCTCCCCGCCGGTTGCTTGCTGGGACGACGCGAGCCAGCCGGAAATCGAGGGTCCCCGCCCGTGAGGGTACCCTCGATTTCCTTGGATCAATTAAGAAATATGGAGAAAGGGACAGAGGGAATTACCCATATTATCGGGGACGGGGAACGAATTGACATCTCGATGTGATACAGCCTTTTTTCCATTTGGGTTGGGAAATAACGGCGAAGTCCATCCGGGGAAAACCGTCCGATGAATAAGAGGAGAAGCGCCAATGGCGCGCGAAGCGCATGCGGAACGGGCGCGGAGAAAAGAGAAAGTGCCGCCGTTGAGGCAGGCCCCCAGAGCCCCCTTCCTGGCCGCGCTTTATGGACCCCAAGCAGTGTTTTCCGCCAAATGAATGAAGGATTTGGGGCTTACTGCTATGTAGCATTACGATTCGTATTTCGATTTCTATCTATAGATAGATAGATAGATATGAATGGGAATCTATATTGATCCATCTATTGGGATATATCTTTTATTCAGATACATGGATATATTTCCATATATAGTCATACAATAACGTGTAATTCTGATCTGTTTATGATCTAAATAACTGCGCTTAGCACCCCCGCTCATTGAACGGCTCTGCTGCAATGGATGGCAGAGGGTCCGTAGTACCCTACCCCGAAGGCCGGGGGAAGCACTGGAGTGATCCAGTAGCCGGGAAGGGGCCTGATTGATAAGTGCCTACTGCTACACTTGGCTCTACACATTGACAGAGCTAACCCCTGTCCATCGGATGTGTCCGGCAGGGTTCAGGGGGGCGGGCTTAAATCCTCCTTCCTTGTGAGTGAATCTCTAGATGCATGGCTTTTTTAACGGACAAGGGGGGGGCCAGAGCGAAGCCTCTGGAATACAAGATCCTTACAGCTGCCATCAAGGCCTGAGTTACCTCTTAGGTATGGAGCAGTGTTCATTCGTTCATGTGTACTCCCCGACAGAGTCGTTAGCCTCGTTCGTAGATAATTTGGATGCCCCGCCTGTCATGGAGAGCGGAGCATGCATGGAAGAGAGGGAGCCTCCCTCTATGAATGAATCGGGACCGGGAATAATGTAACATAGGTTCAAACACCGGATTTATGGGGTAAAAGGTAGGGTAAAGAGATAAGGTGGTTAGAAAAAGGTGAATAGTGGCAGGCAGACACTAAAATGAAAGGCAGGTAGGTGGGGTTCTGTTAATTCCTATTCCTAGTGGTTGTTCTAATTCCTGATATGGACAAGGCTTGGCCGGAATAGTAGGTACCAATAAGATCTGTCTGTAAGCAAATGTGATTCCATAAATTATGATATAAATAAAAGGGGTGTTAATGTATATATAAATAAAAGAAAGCCCCAGAGCGCGCAGCGGTGAGGCACGGAGTTTCATATTCTAATCTGAAAGGCACCAGGAGCGGTCGATCCAAAAAAGCTTCTGATATAAGCGAACCCCATTTATCTGGGGTCGAAGGCATATGATATTCCTCTGGGTCGAAAACTCTAATTTGGCTTTAGGTAAATCGATTCATTAATGGATTTAAGGCGATTCCTTCCAATAAACCACCAGGGGGGGAGGCAGCAGCATAATAGGCTTAGAGGCAGGTGAGGCGCGTAGCGAAGTGCATCGGGCACCCTCAAAGCAAGTTTGGTCATTGTTGGGGCGGTTCCGTCAATTCAAAAACGTTCTGAAATGCGTTTTTTTATAAGGCGAACCCTCTCCCATACGGTCGAGCGGCTCGTACCTCGCCCCTCCCCCTCGTACCTCAGGAGAGTCCCTCCGGGTCCTTTTTTATCCTGAATTCATCGGTTTATAAATGTAATTTGTCTTAAGCGAAATCAATTCAGAAATGCATGTTAGGTTCTTTCTCCTATCCATCCATCCAGCCCCGCCATGTTATCCAGCAATAGTGAAAGCATGGGGAGCAAGGGAAGAAGCTAGCTACGAAAGAAAGAAGGTCCTCGTCGAATCGATAATCCAGAGCTGTGTCTCTGAAGTTCTAGCCATGTATCATAAGTTCCGGCAGTAATTAATTCATAGGGCAGTTAGTTCGGACGACTCAACCTATCAAACAGAAAGAAATCGAGTAGGGTAAAGGTTTATCAAGCCGGATATGAGACATACAAATAAAAAAGGCGTTATGGCAAAAGAACAGCATATATAAAGGGCCCGATCCGATCTGCTCGCTGTAAGTTTGGGGATTCCCAATCTGGGTGAAATAAGTTGCTTTTTGCTTTAGTAAACTTGATTCTTTAATACACAACCTCCCTAATGAGTGTTTATCCCGCTCTCGCCCCAACCAAGGTTTGGTTCTAAATACTATCCCGATATAGCGTATATAAATACTTGCCCCATATTCCATAAAAGGTTCAGGTCTAAAGAAGAGCGTCTCTATTCCTCCCCCTCCGCTTTGCAATCTGTTCCCTCGGGAGTTAGGCCACCTTGAAGTAGTTCATTTACCAGTCTTAACCCGAGCGACCAAAGACGCCAACCGTATCACGCCCATTTGACAAGGCACTGACCAGGGTACTTATCCAATCCGGTGATCTCATCCAGTGCATGCAGCACACCATTCATCCCAGCGATCTGAGCAATCAATCCCAGCCGTACCAGCTATTGAATAAGAGCTGTCTAACCGGGTACCCAACCGCCTCCTCAGAAATAGAGCATGCATCCCCACAGCATCCATCATCCGACGGAATGGAACATGTCCCTGCAGCTGAAGCCGAGCACAAAGCCTCCTCATCAGAAGTGGAACCAGCCGCCTCCTTGGAAGTGAACTCAGCCCGCCTCAAAAGAAGAGGAAACGGAGCCCGCCCGCATCCTCCCTCGAAAGCCGAACATGCATCTGGATATGTGGGTGGAACCTGCCCCGGGAGAAATGGCAAATGCCTCATAAGAAGCAGCAGAAAACGCCACGCAGCTCAGTTTTTGTTACTCAATTTTGGATATTTCGATTCTCCTGGACACCTCCAAATCTGGATGTTCAGTCTGTTTACTATTTGATTCTTCCGAGCTATCCATGCTTGATTGCTGGATGGCATGCCTTTTCGTACTTATTCTAGGGCATGGCTTGTTGTCTCTTGCAGGATCGGATCGGACTGGGGGATACTTCGATCGGAATACCGCGCTGGGCGGGGACAAGTCAATTGGACGAGGTTCAACCAACGGAATGGATGGAATGGAATCACCTGAAATGCTCGCAATCTGCGATTTGGCTCAAGAAAAATGCTAGTTCAATACCCCACCTGGATCACATATGCCTCCGACTCCCCACAAACAAAGGTGCGCTTTATCAAAACATGCATTTCATAGGCTTTTTTTAGATCGACGGACCCACCCCAAATAATACTTAGACCTTACAGTGCCGGATAGATTGGCTGGAGGGAAGAACCTTACATACATTCAATCATCGATTTGGCTAAAGAAAAAAAGAGTTAAATACCCCGGTGGACCATATGCCCACGAACCTCTCAACACGATCGGCCATTTGCTTTAGCAAAACATGCATCTAAGAAGGTTTTTGGAAGTCACGGACAGACCGGCATGGCCTTTTAGATCTTGCTTCAGGGGAGAGCGCTTTAATTAATTAATTGATTTCGCTCAATAAAACAGATAGTTCCAGGCCCCTGTGGCACATATATGCCTCCGAACCCTTCCAAACATGGGTCTTATATTGATCAAATTGCATTTCAGAAAGTTTACGCTCCGCACCTTGCCTTGACTTTATGATTCAGGCGCCACAAGCCAAAGGTGCTTGCTTGGAATTAGAAAATGAATCAAGCGAGGTCCCTAAAGACAAAACAGAGTTCTCAACCCCAGCGGATCATTATGTCTACGAACCCACACAACCTAGGGTCTTATATCACATTTCAAAACGTTTTTAGAACTCATTCATGGACCAACCTGACCTGGTGCCTGCCCCAATAGGATTTAGACCCCGTCCCAATCAACTTGGTGCCCCCAACCTTGCTTTTCAAACTCACTCACCTGAAAGACCTAGACATGGTTAGCCCTCCCTGGCTGGAGCATTTTCTAATTGAATACCTTAGATAGGAGGTACCAACTATAGACCCGGGATGGGAGGCATGCATGGCATGAAACAATCTTACCCTTCTTCCCTTACTTTATTCAACCTAGGAGCCTAGGAAGGAGCATGGCATGGAGTTAGCCCTAACCCATTGATGGATATGTCATTAAGACTAAAGTAGGCAGGTATGGCATGCTATTAACCACCCCCTTGGTTTACCAACTCTTTACCTGCAAGAACTAGATCTTTAGCCCTAGACCAGGAATGCACTTAGTTAGGAGGGTATGATCCCTTACCTTAGAAACACCGGATGGGATGGGTGGTTGATTAGCCAAGTGAGGACTTTTAGTAGCTTCCCATGCTCCCCCGATTGTGGCGGGATGCTCTATTAGCGCCGATAGGCTTTACCTTTAGCTGAAATCGTTTCACTGCCGGATGACTTTATTGTGATCAGAGAGAGAAAGCCTCGTTGGATGGACAGGCGGGCTTCAGACATTGCTAGGAGAAGAGAAGCCTTTTAGAACACTTGCTTTATGAATGCTTTGTTGGTACGGCACTCTGACTATGAACTATTTACCCTTGCCTTTTCTTAAGTCCAGACAATATAAAAACGCGTTTGGGAACGGTTTTTATCAATCGGAACCACCTCCCCCCAATTCATATTTATCAAATGGGATTAGATTCGCCATCCCTCATCTTATGGTTCTTCTTGGCTTCGCTCCCTGTCAGCCCTCGCGTCCTTTAACCTCACCCAGGGAACATTTCATTCTTAATCGAGTTGGCTAATGAAAAATGCAAGTTCGATACCCCAGTTGATCATTATGCCCCAGTTGATCATTATGCCTATGAACCCTTATAAACAGGGGTCGCTTTAGCAAAAACCGCGTTTCAGAACGTTTTGAAAATTGGCTGGACCAACCCAAAATACGAAACTTGCTTCTCGAGGAATTCACTTTTCATAGGCCTTGGATTTGAGCTTAAGCCCTCGTTATGCTTCCCCCTGCCTTACTTAAAGGAATAATATCACCCATACATTACATAAGCGATTTGCCTTAATACAACAGAAAGTTTGAAACCCCGATCCTTCTACGAACCCCGAAACACGAGGATTCGCTTTAGCAAAAATAGCATCTGAGAAGCTTTTTCAATTTGACCGGACAGCTGGAAAATAAAACACTAGCTTTTCGGGTCATGCACTTTAACAAATAGGTTTTGACCTTGCTGCTTAAGCCTTATCCTGCCCCCTGCCTTAGAGAACGGAACCACCTTTATATTTATGTTGTTGGATCGTGTGTCCGTAGGAACTGCTGGATTTCATACTGCCTGCCTTATAATATGTGTTTGTACTTGGTTGGGTAGGCAGACCAGTCATATTAGATTTATCAGCCTACCTTACCCTTCTCCCTTACTTCTTCTCCCTTACTTAAGTGTTTCCAAACAACCCGGACACCCACCTTAAGAACTAGACATGCCTTAGACACTTGCTTCATTAATTGCTTAATGGGTTGGGAATGCTAGAAACTTTTATTTACGGACAGGATCAACCAGCATGGCTTTTAGATAGATCTTGCTTCGGGGGAAGGCGCTGTCATTAATCGATTTACCCATAGAAAAACGCAGGTTCAATACCCCAGATAAGATGCCTACGAATACCCGCAACCCAGGGGATTATATAGTTCAAATCGCATTTCAGAACGTTTTCGGAATTGACCCGAACAACTAGCATTGCTTTTAGATATTGCTTCAGGGAAAGGCATGGAACGAAGTGGTCGTCTTACTTCTTGATTGATCGGACGGACGAAGGAAGGTCAACTTCCATCGGGGGAACACGGAAAGTCTTTGCAAAGCCGTTTCGAATTAACCGGTCGTTTGGGGTGAGGACCATATATCCATGGATGGATTTAGGGAGGGATTTTCGGAACTGCCCTATTAATGAATTACTGCCGGAACTTATGAAAAGACACAGCTAGAAAACACTTGGATTTCAGATAGGATTTCCCTTTTGAACAAGTATCATTCCGCCATCCTATTCAACCAGACTCCCCATGCTTCCCATGATCGATTGCTGGATTACATGGCAGGGCGACTGGATGGATGGTCCAATTAGCCGAGGAATTTGATTTGCATGCTACTGCGGGATGGTTTATTAGCCGAGAGGGTTTACCTTTAGCAGAGATCGTACAGAACTGAAGCAGAGATCCTGGGTTGAAACTGCCGGATTGAGGAACTAAAGCCAGAACTTCAAAAACATGGAGGGATTAATTATTTCAATTAGGAGAGCCTTGTTGGATGGTATGCCCCACACCTTACTGCCTTGCATCTGCTTCACATGGAGCGAGCCGTTCCGTTGGTTGGTTGGTTTTACCGCCTTCCAGACAGACTGCATTCATTCACCTTCGGAGCTAAGCTTTTTGTTAGCCCTAGACCCCACCTGAGGAATTCATTGCCTTAGTGGCCGAGACTTTGACCTTGCAGAACCGGATTCTTTACTTTGATTACCGCTGCCTTAATCCTAGGACGATGGAGTCATACCAACCTCTTGGTTTAGCCAGGAATGCCTTAGTTTAGCCAGGAATGCCTTATGGGTACAGCACTATTGCCATGAACCTTTACCCTGCTTTACATTTACTGAAGTACCATACAAACCTCTCACCTGCTAGAATTACACCAAATTAGCCCTGGACTTTATGGAAATGGAAGAGCTTCATCGGGACGGACGGACAGCTAGTCACCTTAGTAACCACCCTTCTTATATTATCAGCTATCAGCAGCACCGAATCACCTTACCCTGAACTTTATACCTTCACCCTAAGAGCATGGAGGGAGTCATGCCTATTGATGAAGCCAGGAAGGAATAGCAGTAGGGAACGGCTCTATTTACCTTACCTTGTTTTAAAACCCACCACTAGTCCTAGATCATGAATAACTTAGTTAGGAGGGCTATTAAACAACCCTTCCCTTAGAACCAACGGATTGGACTGACTGGATGGGATGGGATCGGATCGTCGGGTCGGAACTCCCTATTCATTAACTGCCAGAACTTATTAGATCAGATCAGATTATTGGGGGGAGTTATGGATAAAGGCGCACAGGCCCCAAGCCTGAATCAATTGGATCCTAGTCCGTTGACCTTGAACCAGAAGCAGTTTAAGCACCATTGGAGCATCTCCAGATCGAGAGCCATACCCTGGTGTTTAAGATCCTCCAGATGCACCTAGATCAAAGGTAGGAGAGGCAGAGTCAGTTGTTTCGCCGGTTATGCTCGGATATGCTTCTGCTGGGATCCAGTATAGTGGGAGCAGCGGTTTCCGTGTGAGCTGTGGTGTCTGCTGTAGCCGTGGGTAATGCTTTTTGCAGCGTATGATTTAGCAGTCTTGGCTTCACCTGTCTCAGTGTCTGCTTTAGCCGTTTTGGCCTTACTCGCTGTTCTTGCCTTTACCCTTGCCCCTGCTTGCTGAGGTGATGGCTTTTGGGTCGAAAATAGGTTGAACCCCGCCCGAAGCGCCCTACTAAGAGCACCTACTAATAGCATGTGTTACGATCCATCGAGAATCAAGGTCCAGCATACGTAAAATGATCTTTGGACTCGTGTTTTCCATCCATTTCTTTCTGTAGCTGGAATTGGATCTGCTACTAGCACTGAAAGCTCTAGGTCACTCGCATCTATAATTCGTCCGGTCGGAGCAAGGAGGGGAGGAGGAAATACACATTGGGCAGGCAGAAGGATACACAGCGATAGGCAGGAGGAAACACACAGTGGCAGGGCAAAGACACATAGCGGAAGACACAACATTGGTAAGAGAATACATAGGGGCAAAGACACCTTAAGCAACAACACGAAGCACATCACCCTTGTATTGGCTCCGCTGCTTCAACCTAGTCAAATGGAACTGGAACGGGCTGTGCCTCTCCCGCTAGTGGGATCGCTTGCTTCGTTGCTGCTTACTTTGTTGCTTGATCTGCTCCTGCCTCCTATGTCTTTGCTCCTATGGCTTTTGACTCTGCTGCCGGGTATTGATCTGGAAGGGATGTTGGCTCTCTTACTCGAAGGGATGCCACCCCTGTTTCCGTTCTAGCTGCCTTTGCTCCTGTAGGTTCAACTGCTTCCCGTGCTACCGGCTATGTATCTGTTATTGATGGATCAAATATAACTCGGTAAACTGCCTTTCCCGCTGCGGGTGAGACTCAAGCAATTGGTTAAGGATCTGCCCCCAGGTGAGGTGCTTATGAGTACTGATGCTGCGAGGCCAACAAAGTCAACTAGGTATCGAACTGCTAGAACCATAGGTGGTTATGGGTCATCAACTGTATTTGGGACTCAATCTGGAAAGGACTATGCCGATCGAAGGGGTGCTAGTAGGCTACCTTAATATAATACTCTACCTAACATTATTATCTCTCAACTCTATGACTCTTTGGCTAAGACTTATATCTAATGATTAGATCATCCCATGCTCAGTCTTCCTACTATCTAAACCATATAAATATGATCTCTATCTCAAGCCATCTAGATGCATCAGTCCTATATCTTGGACTGTAATACCTTAATGTCTCTGGTAATGGTCCTCAAGGTATATCACCTCACAATAATGGCACCCATCTCACTAAGTGATACTCTTAAATATTCATACCTACCATACACTATATTTAGACTATGTGCAATGTCTCCCTTAGTATATCAATTCCATAGAGCCCTAGGACCTGCCCCCTCCATATAATCCTTTGCTTAGTGCGACCTATGAATCCTTGACCACATAGTGGGTGGTGGCTATCTTGCATACATAGTGATCTTAGGCTACCTTAACTAAGGTGCCCTTATATGAGAGGGCCTCCAAGATTTTATATGCTACACATAACTATACCTATTATCAAATTGAAGGCCTAAGGCTGATCCTCTACCTTCTACAAATGAGTTTAGATCATGATCTAAAGTAGCTAATAACAGCTCCCTATATGTGAACCTCACTCTATCCTAATCTTCCTTGTGAATATTTATAATCATCTCTATAGGTACTATATCTCTGTGATGAGTCACTACTAGTAATGTCACTACTATTGCAATCAATCTCCTAGTCAGTGGTACTCTATTACATCCCATACATGTAACTCTAACTCCATGATGCTTCTTCCATGTATCAATAACTCTACTACCAATCGAGAACTCAATCTCTAAGCCCTCTGTCCCCTTATCTTGAGATAACCTCTCAGCCTTGACTCTTGCCCCATCTATAAGCAATCCCATAATATTATATATGTCCTCTTCTATGCACCCAAATTCACACAGGGGATCCAGTCCTAGCTCCGGCAGGGCACAGATACAACCTCAAACTTAGGGTCCTCTGTAAGGGGTCACTCCTCTTATGTCACCAATCAAAAAGCATGTATCTAGATGTATGTGTAATGAGGATCATTAATCATTATCTATATGTGAGTGTGTAGTGAATTAGTAAGATGGCTCTATAGAAGTAAGGATGTTATCGACACCCAATGGAGATTAGGTAGGATGCTAAGGAATTACCCTCGCCTCTTAGCATATGTTAAATGTATTATGTGATAATTCAACATATTCTTTTAGCAAATAATGGATTAGGTCTTTGAAGTAGTTCATTCACCATAGGGATTTTAGGAGCACAATCATTTACACTTGAGTCATCATCTATCACATTTATATTCGAATCATGCCCAATGGTATTAGTATTCTTCTTGTACTTAACAGGTTTAGGGATCCTGCAACCCCCAATCCTACAGTTCAATTTCTAGTTTCTAAGCCTTGCTGGCTTAAAGAGAGGAGAGAAGGCACCTCTATCCTTATAAACTTAAAGAGAGGAGAGAAGGCACCTCTATCCTTATAAAAAATATTTCTCATCGCCTTTACCTTCATCATCAGAATTCATAGGGTGAAGATTGCTATCATAGTCTTCCAAAGCAATTGCACGAATTTGCTCTTTACCATAACCAAACGAAGGGAAGCTACGGGCTATGCCTATGCGGGTGGTTCCTTTACTACGGATGCTTACTTAGGTGCTCTAGGTGATACTGGAGATGGATATGGATATGGATATGCTGCAGGATATGCTTCTCTATATGATGCTACTAGTGGTTCTTTGAATGGATCAACAGGATCACTTGCTTAATCGACTAGATCAACTCCAACTGGGACTGGTGAATATGCTGCTAGATATGCTATTGTATACGCTGTAGATGGTGCTGGATCAACAGGATCAATGGCATAATCTGCAGGGAGTGCAGGATCTACTGGTACTGGATAAGACGCTGGGTATACGTATGCTGGTGGTATTGCTGTTGCAAGATGCAAACAGCAAAGAATTGAAGACATTTCTATTCTCTCATTCATTCTTTATTCTTCATCGAGGAGAACAACAAACACGCTTAGTAATGAAATCATGAATAGCTAAACCCACCCCGGTAAACTTACATTGGTTATAGCAAGCAAAAGATGAGGGGAACCCATTTTCATTTACCTTACCCACAGTTATGAGGGGCCAAGTCTCTCATTTATATCAGACAAGCAAGCCACGTCCACACATCACATTTAGACTTTCACGTCCACACATGACATTTAGACTTTCTCATTCAGGCTACCAGTTCTCATTTACCTAAGTACAATATCCCGGAAAAACCACGTGTTCTCATTTACCTAAGTACAGCTTTTACGCCCTACCCCTTTAATTAGATAGAGCCCTGTAGGACTATGTAATTATTCCCCTCTTTCATTATAGCCATGTAGTCTTTCATTACAGCAATGTACATTATCTTTGAGCCAGTTGATGCAACCACACAATAAATCTCCCATTGGGGTATCGCTCTCATCTTATGGGTCAACCCAATGTGCAACCTTACCCTTTTACACTTCTTGGCGGGAGCTACTTCACATCATGATAGACCAGATATTCCTCTCTCATCCAAGAACCCACCACATATACATATTCTCTCTCTACCCACATAGACATATTTCCCTACCCACATAGACATATCTTCTATCTACAGGCTAGGTACACTTTAAACCACTTATTAGTGTAATACCAATCATATTTCTCTTTCACCAATCATATTTCTCTTTCACATATTTCCCATTATCTCTATCACATATTCTCTATCATCCAAGTCACCACATGTCATCCAAGTCACCACATGTCTTCGTTTGATCACGCACTTAGTCATCAGATATTTATGTACCAGATTCAGAGACCAGTCATTCATAGACTAGTCACCAGATTCTCTCTATAATATTCTTTGCATCAGTTCACATAGCATCATATAATAATCATAATACGTGATTACATAGGCAAAGACCGACGACTCATTCGTACCGAAATAAGCATATCCTATAGTACTTAAAAATTTCATTCTCTTTGGTCCCTTCAAGAATCCTTTCTGAGACTCCAACATACTCATAGAACTAGACTAGGCACATAGTCCCATACTCTCTTTAGTTTTCACATAAGGATATACTTAGACCTAAGATACACTACAAAACCAAGGCGTCTTATCAAGCTTATACTCATACATCTCCCTATCCATTTCTACTCAGACATCTACAAAGCCAGAGAGAACCAATCACCCAACACAACCCAACCCTACACTTCTTAGAGTGGACCTTAAAGCCATTATTAGACTAGCTTAGCACATAGTATACTATATCCCCTATATAATACTCCATTAGGAATTTCATACTACATATTAGGAATTCACAACTCCTTAAGCCCTTTATAATACTTATAATCTATTTGTGATATAAGAATCTCTTAGTCCTTCTAATACTCCATACGTTATATCTTCAACTGATCGATATTAGGATTTTCAAGTCATTGTTTCATAAAATGATCCATTATATTAATAATTTAGACTATACATATGAGATTAGTTTTATTAGTATGACCTGCTACTCCTATCTACTACCTTACTCTTGCTTTCTTTCCTTTGCTACTGCCTCTACTACTTGTCCTATTGCTGATGCTCCTTAAATCTCTACCTTATGCATGTACCTGGATCTACTCCAACTATTTAAGCCACTGAAACTGCTTCACCCATCATCCTTGCTTATAGCTCCTACCTTAGCTACCAGTTAGTGCCTCCCCTTTACTTAGGATTTGGATTTGACCAAACACTACCCTTTGCAACCTGGGTCTCGCCTTTACCTTGATTGAGCCAAACCATTAGGAAGAGTTCTTGAGCTTCCCATTCTCATACACCATCAATAGGAATTCATAAAGCAATTAAAGAGGTAAATACACATCAATAATTTCGATAATTGACATCAGGAATACATCAAGAGGACAAAGACCCATCAAACCAGATAAATACCTATCAATGAGACCTATCAACTCTAGAGGAAATACATATACATCAACTATAGAGTACACATAAACTATCGAATCCAATCATAAACTCTCTCATCACATCATCAATGAAATCAATAGAAATATTCCCTATCATTACATCTGGGCATAAAACAACTTCACATTCACCCATCAATGTACAAGAGGAATGAAAGAGCAATTCAACAATAGAAATACACAGATAAATACAAGATCAATTTCTATGAGATGCATTCTTCTGATTTTGACCATGACCACATCAATGTAGCTGACTGTAGCGTACTCTAGCTTACTGTAGCTTACATCTAATAAATCTAGAGGTCGTCGTTCCGATTCTGTAATCTACACTCACCTCCCACCCGATCTCTTTGGGCCTGAACCTCATGGAGACCGGAATAGCGAGATCGAGAAGCCGGAAGCTTAATCGAGTTTGGGACATATTGAGACTATCCACCCCAAACAGGGAGATTCCTTACCCTCACGTAGTTCAGGTAAGTATCTGCGATTCCTTATCTGGAAGTAAGGAGCTAGACGGAATTCCGGGAGGACTGCGGTCGCTAACGTGTATCGTCTGGCCTATGGAGGTAAGCTCAGACTAGGCCTTTTACAAACTATGAGTCAATCTAACGGTGCGGCAACGAGTTCAACCTCTCGTTCAGGAAGAGGTAGTGCAACTGCACAAAGTAGCTCAAATCACACAGCTCATAGGAGGAATCAGCTCCACACAACCCAAAGACACATCAGGCAGGGTAGGGAGATGGACAAAAAGGGATGTCCAGATTCTTTAAAGGCTGACAAGAGAAAAAGGCGGTTTATAGTCCGATACAAACCATCACTCACATTCATCACATATACTTTGAATTTGACTGGCTCCTAATTATCCGGCGAGCAGATTCATTGATTCCTTGCTACGCTTAAGGCAGGTTGACTTTGACTTGAATCGAGGTTTCGACTTCTCTCATATGAATTATTTTTATAGTCTTTGGGATTATTTTGAGAATATTAGAATTTATAGAATATTTGATAGAAAAGCTATATATAGTATATATAAGCACCAAAAACTATCCCTATTCTAGCAAAACTAATAGCATCAGTAACAAAAGCAAAGGCATAAGCAGCAAACCCTATTATTTAAGATCCTCTCTCTCTAGGTACAGATTTAAGTGCAAAGGTATCATCATATCAAGATCGAAGAGCAGCTACAAGTCTAAAAGTAGCAGTAGTTTAGCCAGCATCCCTACCAAGCTTAGCTTAACAAGTAAAAGAACCTGTTGATCGAGAGTGAGAACCAGTTCCTACTGTTTGTGATAGGGATTATGACCTTAGTAATCTAGACCTTATAGATCTTGACCTTTGTGGTAAGTGAGAACTTACCCTTTCTATATATCCATATACGCAGCATCCATCATTAGTAGCTGTAGCACTAGCAAAAAAAAAAAAGGAATATCCAGTATAAGAAACATATGCAGCAAAGCAAGCAGCACCAGTTTCAGTAGCTATTGATCTTGTTTAACCAGCATCCTCACCAGTTACAAACCCCGTTGAAGCAGCCTTATAATCTATACGGGTAGCAGATTCAGTTGCATTTGATCCGGTTGTTTTTTATCCAGGTAAAGCACCAGAAGCATCAGCAGAAGCAATTGAAGTGGACCAAACGATTTATTAAGTTGATCCCGCTCCGGTTCCGGTTGAAGTTGATCCTGGGCCGCTACCTCACGAACATCATCATAGATATAAGCATTCCTTCCAAATCGATAGCTTGTGCCAGCACCTCCTCACTCAGTTTCGGTTGATCGAGATCGAAAAGCAGATCCCATTGATCGATAGCCTATTCCAGCAGTTTCATCCATTGATTAATAACCAGATCCCTTCGCTCAGCGTCATACCCAGTTGGAGTAAGCATATCGAAATGCAGTTGATTTAATATCACCAGCAAGCAGCATCCGGCCCCAGTTTAAGCTGATCCGGTTGAAGAACCACCATCAGTGGAAGTAGTACCAAGAGCAAAGGTAGGCAAAGCAGCAGCTCGTTCCCCAGTTCCATATTGATATCGAGGCACAGAGCTATCAGTTCCAGGTCGATATCCCGCGCCATAACCTGTTTACCAAGTGAAAGCAGCAGGGAAGGCAGGAGAAGCAAGGGTGGTAGCACCTCGTCCAGATACAGATTATACAGAGGCAAGGCCAATTGCAGTTCGAAAGCCAGTCCTATAGCGAATAGTTCCAAATCCAGCTCCTGTTAATCCAAATGGATTATTTCTCTATGTGAATGTGCCATCAATGTTTCCCCTGCCCATAAATCCGAGTGAATCCCCGTTCATGGCAATCCCTCATCGTGTGTTGCATCTAAGCCAGCACTTCGCCTAGCATTCATTTCAGTTTGATAGCCCGTAGCACAGGAAGCAACCCCGCCACCTCGCCTGGCGTACCTTCCTGTTAAATAGCCATAGTAGCCCGTTCCCAATCCACCAGTTAGAGGGTCCCACAACTTAAGAAGCAGTTTCAGTTGCATTCAAGGTGGAAACAGCAATTGACCCGGCATAAGCTGCATTTGATCTTGTTGAAGCACCCTCTCCCTACGGTCGAGCCCTGCCGGGGGCATCCTCAGTAGTTGCATTTGATCTAACTGACCGAGCTAAAGCACCAGCAGTAGCATCTGAGCTCGTTAAAAAGCCAGTAGTCGCAGATTCATATTCATAGCTTATTCCTGCTATTCGCATTTTATATCCTTCAAAAGCAGATATCGTTGCAAAGCTATTGTAAGACCCAAATTTCTAAGCAGATACCGTTGAAGCACCACTAGGAACAGACCGAGATTGAGATCCAAATCCCGTGCCAGTAGCAGGGTCCCTATAGCGGAGTTCCTAGTCCCAGATCCTATAGTTAGTTGCAGATCCATATGGATCTCATCCAGTTCAATAGCTAATTTCAGCAGCATATCCAGTAGCAACCGCCCAATATACGAAAATACAAACCACCGACCCAACGTGGGCGGAGGCATAGATAGCTGGAGAGAGATACATCTCGAGACGGGTTATAACCCCCTGCATATGTAGTTGGGTAGGGGCATCACCTTGCTAAACATCCCTTCCAAGTAATTAATACAATATGACTAAAGCGAATCGTGCAATACTAAGGCGAATACTAAGGCAATAGAATTCAGAATGCTACGTAAGGCAAAGGCATATAGCCAGGGACAGGCATAGGAAACCACATTGCAAGGGCTACGCAGGGAAAGGGCACATTAAAGCTAAAGGCAAAAACACATGCGAACACGAAGAGCAAGCAACACCAATCACGAGTACCTACACCAACAGCAGCAGATCGATATTGAATTCCAGGGCCGTACCCAGGTGACCGCGTAGCAGATTCTCCGGCAGATTCATAACTAGATCCTGGTGGTGTAGAACCTATTTCAGAGCCAGTTGACTAAGAACCAATTCCAGTTGTCGTTGTACCAGTTTCATATCCTCCAGGCCATAGCTACGTATCTCCACTGGATCATGTAGTTGGTCCAGGGCCCCACTAAACGAAGAATTGATCACCCAACATTGGATTGAACTCTTCTATGGCCTTGGCACCATTCAAACCTAAGCAACTCTTGGAAGAAGTAAGAATTAGATTAGCTACTTCGTTAAGGCCAATTTCGGAGATTAAACGGCAAATTTAAGAATATCGCCGAGAGCTAAAATGGGGGTTCAATAGAGGGG
>Ga0316216_1000036_pt1 | contig 18963 bp, 13 predicted proteins | sample NRE6metagenome_FD_207800 | JGI IMG/M metagenome (GOLD analysis project Ga0316216, IMG submission 207800) | Spruce roots microbial communities from Maridalen valley, Oslo, Norway - NRE6 | ecosystem: Host-associated > Plants > Roots > Unclassified | place: Norway: Oslo | collected 2017-09-15
GCCGGCTCTCGGTGAATAGAGAGGACCGGTACTCACTCAACCAAAAAAGAGTATAATCAAATTGAAAGCGAGGCCCAGATTATGCCATATCGGATCAAGGCCTAGTTCCATATAGAGCATAATATATATATATATATATATATATATGCATAAGTAGATGAAGCAGTCGGTAAAGCATAAGTTGTTTCACATGTTTACTTTGACTGAATGAAAAGCATGTAGCTGCAGCTCTCCTAACTTCTTTATGTACTAGAAATAGATTTTCTTATTGAAAGCTGCTCATATTGACCTCGATGAAGGGGTTGCAGGTCAAGTGGAAACGTCGATAGAAGGCGCTCCAAGGGCGAATTATAAGGTTTTCATAAATCGTAGAATTTGCTTCTTCAACTCAACCTTCATTTTTCTCTTTGATTGAAAAGAAAAGATTGCACTACAGCCTTCCCCCGCTATGAGGCTTTGCCTAGGGAGAGAAAGGTGAACAGCTTTTTACATTTGACAGTCCTTATTGGCTGGTTCGATCTGCCTACTTGGTGAGCTTGGTGAGAAGGAAAAAGCAACAAATCTCTACTAGTTTGGGTTCATTGGGACTTTCTTTTATTGACTGGTGCTTCATGGGAGGATGACTTAACTGAAATATATCTTTTCTTCTTATTGAAAGCCAGAGATGGGGGATGGAGCCATAGGTCAGATGGAAATGGCGATAGAACGTGATAGAAAGGGCTGTTGAGATGGTTTTCACCATTGGTAAGATGCTTTTCTCGAACCTGTCTTACTTTCCCTGTCCGACTCTCATCTTTCTCTTTATTATTGAAAGCTAGAGCGTATTGGCCATTGGCCGAAGATCAGATTAATGGGGACGTACACTTGAAGAGTTAATTAGATGGGTATCGCTTATGAAGTGGCATCGAAGCACGCTAAAATACTATTATTAATTGGTAACGGTGTGGTGTAACGAACCTATTTATTTAATCTTCTTTCTTAATGCGTGACGTTAAGAAGTTCGGTGCTAAGAAGTTTGGAGAGGTGGGTATGTATATCTCTTATCCTTTTGCAGCTGGTCATAAGCATTCTATTTGACCGAAACTTATTGATTGACTCAGATCGGGGAAGGAAGAAACACCTGTAGAGCTGCGGTAGGTAGCAATAAATGCCTGCTAAAAGGGCAACGGATACACTTTTTTAGATTGGGTATATCCGCTCCGCTCTTGTAACTAAACCCTTAGGACTTGATTGGTATATTTGCTTCTTCCACTAAATCCCCATGACTTTCACTTGAATAGAGCAGGGTTGGGATAATTACTCCTATGAGAGAAAGGCGAGGTAATGATCAGAAAAATTAACCAACATATAGAAGAAGGTGACTTCTTGATTGCAGGCGATCTCCCTTTATCCGGCTGTCTTGGCTTATTAACTCTTTTACTTTTACGGTGGAAAGGTGGTGAAAAGGTGCAAACCTTGCAAACCTTATTGAGCGAGCAACCCTCATCGAGTGAGCGGTATACAAATTTTGCTTTGAGAACAATGAAACTTGGGCATGTCTGAGAACAACTAAAGATGGACGAGTTGAAGGTTGAATGGAAGTAGCGATAGGCCGTGCTAAAGAGGAACCACCATTGACACGGTTTTCAATATTCACTTAAGTCCTGTTGTTCAACCTTCTTTCACTTAAGTAATCCTTTGTTCAACGCGGGTATCCGTGGGCATAAACATAAGGTAAAATCCGATTGCACGCATCTCCTATTTGGGATTGTGTCTATACCAACTTATCTAAAAAAGGAAAAAACAAAGCTGTATGACTCTGTAAGAAGGTGGAAATCCTAAAGTAGATTCAGGTCAAGTCAGGCAGGAAGGACCCTAATAGGCAGACTCGGGTGAGGTATATTCAGGCAGATTCAGGTAAGTGAGGACCTTTTTAGTTTAGAAAGACTCAGATCAGGATAGGTTCTGTTGAGGCAGACGCGGATAAGACTTTCAAGAAGGAGCGTTAATAATAAGGTTAGGACTAACTGCTGTACCTTCTTTCTTTGAAGCATGGGAAACTTACTTTCCTATTTTTTTGTATCGTATTCTACGTAAGCGTGAGGTAAGGTAGGGACTGATGTTGCTTACCTTGCTCATAGGAGAAGGACTTGTTTTCACCCCCAATGTTGGCTGGTTGGCTGGTTAGTAGTAACTGCTGCCGCCATCAGCCCTTTTACGCCTTACCTTACTTAGATTTGACAGGATCTTACCTTATTGATTTACACCTGATCTGATTGATTGCCAGGACTTCATTGCTCCAGGATTGACCCTTTTAAAACCTGGAACTTGGCTCTGCCTTGCCCTAAAGGATTTCGTTCCAGATAGTAAGGACCGGTTACGCACGCACTGTTCGGGGAAAGGAGCTGTTTAGGTCACTGTTTGGGTAAAGGGGAACGGAACTGTTAGGGGAAAGGCACTGTTACGCACGCATGCCCTCCGGGGGCCGAGCCCATTGCTAATGGAACTTTGGGTAAAGGAACTGTTAACTGTTTGGGTAAACGCACCTTGACCATTCAATAGGAGGAACTTTACCAATTGACCATGAGGTCCCCACTTATCCAATTATATGCCCTATTGCTTAATTCCGATCAATCAGTAAGACCGCCTATTCCATCGGGAAGCTTAGATCAGTCAAAGGTGGTGGACTCGGGCGTATTAGAAGTAAATAAGGAAGGTGGGAGGGGAGGTGTTCTGCTCAAAAGGCCAGTCATGCTCACAAGGCCAGTTAATCCATTGCAGGCTCATGATTCCAGTGCGGGAGGTTCTTGCTTGCTTGGAAAAAGCCTTCCTTACTTGGTTAAAGCCTTATTTTATCGTATGATTCGAGAGGAGGGACAACTGCCGGTGCTCTCTCCCACCAACTCTTATATTGGGTCGATCATAAAGTTAATACATATATATATATAATAAACTTTTCCCTACTATAACGAGGAGAAGATCCCCGGAACTGAAGAGGATAATAAGCGGAACGAAGGAAATGAATTGATGTACCCGAATTTCCTACTATCCGAAATGGGGTCTTTCTCTTCCCTCCTCGAAATGGAAAAGACGGGGCATGAAGCAGCTAATTGTATGAACCAGCAGTCGACCAACCAAGGATCGAATGAGCAGACGCTGCTGCAGCCCAGCTTTCAAAATGTTGACTCTCAATTGGGACTCTATCTTTCGCCGCACTCGATCTCCAGATAAAGAACGATCCAACCTGTGGGTCGAGGAGGATAGTACTGGCCGGGGAAACCATCATTCTGGGATTGCGAGATAGATTGCTTTAACCTGACAAAGCGGGGCATAAAGGTAAGGTCTATCTCAAAGTCCACTATTGTATACGGATTAACAAAGTAACTATCCATTCTGTAACTATCCATTCCATCATTTCCCTGCGGGGCTTAAGATTGAGCAAACTCACTTCGGTCGACCGGTGGTGCTATCCGGGTGATCCTCCTCTATAATTCTTCTTCGGGCGGGGAGCGGGAATTCAAGCTATTTTGCACTTGCTTTTAAAGACCTTCTCTTCTCTACCGGGGAGAGGTTCTTATTGAAAAGGAATACGGGTTCTAAGTATTCTCTTGCAGAAAGCAGACTCGGCCGGCATATGCCCCTTCCATTGAAAGTGATCAGATAAAGTGTTCCTTAAGAAAAAGGTAGTATCGAGAAATAACGTATATAAAGACAGACCCAATATCAACAGTTGAGGTTCTCAGGAAGATTGATTCCCAATTCCCATCTGAAATAGGAGGTGGGGGCTGGCACCAAGTGAGTTGGGAAGGGTGGGGTTCGCTCGGTGGATGGAAACCATGTAGCCCTCAGAGAGAGAGCTCAAAGAGAGATAGAAGTAGCCCTCATAGATCTCGGTACTTTATAGATAGATAGGGACTAAGATGAAGAGATTAAAGCTGAAACAAGACTTAGCCCTGCCTTTCACTGTCTTTATTCTTTGCCAAGGAAGGGAACCCATTCTCAGATCTCCCATTCACTGATGGGCAGCCGGGGGAGAATAGTTCCAATGGATGGTAGAACAACACAACAATGGTCTACCACGCGAAGCCAACCCTCCCGTCCTTCTTGGGTTAAGGATGTGTGAAGGAAGGGATCCGGTAAAGCACCTACTGGCTTTCAGGTTAATTGAAAAAGATAGTCGCAGGGCGACCTGCGGCTGGATCGAATCCCCCATATACATAAGAGATTCTCCCTCTTTTCTTTCCCTCATATACATCTATAAGGAAAGAAGTAAGTAAGTGACCAATTCTCTCCTCAATTCTATGTAAAATCGTACCGGAAAAGTACCAGTGAGATCGTATCGGAATGGATCGAATCCCTCTTTGCCTCTTATTATTGAGGTTCTCCAGGTTATCCCAACCCTTCGCCTCGATTGATCAAGCAAGGAACTACCTGATCTTTGTTGAGCAGCCCGCCCCTATCCCTATTTCTTTCTTAAGTCAGTCAGGTTGCTCGTTTACTCATTCTTAAGTGACTTTCTATATACGTAACGTAATATTACATATATAATTGCTTGAGTAGGGTAAGTAATCAAACCCTTCAATTCGAACACGAATAGTCATGCGAGTTATGCGTGTCTCCCTGCTGAGCTATGTGAGTGATGCGAGCCGGGATTAGAGCATTGAATCGGAGCATGGGGATCGGATTAGCCCATTATTAGAGCACGGAGTTGGATTAGCCCTTAACTAGTTGGATGGATTAGCCTTCCCATGTGTTCTTCGGCATCGATATGCCTCGAACTAGCCCATATCTATGCGTGTCATTAGCCATGAAGGCGACCGACCACCGCATATGCCTGCTTCCCCGGTTCGGTTCAGTGGCGCGACCTTTGGGATGAGGGTTTGTATGATGCTCCGATCGATCATCGTTCTCAGAGCATGATTGTGATGATGAGTGTCTTCTCGTCTTCGGGCGCACATCGATACTTGATATGTGTGTTTCACCGGGGTTATTAGCTGCACCGATGTTTGCCTAGTTTTTATCCCCTTCAACCTCCGGCAACAGGAAAATGCGTCCATTAATCCTACGGGGCATTGGAGGAACGAAAAGCATCCATATGCTGACGCGGATGAAGGAAAAAGTATGGATTTGAGTGCGAATTTGAATCGATGCCAGAGAGAGTGCGCTTGCTTCAACCGTAGGGCTATCTTCTTCGATCTTCTTCGATCTGATTGCTGGCCGGGAGAAACTCGGGATAACCTCGTAGATGAGAGCAGCTCACATCTTCACATATAATTCTTATCCTCTCTTCCTCGCTAGTCGTTAGAGCCGCCCGGTGGCATCATGAAGGAATGATCCATATAGGGTTTACCGCTGTATCCTAACCCGATCTGTATCAATCCGATCCTTGTCCTTGCTTGCTCACGCAGTAAGGTTATGTGCTCCCTCCCCCGTTCGTTGGGAGCTGCTATCCCTGTTCTCGCTTCGCTCTTCAATAAGACCACCTGTTAAGCTTCGCAACTCCGGATCAGAATGCGCCCGCATGCACAAATATGGTGAAACTCAAAGAAGCCAAGCTGAAAAGCTAAGATATCGTAAACCTAGGGGGAAAGCAAATATATGGGTGGAATCCTTCTTCCCGCTGATGTAGCTTACCCATAATATATACCTTTTAACTCGGGTGAGTGAACTGCGATAAAAAAAGGGTGCGATATTAGCAGGTAAATAGCGCTTTCTAGCGTTCTCCCCGGTTCGAATCCGGGCACACCCTTTCCACCCACTTCTCTAAAATTAGGTCTAAATAGGGAGGGTACAAACAGTCAACCCCTTCCTGTTCTCGCATCTCGGCTTCGGTGACGCTCTTATTTAACCAGATAGATACTCAAAAGATACCCTCGGCAATACAAAGGATAACCCTCACAAATTGACCCGGAGGAATGCCTTAGTTCTAACTGATATAGGACCTGAGTTCGTACTCGGCAAATAGGGATGAGCATAGCGTCAGATCACTACTCGAATAGGGATGACGTAGCGTCAGGAAACTACTCGAATAAAATAATAGGATGAGCGAACCGTCAGGTCACTACAATACTAATAGGTCGAGCGAACCAAACTACTTGAATAATAGGGTCGAGCGAACCGTCAGGAAACTACTCGAACTGACGCCCGGATTTGCGCCTAGCCTTGCGCTGAGAGCATCTTTGCGTTGCTAGGCACTAACCCTAGCACCCTTGCCTTGCTTAGCGTCTAGCGCATCCCAGAGAGGCATACTCGATGTCTCAGCCTGATCTCGCTACCATCCTGTATCTAGCAACCCTATCTTGCTACTCAAGGCGGCTTCTTATCCTTAGGCGGCTTAGGCTGCTGATTAGCCTTCTTATTCTGTCGTCGCTGATCCCTTCGGAGCTTCTTATCCGACTTCCCCTTATTACCCTGTGTAGGGTGATTGAACCGAGTAGGTGGTAATCTTGGTGATTCAGTCTTAGGGCCAATAACTGGTACCTCCGGAAGCTTAGCGGCTGACTGTTGCTTATCTTCGAGTTTAGCCTCCAGTTTAGCAACCTGATCCTGAAGACTAGCAATCTGAGCAGACAGCTCTTGACTATCCATGCCTACCAGCTTCTGAAGACTAGCAATCTGATCAGACATCAAGTCAATCTTAGCAGATAGCTCTGCTTGTTCTTTCTCTTTAAGGTCTAACTGATCCTGAAGAAGCTTTTTCTCATATTTGAGAATAGTGATATCATGCCCACCGAAGTCAATGAAAGGCTGCCTATCCTTACCCGTAGGTTTGAGTGCTGTTACATGATCGGGATAACGACGCTTACTACCACCCATAGCAGGAACTTCTTGTGGTTCAGCATCACCATCACCATCACCTATGTTGGCATTAATTAATTCCCAAATTTTGGTATCAATCTCCTCGTAGGTCAGAGTTACATCTTTGTCCTGCATACCTTCCATATACATGCGAACGCTTAAACCTGATAGCACTTCTTTATTGTACTCCTCAGCCTTTTGAGCAACTAATCTCATAATATTAACATATACTTGCCTGTTAGGAACAGCATTACCGCTAGGATCATTTAAAGAAATAGCAGGACCTATCGTTATTACAATATTTCATAAACACTTACTGCTAGTGCTTCTTGATTAAAGATTACTTGATCAAAGGTCAAGCTCTCATGAACCAGACTCCCTAAATCTACGCTCTACGCATCGTAGTCTTCCTAAACTCTAGATCGCCCTTGAAAGCCTCCATTCGGGTGCGCAACGAACCGAACTCGCTTACTCCAGATCGCGGTCGAACGATCAGAAACAGAAATGCCCGAAATGCCCGAGCCAACGGGAGAAAAATCGAGAAAAAGATATGCCCGAGCCAACGGGAGAAGAAGCACCAAAAGCACCAATATGAACCATCTACGCTGGTCACTAATGATGAAACCTAAACCTTTCTATTTTATTGGTGGGACCCACCCTTTATATATGACTCATGAATCGTTGTGGCAAAGCTCATCAACCAGGTGCCAACCAATCCACTCCGTGCTCGTCACTGTGATTATCGTATCACTATCCTAATCCTAGCTATAAGGTTAACCATCAGGACATCCGGATTGAATCCTAGCTATAAGCGCTATAAGGTAAGGATGCTAATCCCAGCTAGCAAATCCCAGCTATCAACGTGACAACCAATCCACTCGGTATCCTATCACTATCCTAATCCTAGCTATAAGGAACGTAAGGGCTATAAGGAAAGGAAGGTAAGGGTTATAGCTATAAGGTAAGGGTGATAGGGGATTCAATCCGAGCTATAAGGTAAGGTAAGGGTGCTTCAGTTACGTGGACGAGTGGCGATCAAAAGGGTTACTTGAAGGAAGGGTTACTTCAGTGGGCATCGCAGCTATCAACGTGTGTTCAAGGTCCTCTATCACCTTAAGATCTTAAGATTTAGTCACTCATTTATCACTAATTCGTGGACGCAAGGTCACTGTCCTCGGGACTCAAGGTCAAGGTCACTTTCAAGGTCAAGCTCCACAAGCCCTATTTCACAGTCTTTTTTACAAAGAAGGATTTAGATTTATATTCATACTTTACTTTATGCATTATGCTTTATATAGGAGCCTCTTTAGTGCTCACACTTTATATGGACATCTTTCTACTCATCAATCCCATTGACCTATTTGCGTGGTCATTTGTTGGATATTAATAAAAACACGAGTCTGATGCCCAGGAGCATAGGTAGAACGGAAGTGACATAATTGGTCGAAGGTGCGTCGAATAGCACGCTCGGATGGCGGGGATTGTTGACCGTTTCAGAAGGCGTGTCGACGGATCGAAGTGTGAGTGTTTACTCCCAGAGTGATAGCTAGGAACAAACCGGATACGAAGCGTGAGGCAGTCCGTAAGTACCTGGATTGTGGGAACATTGGATGGTGTAGCTGGAGCGGACTAGAAGGGGACCAAGCGAACAGGTGGATTGATTAGCCGGTTGACTGGCTGATTGACCGACCATGCATTCTGTAGGGGCTTCCCTCCCTTCGGTCGGTATGCCGCTTTCTTTCTCCTAACTCTGGTACTGTCCCAATTTCCATGCTCTTGCTCTAACCTTGCTTTTCGAACCGAATCCATAGTAGTGCTCGCCCTGCATGAATCTGGTGAATCTGTAAGTTCTCGGCTGCTGCAGATCTGTTGCCTGTAGTAGCTGGGGGATGGATGGCGGCAAGTAAGGAGACGGGACGTAGACTAGGGCATGTTTTGGTACTACCCAATTTCCTCTTCAGGTGCCTTACCTGTAGAGTTCAGGTAGGGGACAATAGAAATTCGAAGCCGAGGGTAGCTGGTATATAGAGATGGCGAGCAAAGGAATGACGGAGTGCATAAGCCCTGGGGCATCAGTTGGAGGGACTACAGTTCGCCACGTGCACCCAGCGGGAACGGTGATAGACTCAACGGGACAAGGTGGCGGAGACCAGGTACCAACACAGTGACCCACTTTCCCAGGAGCCTGGAACGAAGCTGAACTAGTACGGTGCAGAGTGGCAGACACAACTGGACAATAGTGGACTACAGATCGTCACGTGATCGCTTGAACTGGATATGACTGACCAGGTTGATGTGCCGCTCCCTGTTTCTCGAAGTAAGATAGATCTAACCATCGATGGATCTTTGCAGCACGTAGTGCAGAGTGCATGATCTATAAATGAACTGTAGGTACACCTTTCTGTGGCCCGAAATCCTAGTGGTTTCATAAGTCTCTAGTTGCTTGGCAGTGCAAGACCGACTCATCGATTTATCGGGCAGGTGCGTTCGGATGGCGGCTAGAATTAAGTTATTGGAATCCGTTTAAGAAGGCGTACTGTTCGCTCGGTAACCTCCTTGAGTAGGGGGTCGACCAACTAGTTTCCCGCAGGACCAAGGCCCTGAAAGACCCTACACGCTCATCTATACTATAGTAGTGCCCTCTGATTGGACGAAGCACGACGGCTGAGAGATAGCGGTTGTGACCTGGATGGTTCATTGGAACTTGACCGGAAGGGAGTCCTGGTCCTGTAGGAAGCGTACACTAGTTTGAACCGACCCATCCTGCATCAGCTGGGGAGCTACTCGGTGAACTGGCTGAATGCATGGCTCGGTCGGAGAGGGCAGCGCTCTATATCTTAATACAGAAAGCAATTATATCTTAAGAGGTCGCATTTCACTCCAGTTTTCCCCGCCTTACCCCAAGTATTTTCTAGGCCCACCATTAAGAGCCGTACCGAGAGAATGGTTCAGTAAGGTTGAGACCCCTTTGTTATAGAATTAGCTCCTGTGACTGGCTGTTGTCGTATCCCACTTCGAAATAAAGAAGAAAGAGCCTTCGAAACCTTATATAGAGAGGGACCATAGGAACCCTTTCAAATAGAGAGCTCATTCCCCGCTCTCTAAAATATTAAGCGGCTTACATTCCAGTAGATCGTGATAAGCTCGCCTTGCTTGCTATCTCTGTTGCAGTGAGAACATATTAAAGGCTCCGTTCATTGACTCCGGGTCCCTACCCTTTTCGAAATAAGGTAGCGGGAAAAAGAACAGACTTTGCACTCCCGGCGGAGTTAAGGTTGGCTGGGTCCCCCGATCAATAGTTTCAAAAGTTCGGCAGAGAGAGCTAACTAAATATGCCAGCCTTAACCTTAAATAGTTGCTATTATTATTCTTCCTCCTCTCAGAAAGAGCTCTCCTAAAAAAACGCGCTTATTTTTGATGCTAGGGTGTGATAAGAATATGTAGGAACACGTGTAATAGTCTCATTTGGTTATTCGTTATTTCCTTCTTATAAAAGATCCTGAGCTTTATAAATACTTATAAAAGATCCTGAGCCTTATAAATGGATCCTGTGTCTGATCAATATGTAGGAGTTCAAATCAATCCTTTCTCATTGGTAATGTATCCTGCATATGGTATGTAAAATCTTAGAATATTATAATCATTCTACTGTATAACTTTTCTAATTCCAACATCATAAGGAGCTCAGGATAGTCATAAGGAGCTAAGATTCTTTTGTTCAATTCTTATTACTCTTCATCTTAAGTTCTAAATCAAGACTTTCCTATCTATCTGCTTGAGTTCAAAGGCAGGATCTTATATAGGTAGGGCCTTTGTTGAGGAATTATTTAAGATACAAAGTGATATAAACTACTCTAATAGTTATAAATGGTGGGTTGCTAAAAGAGTTCTAGGAGTCTCTTGTAGTTACCTGTGGTTTCTTGGGGTGCTTGTTGGGTGTGTTTCCTTTCTAAAAGATGAGTTCTAAGGCGTGTTGAATCGGGCTAACCTATCTTATTCTTTCTCTTTCTCATACTACCTAACTAATCATACTACCTAATAAGCTCTATCTAAACCTAAACCTAAGAAGTTGTTCCTCATAGCCGCGGGTGAGAAGAACTTAACTTGTTATTAGTAGAGAACTAAACTTGTTATTAGTAATTATTTGTCCTTACCTCTTACCTTGTGATTCTTGGATTGGATCGAAGAGACTGACCTTGTGATTATGATCGCTTGCAACTTGTAATTATGATCGCTTGCAACTTGTTCTTGTTGCTATTGGAGACTCACCTTGTTCTTATTGTCGCGGAGACTAACCTTGGGATTCTGATTGCTCTTACCCCTTGCAATTATTCTTGCTCTTACCTTGAGTTAACTGCATCGGTCACTTACCTTTATAAGATTGGATTGACGAATAGTAGTTATGATTACCTTGTTGATACCGGATACCCCAGCTCTAAGGAGCTGACTGATTACCTTTAGACCGGATACGCGATGTTGATAGTATGTACGCGTTGATTGGTTACTATACATACGCCTAGGACTTGCATCATATACATACGCTTGCTATAACTTGCATCGTAATATGACAATCATTACATTCCTCTCTGTCAAGGGCTGGGCTGTATTGATTGTGAAATAAGCCATACGGGAACCTCGGGGATATACGTTTCTTCTTACCACTTGTTGCTTGTGATTGACGGATGTGATGTGCAGCGGAGAGGTGCATTGATCTGATCATTAAGTTATGTCCCTGTTTAGTCAGTCATCTCTATAAACGATGCGGGCTGGACTAGACTTAGATGGACTCACCACTAACTTCTTTACTTTGATTCGATGCCAATCCCCTGATCAGGATATCGGGATGATCTGTAGTTATTAAACAATCCCTACTACTTCTACTTTCTTTAGAAGCTATAGTGAACAATACTTTATCTGAAGCCTAACCTCTAGTTTCTTAAAAAGACCTGGAATTGAAACTATTATTCGTAAACAATACTTTAAACAGGACCTATTAATCCTATAGTTATACTTAATTCCTTTAGGTAGCTGCTAATAGTTATAGATCCCATGAGTTCATGAGTTATTCCTACTCTTTCTACTGATACAAGACCTTGAGGAACAGCTAGAGTTAGTAAACAAGACCTAATCTAGTTCAGCTGGTCAAGTTGGTCTTTATGCCGTGTCAAAGGTTGGTCAATCTCTCTCCTAACGTGTCTAAAAGGAGGAGTTAATAAAGGCAGGGAGTCTAATATTAGTCATCTAAATTGAATCCCTTTGCATATTACCTACATAATCTAAATTAGATTTCCTAAAGATACTAAATAGAGTTTACTAAAGATACTAAATAATAGAGGGAGGGTTAGGTCTTTGCTTTGTTATATTCCTAGTTGCTAAAGGAAGGTGTGTCAGAGTCAGTAGGAATATGTATAAGAGTCAGGTTGACCTTGGAGGAATAGCTATAGTATCTCCTGGACAAGCTCTAAAAGAGAGATACAGACTAGTTGCTACTGTGTATAAAGATAGTGAAAAGTATTCTGTCTATTCCTGCTACTTATTGTGTAGGAGGGCGGGCTGAACCGACTAGAGGAAGTATAGGAGCGCGAAGCGCGGGCTCAACCGACGTAAGGAAGTATAGGAGCCTAACTTCAACCATACTTATTTATAGTTCCTAAAAGAAAATATCTAAACCTAAGATAGAGGATATAATTGTTCCTACTTATCTAAGACTACTAATACTTCCAACTTACTCTTACTGTAAAAAAGGAGCACAAGTAAGAAAGAAGGAATAGTTATAAGAAGGAATAGTAATGGACTCCTTACTCTTAACATACAGAAGCTACTTTATATTTCCTAATCATACTGACTAGTCTTTATCTAAATGAGCTACATACTAGTGTTTGTTTATCTATACCTAACCATATATTCTAGTTCCTTAGTTACTTTTAGAGTTAGGAGTGAAAAGCTAGTAATAGGGTCTAGGTCTGGTTGGATAAAGAAAGTCTAGTAAGAAGAGGAGCTTAGTAAAGTCAGAAGAGGAGCTAAGTAAAGTGTTTTATTCAGCCTTAACTATACATAAGCTAGCTGACTAGTTACTTTGTAGTCTTGACCTAAGGATTAAGCATACAGACTAGTTCCTAAAGAGTATCAAGCATAAGCAACAGACTAGTTCCTACTCTTATTCTCTTCAACCTTAAGAGACTAAAGCTACTTCCAGTCTTAACATTAACCTTATAAAGCAGTCTTTACATTAAGCTTATAAAGAACATACTTTTCAAGAAGCTATCTAATCCTAAATACTAAACTATCTATCTCCTTGATTGAGTTATAAAGGCAGGAGTTATAATAAAGAGGCGGGATCTTATAGGTGGTTTTTAGGGTGGTGGGCAGCAAGCAAGCAAGCTGTCCTGTTCATCCAATCCATCAACATTAATGGGTACTTGCATCGTATACAAAGTGACCAAGATGTAAAGGATAGATCTCCCAACTCCAACTGACAAACAAGCCAGCTCAAATCTATGATGGATGCATGCAGTTTCTCCTAGGTGTCCGGGCGTCAGCAAACACACATACATACTTGCAAGCCGGCAAAGACAATACAAAATATGTATGTAAGCTTATAAACGATGCACTTCGTTAACATGGGTCGTAATTTAATAGCAATTCATAGGCCGTTATTTAATAGCGATGGCTTCTCATTTCCTCAATGATTAGTTTTCAGCAGACCCTGGATTTTAAACTCAATATCGATCTAGGTTACCCGTGCTGCTTAAATCTGCCATCTATACCAGTCTAGCTGCCTTTGCCTCCTCCAACAGTCGCGTAATTACGTATAATAAAGTAACTAGAGAGATAAGAAAGAGGGTCCACTCTGACTCGGCCCCGGGCCGCCTCTGCATGCAGTTAGACACTCGACTGATAAGGCCGCCTCTGCAGTTAGACACTCGACCATAGTATATAGAACCATCGTCTGCAGCACTCGACCAACGCCCCACCACCCACTCCCTAGCTATTTCCCGTGTTTCTTCCCGCCAGATCGATCGCGTGCTCTGCCTGCCTGTTCTGCGCTGGCCTCTTCCCACCCTGCCCTCGACAGCAGCAGCGCAAAGCAAGTGCATGCAGGCATTTATTTCCACAAAGCGCCGTCGATCGAGCGAGGGTCTCAGAGATAGATCGCTAAAGTCAAGTTGTTGGCCGAGTTAAGTGATAGGTGGAAGGAGAACAATGGTTATTCTCTTTGGGGGCTAACACTGCGTCAGAGAGTCACCAATTCCCTGTAACAGGACCGGAAGCACAAATACAAACCAGCTCGAACACGCACCAATTTGTTTCCCACTCCCGGTCGAGGCAAGCACTTAGTCGACACAGCCGAGTCCGATGGGTTAAACGAGGCACTGCAGGGAGAGATCAGTCCAATATCGACAAACCTCTACAGGTCCCGAGTTTGCACCTCCAATCGATAGGATGATCAAACATAGCTTCGTGCTAGTGGTCGGCGCACGGATTTGGACGTACGCGTGTTCCTCGTGGCTCCTCCAATTTCCCAGCCTCACCTTCCAGTTACTTGCTCCTGTCTCTGCCCAGCTACCGGTTATCACACATAGGTCCCGATCTCTTAGCGTTCCAGTTCAGTTTGGATTATAAGCCCATCCTTCCCTGTTCCTCATGCTTATGAAGAGTCCAACGATGTAGCGCGTAGCGGCGGTCTCTCTCCTGAGCTTCATGCCCATGAGTGCAAAAAAAACCCGAATACCCTGAGAATGAAGGGATTACCCGTAACTAGTCGCAGAGTAAACACCCTATGCATAAACAGTCTCATAGGTAGAGTCAGAGGTACCGTAGGCCGCAGAGATGGAGGCAAAGCCCACAGGAGAAGGAAAGGCAGTTCGATAACTAGTTTAAGAGTAGACAGATTCAAAGCCCACGCCAATTGAACGAATGGGAGTACAGTAGCGGATATAGCTTTTGATCGGGCAACTGTCTCTGGGACTATATCTCGATATCGATATAGAACTGCTATGGGTGGTGCAACTCGGGCAAATCCCTGTGCCTTTGCCCCTGCCTTTGCCTTTAATGGATCAATTGGGAAAAATGAATATCCAAGATGTAGTGTTATTACATAGCCTATTGCTTCTCCTTGCTATGTGGAAGCTACAACGCGTAAGCCCCAATATATGTGTACCATCGGCATATAAGTAAGCAGCATCCCGGCCAATTTCAGTTGATGATACCAGTGAGCTTGTTTATCCAGTCGAAGAAACAGGGACAGAGGTAGCTTATAGATCGTAACGTCGTGCTCTACAAGGGTTGTGGTTAGACCTACCCATTGAAGTTGACCCAGCAATAGAAACATGGGTGGAAGCAGGAGCATAGCAAGCACTACTCCTCGCTAAGCGTCCATCCCTGACCTTGCACCATTGAGTACCTATATAGTGGGGAGATGTTCCTATGACTCCTAGACTAGATCTAGTGATATTTCACATTCCATTATATAGAGTACAGAAGACATATCGAGAGTGGGTTGATATGGCTTCATTGGTATGTTGATTCGAGGTGGGATGATATAATGAGTTAGCATGGTGGCCATAAAGTTCATATCCCTATGGAGGTAGGGTATTCTGATAGGAGGGATTAGTAAGGCCACACAGGCAGAGATTGAGGGTCTACTGGATAGCATTTATGTAGAGGAGTTGTGTAGCAAGGTAAGCATTAGGATATCTCGGGGTGACGCTAAATAGGGCATGATGAGAGAGATTGATATGGCAGACCCAAGGAGGAGAGATGATAACCCAGGTAATACTCTAACCCTAAACATAAACAGACATAAATACTATACATTGGGATGAATATACTAACCAATTGTATTGTTATGCAGAGGGTCCTAATGACTAAAGGATTCACTTGGATAGTGCTAGGACTAGGAGCGATATTTTCGTACTATAGGCATAGGTGGTAGCTTTACAATCCTAGGTATATAGTTTGTTGGCTGATAGACAGGCTAGCATAGGACCGAGTGATCCCGCATAGATGGTAGTAGTTACTGCAGATAAAGATGTACATATATATATGTTATAGGCTGATTTAGCACAGAGAGATGAGAGGATGTAGGCCTTTTATATAGTATTAGCCTAAAATAAGTAGTTTATACAAGCACTACAGATGTAGACTGGAGAGTAGAGACATGTGGTAGTAGTAGTAGTAGCTAGAGTAGAGCTAAACATTGATCCTGTAGATACATTACCAGTGCCATTGGGAGGGGCAGTAGGAGCGCATGCTAAGGAGGTAGCTAGGGTATCGGTAGTTAATGCCAGCAGATGATATGGCATAAAGCTTGGGAGATTTATTGGTACATTGATAGAGAGAGACAGAGCTCTATAGGTCAGTGAGGTGAGGCTGTGACGAGTACAGGATAGAGCAACCGGAGTAGAATTTATGGAAGGAGGGAGTGTTCCTGTAAAGGCTACCAAAGCAAGGAAGTTAGTGCAATAATTAATCAAACAGATGACATGGGAAATGTGACAAAAGGCAAAACAGCTCAATAGATGCGTCACACACTTATGATAGTAAATGAGAAGATGATGGTTTATAGTGTAAGAGCCATTGACTTAATTAATTACTAACTGGGAATCGTCATAGATACACAATTCACGGGCCTCGAGGTCCTAAGAAGTGGAAAGTCCAAGGACTAAAGCTTCATATTCTGCCACGTTATTAAAGGCCTCGAAGCCTAATTTCATAGTGAAGAACATACGGCCTATTCTTTCTATTGCACTTGAGATTTTTACACCTACCCCTGCCCATAATTTGTTTATGGCACCATCAAAGTATAAATTCCATAGCAAGTTAGGAGGGTCGAGGTACCAGGGGAAAGAGATGGAATTAGCTAGTTGGTAAGCTATGAATTGTTCCTTTATCAATTTATACACTTTAAATGATAAATAAAACTCCTGTAGGGCTAAGATCTATTTGGCCACACAGCCTGATAATACAGGTTTAGACATTAAGTAACGAAGAGGGTCTAAAGAACACCTAACCTAAACAGATTTACCTAAGATGTAATGTTGTAATCATTGTGTGGAAAACCTAATAATGAGGCAAAGCTCCTTTACATTAGAGTAGTGAGTCTTGTAGTTAACAAGGGTGCAAAAAACGTAGTAGATGGATCTCTCTTTAGGAGGACTGCTATCATCTAACTGCATGAGAACGACAGCTATGGCATTTTAAATAGTAGAAACATAGAAGATGAAAGGATGATCTGACTAAGAGGAATTCAAACTGGTGGATTTAAGAGCAAGGATGGCTCACCTGAAGAATGAAGGTGAGGAAGGAACTAGCTCGACCAACGGGAGAGGAAGAATGACTCGACCAACGGGAGAGGAAGGATTGCTTATTTTATAATGACTTTCCATCCAAGCACAACACCATATTTATATATGTAATTACGCTTTAGCATCGGGATGCTCTCATAACATAATCAATCCAGAATATCATATAGATATATATCATTCATTCTTTTTTATTTACGTAATGTGTAAGAAACTATCTACCTGAATGGCCTGCCCGGATGTAGAACAATTCTATCCAGGGCAAGGTTGGACTCTCGGCTCGGGGGGAATAAAATACGAAAGTATGAACTCCTCGCCGCATCTAACTAAAACTATTTCCTCCCTAGTAGAATTAGGCTATACTTCTAGCCCCCCCCGGTTCCACTCTAGCCCCCCCCGGTTCCACTATAGTCCAGCCACCGGAAAAAAGAGAGAGAGAGCTGGTAGGATAGGTTCACCCCATAGTTCTAGTAGTGGATAGGCCCACCCTAGAATTAGAGCAAGATATCTATCTAGCTCTTAAGTAGTATCGGCTGGAGTTGCTGCTCGGCTCTCTCTTGAAATTGGCCAAGGTCCATCGCCCTATCACTCAGCAGCCGGACCGAACCCGCTTTGCTTTTTCTCTCCAGGAGATTCTTCTTCCCAACCAAAACGTCTAACTGTAATGCATGTTTGGGGTCTACTACTCAAGGAGAAGGAAGCCAATTGCTCGTACCCATACCTCTTCCTGCTCGAGCAAGCAATCTCTTTGGATCTCCCTGTGTGTGTTCCCATGGGCAGAATGCGGAGCTAGCTAACCAAATAAATGCTATCTATATAATCTCTACTGGTAAGGAATTCGCCCCTTTACCCTACTTTACCCGAATAGGGGAGAGGTGAGGCCCCGATAAGTGTATGGATATCTCTTACAAAAAGCAGAAACAGCTGTGGAGTACGCAACACTGCATGCTTTTTTCTCATACTAAGGAATTAGCCCAGCCTCTTTACAGGCGCCGAAAAGTAACACTAAGTAAGGTTGGTCAACTGTTTGATCACGAAACGAGTTAGCACCCACCCTAAAATCGATGGGGCCGGCCCTAACCCTAAATACAAAGCCATCCCAATCCCAGCAGTCAGGATTGCAGGAGTAGAAACCCACAGCCGTAAGGGAACTATTACCTTGAGGAAGAGTAAAAGCTCATTGGCCAACCCAATCAGTAAGGTTTATCACTAATAATAGGTATTGAGATTGAATTCTAGTGGACCCCATCCAGCCACCAATTAGTACGTCCACCGGACCCAGATAACCCTTCATAGGTTGGTCCCGTATGGATAATACCTGCCAGCCTACTATGAATAAGTTTTTCTTCCTGTAGTTTAGATTTCTTTATGCGGCCGCGCCCCGCCTTTACCTTTACTCCTAAGTGAAATAATGGCTACCTACGTTCTGCCGGTTCCGCCTCCCCCTTCTAAGGAATCCGTTAACGAATGACTACTTTCGATAAAGAAGTGAAATAATGGTGAAGTAATGGCTACCCACGTTGTCCTGCACCACCTTTCGTCCTCAGCTTCGTGTTCACCCCCCCATCTTGGTGTGAGCGTCCATGGAAAGAGCGCCAAATTCATGCCTTTCTTCAAGTAAGCAAGCCAGTCACCTCGTCAATGCACTATTCTAAGATAGACGTACAATAGATTAGATACGTAGATTTAAGGTCTTACCCAGTCAGTTGAAAGCCCTATTGAAAGCCTGTTTATTACCGATATTGCCGAGGTTATTTAGGGGGGGAAGCACCCTTTCACTCAGATGATCGCTGAAAGGAGAATGATGGGCTATCTATAGCTTTATTTTATCCCTTCAAATCCAGTAGTTGCTCGACTGGTTGTGCTCTCTCTCTCGGGGGCG
>Ga0316216_1000037_pt1 | contig 18942 bp, 10 predicted proteins | sample NRE6metagenome_FD_207800 | JGI IMG/M metagenome (GOLD analysis project Ga0316216, IMG submission 207800) | Spruce roots microbial communities from Maridalen valley, Oslo, Norway - NRE6 | ecosystem: Host-associated > Plants > Roots > Unclassified | place: Norway: Oslo | collected 2017-09-15
CTCCATTGGCCATTTCCGGGTGATATACGGCGTTTTACCCGGGTCTTATGAAGTCAGGTAGGGCCAACTCATTTCACTCCCCTCAATTCAATTGGATACGCCTTCACTTGGTCGCGAACTCGTATCATTTCTTTTGGTAACTAGAGATAGCATAAAGCCAGACTAGATATAGCATAAAGCCAGAGAAAATAAGTAAGCCATAACTCCCTTTGGCTTTCCTTCCTTTAAGGCTTTGTTAGGACCTGTTTTATATAATGGCTTTGGTGATTGTTTCGTATATAATATAGAATAGAGCGGGCAGGGATGGATAAGATAATGTACGGGATTGAAGAGGGCCGAGGGCGGGTGGAAAACCGTTAGAACGTTATGTGCCTGCGGGTGGGTCATAACCCATTCCTTTTTCCGGCAGGAGCTTCATGGCAGTTCTGGTTGATCCAGGCTGAATATCATATGCAAGCGGAAATAAAGAAACCCACCCTCAATCCAATCAAACACCCACCTTCCTTCCTTTTCGTTTGGCCTGATAGAATCATTATGCGGAGGATACAGTCCAGCAAGCAAGATTGTCCAGTGATCAATCCGGACTACAATACAATACCCCTACCTGCGATCATCTGCCACGAAACTCCCTATCTATATATAGGCCATTTCGACCTTGTTCAATGATGGATGATCCGTGAAACCTCGCTCGATTGGAAGGTTCTGAAATGAATTAATTTGATCCTTCCTTTTTCCGCATGAGATGAGCTTACTGAAGAAAAGAAAGAAAGGCATTCGCGTTCGCTAAACTATCCTTTCCCGAGTGGGTGGAGCGAAGCGAGGGGAAGATCCTTTCCCGAGTGGAGCATCTTCACTTCCGATCTCAGAATCGGCCGGATTGCTTTGGCTGACTGAGCTGAGCCAGAAATGTCTAATAAAGTAACAAGAGAGAGAAGCCAAGGAGAAATAAAGTGGTACATAACTCTTTGAATTCATAACAGTAAGTACAGTAATGATAGTATCATGTAACTAGAGATAGCATAAAGCCAAGGAAGAAAGAAATAAAAGAAACTCCATTTGCTTTCACGATTGCCTCCTCGATTTATTTCCTTCGGTGCAAATAATTGAGAAGTCGAGGCATCATAATAAAAGAGATGTTTCTCGTGATTTGAAAGTGAGGTCCTGATCCTTGGCACCCCGCCTTCCTTGCCTCGCCCCGGCGCCTACCTTTCATTTACTTACGAGCAGGCCTCCCCAATGAATTGAATCGGATCGGTTGGCTTTATTCCTATTCTTCTGGAGCTTTACTTCCTTGCCCCCGCCTACACTCTTTGGATTTGTGCGTGGGATCATTAATAAGCTCCTTCCAGGGGTGGGTCCTGCGGGAGGAAAGGCGTAGCACTTGAATGGGTGGGACAGGCAGGCAGGCAGGTAAGGTATAGAAGGGCAGTAACGGGGCGTAGCGGGATTCTTATTAGCACGAGCAACGGACGACTTCAAGTGGTAATCAGAGAGCGGGAGCCAACCCCTTCATGCATGTATGTTTGGGATGTTCGGGTGGTCCCTTCCACCTTAGGCATTGATGAACACCGGGGCCCAGGACCGGTCCAATCTTCTAACAATTCTCCTCGCGCTGGGCATCTGCTTCCCATTCGTCGTGCCATGCTTGAATGAGCTTTTAAGTGGTTGGGTTTTATAGGTATTTGTCGATTAATATGAACATTCAGGTATTACCGTTCATCACTTTACCACTTGATGGACAAGCCGCCCTTATCTCCTTGGCGTTCAAACTGATTGATTGACAGAAATAATACGCCACACAGCCAGCCCCCCCTTCTGCTATATGGATGGATTTCTCTTTCTAGGCGTCTTATCCTTATAATTGGACAATTACTTATTTATTTCTCTAATACTTAGAATTCAGAAATCACTTGGTAATTATTTGCTAAATCTCAAGATGAGAAAATAACGTAAATAATAGAAGAAGTTCTATTTCCCTCCAGTCATTAGTAAATTAACGTCTTAGAACAAACTGGCTCCTGTAATTTAGTAACTAGACGTCTGGGAGCAAGCGATTCGTGTTTTTGAGCGTTTGCGGAGCAAGCTAATTGTTTCATTCAATGTTTCTTAAACGAATGTTCTTTATTAGCCATTGTTTAGTGTAACGCCTTGTCAATTGGTCGCTGTCCCTCCCGCCGTTTGGATTTTATCCATCAACTCATGGTCGGGTCCTCCGGATTCTATGGATCATTTCGCCCGGCCCTACAGCGATTCTTCCGGCAGTCATTTCCCTTCAAGAAGTTGATTCGTTTGAAGGGGCAAGCAAGATAGACGCGCTTTGGATAAATGGTCCAGTTAGAGTTTCCAACAGTCAGTTAGAAGATCACCTTCGCACTCCTTTTGTTTTGTAAGTCCCTTCCCCATGCACTGGTGGGACTCACTCTGTGAGCAAAACTTCGGAGTGATTCTGGATCTCTCTTATGAGACCCACTTGGCCCTAAAGGAGGCTTTCTTGTTGGGAACTAGGAAGACCAGTACACGAGACAACCTTGCGCCAGGGTCAAGACCAGACTGTGCAGGCAGGAGTACACCAAAGCCTTCCATTACTTACCGCTATATGATGCCGCAAGATTGAGGGTTCGGCAGAATAAATCAGAGCAAGAGCAAAGATCGGGTCCTCTCTATCAGAGCAAAGGGCAGAGCAAGGATAACCAACCTCAAGACAACCAGTCAAAGCCGCCTAGGGGGGGGACTAATGGACACGCCAGCCCACAACAATGACGAATGTCGTGCTGTCGTTGTTGGCGCCTTGGACTCCTCCCTCCGATTCCGCCGCCACCCCCAGAAATAGGGGAGGATCATCGCTTACGCCACCGCCCGGTTGTTTATATAAGGAGGCTTGCCTGGCTTTCTTTATTGGCCGGAGGTCCTATTCCTCATTCCTTCTGAAAGAAAGTAAAGAATACTCCCCTCTTGTTCTTTCCCGCTATTGAACCCGCCCCTCCTTACTTATTGGTTCTACCCCTATAGATAGCCTTCCTCTTATAGGTTCTGTGCCCATACTTTGAGATAGAGGGTCGTAAGAATAATTAGGTTGAGCCCCAACTCCCCTGACAAAGGAGGGTGAGGAAGGACGACTGCTATAGATAGATTGCCTCCTGCTATAGATAGATTGCCTCCTGTACTGAGACAAATAAAGGTAGTAATTAAAGGTCATGTGCAAAGGTAAGGACTAAAGACTCGACTCCGACTTCTCCTTATTCTCCGATCTGGTCGTATTAATAAGTCGTATGAGCCCGTATAAGTCGTATTAATAATGAGCCCGTACCCGTAGTCGTGGTAGTCGTGTCGTGGTAGTCATGGTAGTCATCCCAATAAGTATCCTTCCCAGTTGTCTCCATAGAAGAAGTAATGAAATAGATAGATAATGATGCCAGTAATGCCGGTAATTATATGGATACGCCCAGATAGATATATATTACTAACGATAGATAACGGATTACTAACGATAGATAACACCTGACCTAACGACCTGACCTAGCGAATAGATTACTAACGATACGACCTTATCAGTATTTGTTCTCCTTTACTCCCTATCAGTATCAGTATTTGTTCTTGCAGTAGTACGAGGAATGTGCAGTGGTACGAGGAATGTGCAGTGGTACGAGGAAGGAGAAACCCGAACACCCACCGAGAAGATAAGGACTTAACACCCGAACACCCGAGACACCCACCCGAATTCAAGGTAGTTTTCCTCTGAAACACACTCTCCAAACGACTTCAATCTCTACACTAACACTAACACTAAGACTCACACTAAGCACTCTGAAACACACTCTCCGAGAGTTACCCGCCTCATGAACAGCTAATGGTGGGTGCCAGGAAAGGTATGCCGGGGAAAGGTATGCCCAGGAAAGAGTGGTTATCTTTTCCTCTCTTTTCTTATCTTTACACCAGCTGAGCGGTCTTCGCCTCGTGCAGTATAGCTTACATTTGCGACTACTCTTGCTACTGTTATTGCTACTACTAATGATATTATAAGGACAAGGACATAGAAGGATATTCTCTCGACCGTCAACCTTCGCCATGAATCTTGGGGGAGCATAAGCTCTTACTTTATTTCTTTATAGAGGATGCGCAAGCAAGCTCGACCAACGGGAGAGGACAAGCCTTCCTAAAGGGGGACAACCCTAGGTAAGCTAGCTCAGACTTTCTTTCTTTATGGAAAGTAGGACACCCCGAGGAAGCGTAAGCTCACTCGACCATAGGTGTTAACGCTCACTCATCATATGGGTGAGGAAGAGGATCACATCTCTGCCTCGTATTCGTCTTCGAGTCAGCCTAGACTTCGATCGTATTTGTCTTCGAGTCAGCCTAGACTTCGACGGAGGTCTTACTTGACATAAGGTAAAGGAGATATTCTGAAATAGCGTAATTACATATATAAGAGCGAATCTATCGCCAACCAATTCGTCTTCTCTCTTTTCCCTATCAAATACCTAGAAGCTAACTCGATAAGCTTCGATAACATCTCCTAGCTCCGAGTGAGTGGTGTGGTTGGATAACTCGATAAGCTTGGATAACTCGATAAGCTTCGATGACATCTCTTAGCTTCTAGGTATTTGATAGGGTACAAGTGCTTAATAAGAGTATGGTTTGATGGAAACGTAGGTAGAAGGGAGATGATAGGCTCCTCGTAATCATAGGAAGTTGCTAGTGATCATAGGAAGTATAAGCTCTTGTACAAGTTCTCCTTGGCAATTAGCCATGTTTACCTTGAATGCTTCACTCTTTGTCCTTGTTCCTCTCCCTCCTGCGTCGGAAGAGCTTGTTCCTCTCCCTTATGGTCGAGTCACTTAACGTACCTCTATCATTTCAGAAAGAGAGTAAGGGGAGAATGGCTACCTCGGGCCCGGGGACAAGCGCAGGGTTTCCTTTCACTGCTGCATCTAGTGCTTGTAATCTTTGGCTCTCTGGTACCTTCCATCTACTCAACAAATGTTGTAACGGACTTAGTCCCTCTCGGAAGGTCGTGAAGCTCTGTTCCAATCCAACGCATCTATTTTGAAATATATGTGCACCTCCTTGTGGATATCTCGTATTCTCCTGTCTGCAACCTATCCAACACCTTCTCTGAGTCAGTATCAATGGAACAGATGCTTCTCTAGCTCAGCTCTTCATCTGCAGTGGGATTCACATAGTCTTCTTTTCATGTAGTAATGTTGTAAATGTTCTCCAGAACTAAACTTTTTACCTCATCATTGATAGGTTCAGTGAACCTTTCTCCTTCACTTGGATCTAAGGGAGCCACTATGGGAAATTGATCTGTTTCAAACGACATTTTTATTTGCTTCAGATTCAGAATTGCGTTATTGTAAAATGCCCAGTCTATCCCCAACAAGGCCGGAGAGGGGTCCTTCTCATCCATGATTTCTATCACTTCGAAGTCAGCTGTGGTCTTTACTACATTAATATATACTTTGACATTCTCCATCCGACCAATAGGATCAATATGATCCCGATTGGCCAGTCTAAACTGGATGGGTTACCAAACCAGCATTGGTCTGCCCATCGATTCCCGTGACTTCCTTGGAAGGATGTTGACATCAGAGCCAAGGTCCAGCATTACATCTTGCATTTAATATCCTCCCAATTCCATGGTCAATTTTCACTCTTACCTGTCCTTCTCCTCTTTCTAACATGTCTGATGTGTTTCTCAGGCAAGGGAGAATAAATGGGCACCTCATCTTCCAACCTTATTACCCATCTAGTCAGGATTTATTTCAACCTCCTAGAAACATTTGGATCGTTTCAAATCTTAATGCAACATTGGCCTGGGATATTGTTATTTATTTCGACCAACCCAAGCAGATTTATACGAAGTGTGTTCCTGGCTAACCAACCCGGGTGGTCCGCAAGGTCTGGTTCCGGGATTGACCCAATAACACTAGGAAATAGATTGATTCTTTTTACTTGCTTTCTGGGCCCATGTTAGCAGTCCATCCACCGACTCCCTTTCGACCAACCCGCCCACTTCAATAAACACATGCTCTTTCCATTCTTCTAGGCCGAGCGGAAGCAGAGAACTAATCCCGTCCCGTTATTACCCCTAGTACCACACCACTACTTACAAGGTGGGCCATCATTGAGGGCTCTAAGCTATGGGGTTTTTAAGTAAGGGTTACTACGCATGCGCTATTCGGCTCCAGGGTGGTCCCGAAGGAGACGGGATGGCTAAGCTATAGCGCCTTCCCCTTAAACCCGTGCAGTTAGGCCTTCCCCTTCCACCCGTTAGGTTAGGCAAGAGAGAGAATTCCCTCCTTGAATGGTATAGTTCCTCGATCTCCCTACGGTCAATTATCTACTGATTTGAGGGGAATCAATACAGGGCTTTCTTTCCCCCCAAGCAGTAATATTTGAACCAAATGGCCATCCAGGACAAGCATTAGAGCTATCCAGCCAGTTAGAGCTATCCAGTAAGGAAATATCAGGAATAACACTTGCTTGAAGGAAAACACTCTGGCTTGCTTACAGGAAAGGAATACTACTTAACTTAAGGCGGCTCTTGCCTATCTCTAAGGCATTCTCTCTTGCCCACTGGTGTTCACGTCTCGTCAGATCCATAAATAGTGTCTTTACTAAACTCAACACTTCTCGAACGGGGTGGGTGGAATGAACCCAGAAACATCCGAAGCGACGGATAGCACATAGATCTTCGTATATTGATAGGGACCTCGGGTTCGACCTCTACAACCGGCTCCAAATACACAAACAATTGCATTGATCCTACAGTTGGTGCTAAAGATCTGACTTCGGTTCACTATCCATTTGGTATGCTTTGGGGCGCGTCACTCCCTTATTTATTATATGATTCACACCACTTATATATATATATATATAGTAGGCTGAAGTCAGAAAGCGAAATGCGGGGTGCCTCCGTTGTTCTTTTGTCTGATGTGCAAGCCGTCCCGATGCACACTGGACTTACCAATGAATCCATCCGTGATAGGAAAACAACTTCAAACTTGGGCGGTGGGAATAGTTTTCGACCTTATTTCTCATATTAGAATCGACTTGCTTCCTGAATTGAATATGAGTGCTTATCTCTTTTCGATGTCTGTGCCTTGCTTTGCCTGTATGCTGGTAGATGTGTCTCCGTCTCTGCTGTTAGATCTACGGGCTTCCATCCCAGGACTGCCCTCTTTGTTTAGTTTCTCCGTATCTGGCTTTATTAACCACAATCACCTGTGGCTTATAGTATTTGATCTGTGGGAGCAAGGGACGGGAAAATAATAGTACGGCCGTTACAGCGAGCGAGCGTTCGTTACAGGAAGGGGATACTTCGGGTCTGGCTGGAAGGGGGTGGCTTTCTTTATTTACAGCCATTCATGATCCCCCCGCTCAGCTTGAAGAGGAAGGACCTGCCCGAGAAGGCTGCTTTCTTTACGGGGGACTGCTCAGTGGCAGGAGTGAAAGGCTTTGTGACGGGAAAGACTTCGTAGAGATATCTCCTAATACGACAAGCAAGGGGATATCCTTACGGTCGATCAAATCAGATAAAAACAAATCCTTACTTTGTCAAGCCAAGGATATAAGGAAGATTGAGGGGAAGAAATAGAAAGCGTAACGTAAAGGCAGGAGAAACACTTTACTGGAACTAGAAAATAGCAAGACGTTCAGGACAGGCTGGTCAGGATAAACACATAATTGTGATGCTCCACCCACCCTTCCAGCACAGCTATTTTCCTGCAGGCATAGATGCACACATGGGGGATATTACTGCTTGGGCGGACCTATTTGAAAGCTAAGTAAGGGATAGGGCAAGGTCCTGTAAGGCGGCTAATAAGGAATGAAAATAAAATAAGGAATTAAGAGAGAATAAGGAAGAATAAAGAAGAATAAGGTAATACCAAGAGAGGGAGATTCTGTCACAGTCCTACCTACAGCTCCTGTGACGCCGGTGCTTCCACTAGCCGGGAGTTTATACTCTGACGCGCAGTGACCCAACAGCCGACCGAGGATGCCCTTTTCTTAAGCTTTTTTACACCCTGAGAAAGCTACGCTATATCCATAGCCCACGGGACCTCACCGTGCCATTCTATTATATAAGAGTATAGCCTTTTTTAGCCTTTCCACAAACGAGCGTCCCACCTCTCCCAAGTAGTGGGGCCGGCTGCGTCCAAGGCAAGGAGCTCCTTATGGCCGGCTCAGAATAGATACGTACACCTGGGTGGCCGCTACAGAGCTATCTGTACTACAGTCATTCGATATTTATAAACACCTTCAGGATAATAGCTCCTGTACATATTGGGTGGCTGCATCTGGGTTGCCTGTACTACATTCATTAGCAATTGAAACAGTTCGTGCAGGTATCATACTAGGTGTTATCCTACCGCAGGGAGGTATCATGCTGCTTGTGTTGCCGCACGAAGTGAGGTATCAATACTGAGTTGTCGCTGGAAGACGCAGGCTGAAACCAGTCTACACAGAAGAATAAGGATTGTAGGATTGAGACTGACCGAACGGAAAAGATCATACTGGCCGTTATCCTCCTACGCAGGGAGGTATCATGCTGGATATTAGTTCGCGGAAAAAGAGATAGTTTCGTACCCCGTAAAGCAAATCAAATAAAGTACAGGAAATACGTTCGTCCCACGTGTCCTCCCACCTCGTGGCATGGGGAAAAGGAAAGAGTTCGTGTCCTCGTACCCCGCGTCATGGGGAAAAGCAAATAGTCCCTTCAAAGATGTTACCGATCAATAGAATAGGCCCTCAAAGCTGTGTACAAAGCAAATGGACCCGGTAAAGCTGTTGCCAAAGCAAATGGTCCCGTCAAAGGATGTCTAAACCGAAACAAGCAGACTTACCTGCCTAATGATGCTTATTAGACTGAACCTTGAGCTTCCCTATCAGTCAGAGTGATTAAGAATTATGGGGAAAGAGGATATCCAAGGAACTAAGAATAAGAATCAGTCAGCTGATATCCCTACCCCCATGCATTGAATGGAACAAGAAGCATTCCCCTAAAACCCTCATGCAGTGGAACTATACGCATTGCCCGCACCCCCTCATCATTGGAAAGATACGTATTCAAAGCCCTATACCCCGTCCGTAATGCCATGGAAAGAAACATCTTGCTGCCCCTACCCCTAATGCTTCCTCCCATGCTAGCTCTCCCTACCCCTAATGCTTCCTCCCACGCCAGCTTTCCCTACCCCTAATGCTTCTATCTGATATGTTAGTTCCGTAATGCCTACCTTCCAATGAACTATAATGACAGGCCATCTTCCTTACGCACATGCCAGCTATCTCACGTACTGCTACCTCAGAACCTACACCCACTCTCATTTGCCATATTCAATCTATTGCCTTACATAACTGATACTTTACCATCATGCCATATATGCGTATGCTAATTCATAATATTTAGAATACCCGTAGGGTCTACTACGAAGTAGTCTTTTTACTTGAAAGGTAGTCTAACTTTGACCTCTATTTGACCCTACACTGAGTAACGCCGCCCCGATCCGATTAGGTAAGGAAAGTGGTTCGGTTAGGGAAGTGGTGCAATCGGTAAGGGAAGTGGTTCGGTAAGGCTATGCAAGGCTTTCCTTACCTGTATGAACGAGTAATGCCTAATCCTTCCTTAAGGCTCCCGTATATAATGCAGATATATATAATGCAGATACAGACCTATATATAATGCAGATATATATAATGCAGATACAGGCAGTGACCTATAGATAATGCAGAGACAGGCTATGAACGAGTAAGGCAAGGTAAGGCTATGAATGTGGTTACTCTATCTGTACGAATAATCCCCTCACAGGATAGTAAGGCAAGGTAAGGCAAGGCTATGAACGGTTAATGCCTACGGTTAATGCCTATGAACGGTTAATGCAGATACAGGCAGATACAGGCTATGATAATGCAGAGACAGGCAGATGCTATGCCCTCACGAATATACCACTCGAATCACTCGAATAGACCACTCGAATAGACCACTAAAGCATAAGCCAGCCAGCCTAGCAATAGAAGGGGATGTTGGAACGTTCGGTGGGGTTGGAACTCTCGGATGTCCCTACTCACTACGTTAGGATGCCCCTCCTTAATCAATATCCTTCCCAGGCAAAGTGGCGATAAATCGCGGTCAAAGGCTGAGCTAACCATTTGAAAGTAATGAGCTCGTTTGTATGCCACACCCACACCTTGGCCTTCCCCTTCGGGCTTGTTTCCCAGCCTTGGCCTTCCCCTTCGGGCTTTACTGATGTGTCCGGGTCCGGGCCAATCTTATTCAAGCGCGCCTCTGGATATACATATATAATAGAACGTTAACACCCGCCATATTACATTCAAATAGAACCCCCTCTTGCCTTGATTGAGGGGAAGAAATATTGGTTCTATTACCTTTCGCCTTTATATTTCCTACCTGCACCTAGAGGTTTCAAAGTAAGTCTACACTTGTCGATATCTCCTAGAGCTCTACGAACTCGCCCTTCATTTCAATAGTTATCAGTGCTCATAGTTTGTGGAGTAGTTCGAGAGGCAGGAAACATACGCACCCTTACGCATCCCCTTACGCCCCTTATTTCCTACCTCCGGAGACACATTCAGTAGAAAGAATCTATCCTTCTAAGGGAGGGTGAGCAAGTAACGCGAATGGCTCCTCTTCCTTACACTTTGATCCTATGTGAAATAACCAGCAACATTCGAACCCGCAGGGTAACCTATTTCATAATCGTTCAAGACTGCTAGGGGCCGTTGGCTTTCATCTGGCCCTTAATGGTCCTTAATAATAAAGACAGATGTGGTTGCAATTATTATATTCAATCTTTGTGAAAGCAGTTGATCACCCATCACCAGTAGCTTATAGAGCAGCATCCGAGCAAGCATCAGTAGTTTAGTAAAAGTGCCAGATTCAATTCGATAGCCGGTGGCATCCCTTCCTTTTCGAGAGTCCGCGTCATCCCTTTCAGATCGAGTTGTTTACCTTGATCAAGTTGACCAAGTGTCAGTTGCCGTTTCAGAGCCAGTTGAAGAACCAAGACCAGTAGCAGATCCAGATGCAGATGTAGAGCCAGTTAGAGATCGATAACCGGAGCCAATTGATTCAGATGATTAAGTCACAGTTTCACCAGTTTACCTTGTTTACCGGGACCAGTGCCAGTAACAGGAGAGAAGCCCGTGGCATCCCTTCATTACTCGATCCAGATCTCGATCTCTATCTACTGGTAGCGCGTCCTGATCTCAATCTCGATATCGATCTGGCACAGGCTCGTGGTTCCACTCCCCCGAAAAAAGACCGTGTCGTATAGTGTGTGTAACCCATAATTAGCCCTTCGCCCGGTCCTTCCCTGATGAGCTATGTCCGTCCAGTAAAAGGGAATGGTTCCTCGCTATGCCTACGCGCTATTATTCCCACCCACAACCTCGGCTAAACTCTTATCCCTGCTTCTGTTTATATTTTATAGTCAAACGCTTTTGCCTTTACTATTAATAATAACTTGCAGATGTACCCCTTTAAGGAAATGGAACCCCTCTGCTACCTATGTTGCTATCGAAGTCTATACCTCTGCCCCCGATCTGCTTGGTTTTTTTGGACGGACAGACTTAGTTGGGGTTGTTCTATCTTCCGCTCCCGGAACACAAAGAAAGGCATCTATTGATTCATTGCCCTTTCACCTCTGCCTCACCAATTGATAGGAGGGCCACGTAATCTATTTTTGTATTAATAAGGTCTAAGTGGATATTTTATATACACTGAAGCTACTGGCTTTAAAATGGGCTCTGCAACCGAACTGCTGGATATAATTAATATCAAACTTGAAGGGATCCGGGGTGAGCTGTTGGTGGTCATTACTTTTGATTTGGAAGAGATGCTCGCTCAGATCCTTCTGTTGACATGGTAAAAAACTTGTCAAAAGCGACATATATATCAGGCTATTACAAGGGCTAGGAACAGGAATAGACGCTGGGTGATGTGCTGCTTGATCAATTGGTTCTTTAACAGATGCAGGAGCAGTTTATTAAGTTGAGTAAGACCCAGATCCAAATCCAAAGCCATAGCCAGAAAGCCTAGTTTTTACAGGACAGGGCGGGACGACGACGGGACGGCACAAACACTAGGTCCAACGGCCCACTGTTAACCCGTCATACCATCAGTTACACCCGATGCAGTTCACCGAAAGGACACAGCGAACCTGATGCAGTGAGTGAACCGAAAGGACGACACAGTGCAACCTCAAGCGCGCAGGAAAGATGAAACCACAGTGAGTCTAGAAAAAACAGTTCACCTATACACGCACACACCCATTTCACTCATCACACGATACGGGCGGGAGAGATTGAGGAAACCCATCGAACCATGGAACGAGATAGATTTTGTTCCCCCATGTTCACACCGAACAAGACACGAACGACGTTCACCTCCAGTTCTAACAACCAGTAGTTCCCAACAGATCACAGTTCATCCTACAGTCAGTCCATAGTTTCCAACAACGCACTGTGTTGAGTCCACAGTGAATCCTACCTCGTCGCATACCCGAAATCTTATTAGATCGATCTTGCTTTCTTACCTTCCACCAACTAGACCTAGGGGCAGACACATTATATATGTTGATTCACCTTCGTGTTCACTTGGGATTTGATCGAGTAGAACTGACTGCTAATCTCTATACCCGAGCGATTCCCCCTTCTCGACCTGGAGACCCACAAGAGACATCCAACAACTAGGGATGGTCACCGAAAGCCCACAGTGAGTGGGTGGATCCTACCTGCTCATCGATCTATTGATACCTGTCGATTTATAGACGTTTTACCTTCCTTAGGAAGCTCTGGTAGGATTATACCCCACAGCAACGCCTCGCGCTTTCTTTGTATATATATTATTGCCTTACAGACGCTTTGGCTGAACCATCTCCTAGGACAGTATAGATATATTGAACATATTGACTAATGCATGTTCCCAAACACCTACAGCTGCTACAGATCCATGCTTCCTTAGGTAAGGAACGACAGTTGCCGGGTTTCACTTGGGCTTTAAACAAACTAAGTAAGAGTAGCCGGGATCAACCTGAACCCGTACGAGTCTTAGGTTTATGGCCTTACAAACGCTTTGGCTTTACAAGTCTTTGTTCTCCTAAAGACGGTATAGCCTTTTATATATATATATATATATTTTTGCCCCGTGAAACAGCTCCTTGACGTCTCGTGCTTCGACTAGCAGGGTTCGTACTAACCTTCACCTTCTCCTTGGGGGCTGTTATCCACCTTTGGGGCTCTTATATGTCCCCCGGACATAGATAGATACTTTCTTTATAGATTTCTTACAGCAAAATGCTTTACAGTATTATTCCCCCTTAAAGCAACTTCGCGGGCATTATATTATATTTAATATAGCCTTGAAAACGCTTTGTATAAGTCTTTAATTAAAATGAACCACTTTTACAGCGACCTACGCAACCCTTCTCCTCTTGTTGCGGCTTGCCCGAGCCAGGTTGCTCCTGAAGCCCGGGAAACAAACCGCTGTGAGGAGACTTACTGAGTTGCCCTGACTATAATACACCCTAGGGCACTACAGTCTATCTCTACTTATGCATGCTTACATAAATAAGTAGATAAATAGACAAAGAGAGACCTATTCACCCGTCTCTTGCAAGTATTGGTGACGGCTACAGAAAGAAGAGCTTTTGCAAGTAGAGGTTACAGCTCCTTCTACTACATACATAATAGTACCTTATAGCTAACGGCTCCTTTATAACCTGTACGAGTCTTCGTTTGGATAGTTTTTCACACTTGATCCTGTAACATTATTAGGGGCCGGCTCAAGCAAGTTCCTATAGGTTACGGCTACATAGTCCTGTACGATAGATAGAGTTTATGGCCGGTTCAGAGCTACCCGTACCAGTATTTGTCGATGCATTCTAGTGACGGAACCCCTACCGTACAATAGGTGCCCGCTCCTTTGCTCCCTCTGTACCTTTAAACGGTCTAACCTTGAGCTCCTCAACAGGCATAGATAAAGATAATGTAAGTGCCCTATAGATAAGGAAGTAACCGTAAAGGTGTTACCGGATATAGATAGGGTTGAAACACTTATAGTACTTTACGGAACATACTTTATCTATGCTAAAGAAACACTCGCTTCACTCTCTTGCCGGGAGGCTTAGCCAAACACTATTGACTCGTACAATCGTTACCGGAATAGGTTTTCCCTTGACCTCGGTCCTCGTGCTAGTTCTTGGGATGGGAGTCATCCTGAACTCGTGCTAGTCTACGGGCTGGTCCTCTTCCTCCGGAGCTTGTTGTCGTTGGGCTGAAAAGCTGTGGACCGCACCTCGTCTCGTGCTAGTCTCCGGGCTGGGTGTCTTCCTACTACGCTTGGTGTCATTGTTGGGCTTAGAAGCTCTGAACCTGACCTCGTGCCAGTTGAGTTGGGCTGAGAAAATGTTACCAAACCCAAGCAAATTGTCTAGGTCTAATCTGTAACCCCTTACTCGGGCTAGTTCTTGGGCTGGTGGGTCCTACCAAGCAAGCTAGAGTTGAGGCAGGTTGAAACTGTTACCGATCAATGGAAAAGGAAAAGAGAAAGCTAGCCACTGGGGTTGATACTTATACTTAGACTAATACTGTGCTAGCTGAACCTGGTCTAACACGATAAGATGGTGTACAAATGAAATGGGCTAACCCGGCCGGATGTTGCCCACGAAATGGTCTAACCGGATCTATTGCACACGAACAAATGGTACACGAACCAACCTGTCCTCGTGAAACAGTTTCACTGGAAGAATAAGTCAGTGCCGGAGCTATCTAAGTGTCACTGGAAGAAGAATAAGTAAGTTCCGGAGCTATCTAGCCGGAACCAAGCATCCTTACCTGCCTACTGAGATAGACTGATTCTAAACTGAACCTTTAGTACCGACCTAGCGGTCAGAGTGAATCATCCGAACCAAGCTAGTGGGACCTACTATAGTGCCAGATCAAATAGTGCCGGATCAATAGTGTAGTGTACAAATAACTGGAGTGCCAGATCAATAGTGTAGTGCACGAATAACTGGTCCAAGAAAAAGAATAACAGGGCCAATATCAATAGTGCCAGATCCAATGAATGGGCTAACCTGCCTACCTCTACTAACTGATTCACGGACCTACCAAGCCATAGTTCCGAAAGGAAGAGTTCTAGCCAGATATCCCACCCACGAATGCTAGCCTTCCATCCTAGCTTTCCCACGAATGCACTTACCCTACCAATGATTCACACTAGCCAGATCTACCCAGGCAGGATTCACAATAGCCTGAACTACCAGACTTGAACTACCCTTAAAGACTCATAAGGATTAACACTAGCCTGAACTACCTCTACTGCCAATGCTACTTGAACTACCCTTACTAACTCATATTCCACTTCGTAGCTACGCTACTCAACATCCTATCAACAGCTAATATAGATATGCTCTGCTCTTACCTCACTGGGCCTTCTCGCGCCTTTTCTTATATATATATATATAATAGCCAATCCTGACTTCCTTTTGTCGGTGCCTCCCTATAAGATTGGGAATTCCCTCCCTTATATATATATATATATACATATACAATATAGGTGCCCCGGCTCCATTAGAGCTCGTACGATATAATCGCCGAACCCAGTGAACAAGCTATGGGGCTAACCTTCACCTTCTCCTTGGGGGGGCATTGATTGAGACCTTGGCGCTTTGATCCCGCAGCGGATAATGCCCTCTTCTTAAGCTTAAGCTTTTTCCACCCTTTGGACGTGCTCTGGTATCTACCTACCCATAAGAACCTTATCGCGCGTTATTATTATATATTAGAGGGCCTAAGTTATTGGCGTTGCGAAGAGGGGCCTTTTTACGAACGAGTCTTCCTTTGCCAGCTCCCTGAACGAGAGTTGCAGGCCGCATCCAAGCAAGTAGCCCTTTATAAGTGGCCGGCTCATCATAGCAGCGTACATCTTCGTGGCTGCTTCCAGAAAGACCTGTACAAACATAATTAGATACTTATTCCTTTACCGAATAGTAAAGAAAGAAAGCCTTTGATTTACCGAATCAGACCCAAGTCACTCACTTGCCCAGGCTAAGGCCCAAATCACTTAACTCAAGCAAGCTAAGGCCCAAGTAACTCAACCCAGGCTACCCGGGTCACTCAACGTTCTAAAAGCCCTTTATTTGCCATTCTTCTTTCCAGAGAACCGATGGTAAAATAGCAAAAGAATCTATCAGGGGTATGAAAAAGCATTTAAGGAAGGGTATCTTTATTGATTGCCTATTTTATTCATGTGCCTATTTCATTCCCTAAAGGGTCTTTACTGTGTATTTATTGCCTATTTTCTTCCCTCAAGGCCGTCGTATATTGATCCTGGATAAATTGTTCGTCCCCTTCAATATTCCTTTGATAGCCGTTGTTGTTCAGAGAATAGAGGGCGCCTTCCTTAACCTTAATAGGGCGCCTTACTTCCTTCATGGGAGCGGCAATCCACCCTTCCTTATATATAAAGGAATAGAACGATTGCCTTGCGTAGCGTTAGCGAGCGGCCCTGAGATCTAAGTCATATTGCGATTGCCCGGCACTATTGATTGATTGCTTGATTGAGTGGTAGCCGCCTTCCTTTTAAAGTAGCAGGGCGCCGCGCTGGCTGGGAGAGAGGGCGTCAGCGAGCGGGCCCGCTATGGATCCGACTAGTGTCTTTAGCAGAGTATTCCCTCCCTACTAGCCGGGGGCACTTATCTCATTCATTTAGATGCGTCGAGAGCAGCCTTTGATCTGGACGAGTTCCTCCGTGAGATGTGTGAGAGAGACAGCGATATTCTATTTGCTAGATATGCCGATGCACGACTTACTTTATTTGTTTCCGACTCAGGGCAAAAGAAATCAAGAGTCCTAAGTGAGTCGCCCGCCCCCCCCAGATGCCATTACTGGCGTTGATCGCGGGGCGAGCATATTATCTGGGGGAGTAGGCCAGGCGCCCTCTGTCCTTCTCATTCAATTAGCTCTACTCCCGCCCGGCTTCTCATCCGATCTGCTCTACTCCCTCACGGTTGCACATAGAGCAGTGCAATTGCGTTCATAATGGGTCAGTAAGCCTGATTGATGCCAGTAAACTGACTTACTTAGTATTTCATTCTAGGCCGTACTTGAAATCGCCCTTTCTACATCCATCGTCTAATGCCCCTGAACTTGAGTCCCTGAATCGACGAATTGCCACGAAGGGGCCTTAATAATAATAAATAAGGGCGTGCTTAAATAAATTCCCTTGTGACCCGCATGTCACGTCATAAATAAGACGCGCTGAACACGATCCGTTTTACACCTCCGCTTCTTCTCACTCGCCTTAGCTCGTTCAAGAATATCGGGGCTCCCCCCTCCTCCCTCTTGTCCTCCTTTGTGACATACTCACACACCTTGTTCCACCCCTTGTGGAACCGGATGTAACATTGAAACCCCTCAAATTCTGGCTGGAAAGGCCTCTCTAATCCGAGGGGTAGCGTTATTCTGACTTGCACTCCCATTCAATACCCCGATGTGGTAATGATCACCCCCATCCTTATGGTACTCCTTTCCCATAATGATGCTCTCACACTTGAATAACTTCATCAATCGATAATTTCCCCCGGATTGATATTCTTTCTAGTTTTATATATTATTTATAGTATGCCCTAGATTTAGAGATTTGTCCCATTTAGACATATATTGTAAAGCTCCTTCTTAGATTAAGATGAGGAGCTGTGTTAGACTTTATTAGATATTGTGGTAAAAGTAAAAGGAATAGGAACTAATTAGTAGCTCTATGTAGAGGGACTCTTACTAAGTAGCTTGATGTATAACTCTTGAGTAACCCTTTAGTATCTTCTATTTAGATAAATACTCCTAGAAACTAGTATGTAGCTTAGGGAACTAGTATCCTTAGGATAGAGAAAGGATTAGGAGTTGTAGGAAGTATGCTTAGAGTAGTATGAGTTGAAACTTGACTTAGACTAGTAAAGATATATTACTTATACTAGTCTTATATATAAAAGAGTAGGAGCTAGTTAGAGTTTATATTATCAGCGTAGGAACTTGCCTCCTATTACTAGTTAACTCTTTTATTACTAGTTGTACTCTTTAGGTATCAGATTAGATAGAAGAGAATAAGGATTTAGATATGATTAAAGGACTCAACAACTCCTCATTACTTAACTACAAACAACAGCAAGATATAAACAAGTAGCTGAGGAACTAGAACTAGACTTAATTCCTACTACTCACTAGACTCACTCATCGGCGGATAAAGACAAATAGAGGAATACCCTAGAACCAGCTCCTTAGGTTCAATATACTATTTCTTAGATAAACCACCATTACTATTACTCCTACCAACATCCAGCAGCACGATGATACCAACAACAAGGAATTCCTACAACTAGACTACCACTATAAGGACTTGACTACTAGAGACTGGCCCCTATAATGATACTCTTTATAACTCCTGGTCTTCTTTTATCACTAGAGCTGACAGTAGGAGCTATTAACTAGTAGGAAGAACCAGGGCCATAGAGTAGGGCAACGGGGGAAGGGTCTCGCTCTCGATCAACTGTTGGTGCTACTGGTGGCAAAATAAATAAGGAGGCCAAGGAAATAAGCCAGAACTCCGAAGCAATTGACAAAGTATGCCTTTCTATATTGACTCGTATCATTTCGGTAACTAGAAAGAGAATAAAAACCAATTACTAAAATAATGAGTTCATCTAAGGACGGAATCCATACCTGGACGAGTTGGTGCTTGCCGGGAGAAACCCGTACGATCATATGGTATGTCCTCAAGCAAGTAGCGCTTTACTTGGCCGCTCATCGTTAATACTTTACAATTAGGTGGCCGCTACATAGTTACCTGTCACCGTATAATGAAAGCCTTAAACCTTGAGCTACTAAGGAAGGATGCTAGCATAAATAAAGTAGGAAAAGTGCCCTAAT
>Ga0316216_1000039_pt1 | contig 18719 bp, 14 predicted proteins | sample NRE6metagenome_FD_207800 | JGI IMG/M metagenome (GOLD analysis project Ga0316216, IMG submission 207800) | Spruce roots microbial communities from Maridalen valley, Oslo, Norway - NRE6 | ecosystem: Host-associated > Plants > Roots > Unclassified | place: Norway: Oslo | collected 2017-09-15
AGACCTCGTCTCTCTTATTTGCATTAAAATCTGCACTGGTTCAAGGCGTGTTGTGCTTCCTGTTCCAAGTTGGAGTGCATGGCTGATTGCTCTCATGTTCCATAGGTCCCATTGTTGGTCTGGGATTGGGCTCATACGTGGTGGGGTTTGAATGGTCATTCCTGTTCTTGGCAGTGAAGGGACCTAAAGCACCTCTAGCAGAGTAAGTAGCATAGTTATATAGAGCTTACTACGGTTTTTATTATTAGTGTTTATTAGAGAAAGCTTATAGCTGAGTGAGTGAGGAGCTTAGTAAGATAGCTAAGATATCAATAGATACAGAGATAGACAAGTATAAAACATAGTAAGAAGTAGATCTACGAGCACGACTCCCAACAGTATTCAAAGAGCCAGTCCTAGGAGTTGATCCTGTAGCACCACCAGACCAGTAAGTAGTGTGCAAGTAAAGGAGTACCAGTCTCATAACCAAAAGCAGGAGTTGTTGTGAGTAGTGGATTCTGTAGGAGTCAAGGGTTCTAGTTAGGGCAGTGAATGATCTACGTTGAGCCCCGGTAGGATCCCTTATAGGCTCGGTGTATATAAAATGGACACTACGCCCTGCTGATGATGAGGGCTACTTCCAGTCTAAGAACCCCTTGACCTATACGCACCAGCTTTAGCAAAGGGGAAATAAGCATCTATACCGGTTGAAGCACCAATTTAAGTAGCATTAGCATAAGGTGAAGTGCCAGGTTGCATGCCAATACCAGTAGCATACCTTAAAGGAATAGAAAGGCTAGAATCCAACATATAGAGAAGAGAAGGAATAATTGCTAAGGCAGTATAATAATCCTAATATAGTCTAATATTCCTGTTGATTCCTAATACTAATGTTTATAAGCTAATATAATAAGACTAATAGAGTCTAATATGTCTAGTATAATAATCCTCATATTTCTAATACTAATAAGACTAATAGAGATAAGCTAAGACTAATAGAGATAAGGAAGTCTAAGATTACTAGAGAGTAATATAAGATAACTAAGTCTTCCTAATGCTCCTAACTAATGCTAATAGAAAGACTACTAAGATTCCTTCCTAATATATAATAGAAACCTAATATATTATATAAACCCCAATATAGTAGACTAATCCTCATGCTAAAAACGAATATAGGAGTTACAAATAGTCTGAATTGAAGACCCAATGCCTAAGAGTGCTAAAGGATCTGAAGCCTATTCCTAAAGCTAATACCTAAGAAGGAGCTAATCATAGTATTAATTGAATAACCAATAGCTAATAGATCCTAATCTTAATCCCTAATCCTCATACTAAGAATACAAATACAGTCTCATATAACTAATATAGAGAATCTTACTAATATAGATATAATACTAATCCTAATATTCTTAATAGAGTCTAATAATCCTAAAAGTACTACTAGATTCTAATAGAGTATCATAATCATATTGTTGATGAATCAACCTATACCCCTACCTCGACTAATGGTGGGTTTTTATCTCCATCTTAAATTGCTACTGACTATGATGGAACTAGGTTCCTACCTTTCCAGTGAGGGATATCACCCTTGCTTCTGTCTCTAAAGGTGCTTGTGCTCTCTCTATTCCCTACGCCTTTGTAGCCAATCGTATGCATATGAGTTTATAGGAACCAGATGTAGCGTTGGTAGCGAAGCTTAATAACACCAATCACCTTTTGCCTCATCTACTAAATACCCTGGGTCTCAATCACCAATATCTTAATACCTCGATGAAGGTCTAAGTGTCAATTTTATCTACACCCCAGATTCATTATGTAGAATTTTCCAAGATAACGTAAGGTTAATGCATATAGAATGACCGGTCTAATGCCAGCTTCAGAAGGTCAATATTACAGGCGTTTGGCCAGGTTCTTTTAGGTCAATCTTCCAGACACAAGGTCTAAGTGTCCGATTAACGCAGTCTAAATTTCCAGCTAAATGCCAGGTTAACTTAGGTAAAATAACCAGGTACAGTGCCAGGCTCTTTAAGTCGAAATTACCAATATGATGCTAGGTTCTTTAAGTTGAATTGACCGGTTAGAAGACCGCGTTAATGCAGGATCAATCACCAAGCAAATTAGTGTTCACTAAGTCTCAATTACCAAGTCGATATATCAGTTTTAGTTATTGATCCAGGAGCTTCCCCACCAATACTAGTGCTTGCTTCTCTACCACTACCACCTCGCTAGCTAGTAGCTTCTATGCCGGTGCCGGGATCCGCATCAACCAGTGAAACTACTGCTGCTTCAATAGGTAGTGAAACTGCTGGGGATGCTGCCTTTGCTTCTCTCGCCTCTGTTGCCTACCTGTGCCCCTGCAGTTTCAACCCCTATGCTTTATCTGCTTACGCTGGTGGATCGACTGAATCAAGGTAAACAACCGGCTCTATTGCCCTAGCTACTGGATTAACTACTGAATCTATTGTTGCTATCTTTGCATCTGCCTCTGTTACTATTGCTTTTGGTGGTTAATCAACTGGTTCTTCAACGGCTTCAACGACTGAAACTAGTGGGGGTGAAACTATGGCCTACAAAATCATGTTGTGTTTCGTCCCCGTCCTCTCTAGAAGCGGGACCTTTAGGATGCAAGATAACGACATTACTAGGGAATTGTAATTCGTCAAGGTGACCGTTAATTATATTGTCGAAGTTCTCTTTGTATAAATGGAAAGTAGACCCAATCTGGGGAAATAATAGACGGAAAGCCACTTTTCCCTTCCTTTCAATCTTTCTGTCGTAATTATATATAAAAGAAAGGGCACTCTTTTCTTTAGAAAGGTCTTTCCAAGGTAGCTAACTCAGGAGAGCTAGAGGAACTCCCCACTGGACCCTAGAAGTTGCAGCTCGCTCTTTTCTTTTATTTGTGGAGAAGAGCACGAGTGGACCACAGAAGACTGAGACTGCGAAGACCGAAAAAGCCAAGAAGAAATTCAGTAAGAGTAGAGTAATCCAATCCTTTCCCACTGGCTCTGGAAGGTGCTGGCTGATAAAAGACATCCCCAGAATGCCCTATTTCGTCCCTATCTCACTTGTTTACAGCTCTTAGTCTTTGGGAGTTGAGGAAGGATGAAGCCCCAACCTAGTTGTAGTTGGAGTTTTTCAAATCAATAGTTCATTGAACCTAGTCCCTACTGTCTGCTTTACCGGGCATTCAATGATTCTATCTTTGTCCCGAGCTTTTCCCTTCCTCTTTGTGACCTTGAAGGGGATCCCCGAACTCCATTCCTTCACAAGTGCGTCTTCGCTTCGGATAGACTTCATTCAAGAAGGCCTAGCCCCTGGAATCAATAAGAAAAGTGGGCATAAATCGAAATAGAGTCATTCCTCTTCTACTACCAAAGAATCTCTATCCGTCTTCCTTTTCTCGTACCTCTCCCCTAATCTAGTAATAAGGCCTTCCGAGGTAATCTTTTCTCTCAGACCATATATATTAGCATTTGCTTGTGTGTTCCCAGTAGTTATTCTAAGAGAGGAGTTTGAGCGGGCTAACTATAAGAATCGATTTCCGCTCACGCTCCTTACTTTAATTCATGTTTACGAATACCTTCTTCCATTCATGCGCAATACCCTTCCCAACTTACTCAAAGGTTGGCTCAAGCAAGTCTGGAGGAGACTAGATTGAAGGAGTTTAAAAGTAAAGTACTGAATTGACTTTATTTAATTAATAAGTTCCAGGCTCTAGCTTTAAAGTGCTAGCTCTTCCTTTTCTACCCCACGACGATTGGGAATTCCTATCTATCTTATACCCATTTGCCCCTTCGCTGACTTGACTCGCAAGACCGGGTTTGGGAGAAGAAAGAAAAAACCTCCTTCGCAGCGCTCTCATCCGCTGCTCCCCACCTTTTTCTCCATCCCAATTAGGGGGAGGAATAAATAGCTCCTCTTGTAGGAGCAGTGCTCTAGCTTTTGCCCGCTTTTGGTGTCATGTTTTTTGGAGTTTGGAATATAAGGGGTCTCAATGACCCAATGAAGCAAAGATTTGTTAGGAAATTGATTCTAGAGCACACAATCTAGCTCTTATGGGGCTAGTTGAGACGAAGGTAAAGGAAGTAAATAAGGGGGGAGTTTTTAGAGCTATTGCTACGGGTTGGAAAGTTATCTGTAATTACAGCTCTTCTCCGTTGAGGCAGAATATTGGGTTGTTGGGACCCTCTCGGGGTGGATCTTTCTCTTTTGAGCCAGAATAACCAGGTTATTCATTGCTTGGTGCGGGAATGTTCGGGTTCTTGGTGTTGTGTGGTCTCCTTTGTATATGGTGAGAATTGCTATAGTATGAGGGAAGCCCTATAGGAGGACCTCACTGCTTTTGCTTCCGGAGTAGGGGACAGGACCCGCTTGGTTGCTGGGGATTTTCACACTGTTAGGAGAACAGAGGAAAGATTAGGGGGATCTTCTGACTGGCCAAATTGAATTGAGAGGAATTCTCAGGTATCGTTTGTGGCAGGTCAACCACTTGGATACTATTCGTCATGGCCTCTCTTCTCTTTATCACACCATATTTTGGTGTGGTATGCGGCTGAACAAGTAGATCCTGGTGAGTACTTTAATAAATACGAAGTACTCGGTGATGATATTGTCATCGCAGATGCTAGGATTGCGGAGGTCTATGCCCAGAGTCTTTAAAAGTTAGGTTTGTTAAATCCAAAAGTCTTTAATTTCAGACTTGGATTCGTATGAATTTGCTAAGCGCAAGGGTAATACTATTTACATATATTAATACGATTCGCCGATCGGGGAATAGTCTACTTTTGCTGTTGGTTCGCCCTGTGGGTTCAGGTGGAATGATTCATTTTTCACTTGGATAGGAGGTCACCAACCTGTTGCAGGACTTGAAGGGCGAACTGAGAACCATTATAAGAGACTATCTTCTTTGGAATGCCGAACCTTGAAATGTTGTTCTCCTGAATGAAGCCTTTAATAGAATATGCTACAGCGGATCCTGACGCTTTCCTCAAAGGAATCTCCTATGGATTCTCTCTACTTTCGCTTCTAATGCTACGGAACCAGCTTTCCCAATCAATCAATTAATGCTACGGAACTTGCCCTCCTCAACCTCCATTGTTTACCTTCTCCGCCGCACCCACTATCTCACCTCGCCCGGTCCTTCCCCAGACATTCACCCGTCGACCATTATGAGGAAGAGGAATTCAGGCAGGCTCACCACGCTCCTCAGACGGCTGTGCCAATCCAGTCATTGTTGAGCCCGCCTCCGGACACGAACAAGGAGGAAATCGAGAAGTTGAAAGAAGAGATGAGGAAGTAAAGAGGAACACACTTGTTGGGAGCCACCGATTTCAAGGACCTTTGCCTTTTCCCGGGAGCCCAATTACCAAAGTAAGTTGAAAGTCCCTTATTTTGAGAAGTATGACGGCAAGGCTTGCCCCCAGACAGACCTGAAAGTCTATTTGGGGATATGTTCCAACTCGGCACCGACTATCTATTGCTTGTCCAGTTGTTTCAGAAAAGTTTGACGGGCTCGGCCCTTAGGTGATTCACGTCGCTGGACCAAAGTAAGATCAAGACGTGGAAAGACTTATCGGAGGCATTCTTGGCACAATATTCGTTTAACATGGAGCTCGTGCCACAGAGGTCAGACCTCGAGAGGATGTCTCAGAAGCAAAACGAAAGTTTCATTGAGTATGCTTACCGGTGGAGAAAGGCAGCCTCCCGTCTAAAGACCCCGCTCACAGAAGAGGATCTGATCACTTCCTTCCTAAGGACTCTAAAGAAAAGAACCCGTATCACACTCTCTTGGTTGGCCAGACCCTACCGGACTTTTCTACTCTGGCAAGAAAGGGAGCAAGAATTGAGGCCTCAGTTAAGGCAGGGGCCATGCAAGATATTCTGGGGCAGAGCAGTAGCACCGGAACTCTGGCGGCTAGCACTTCGACCGTTAAAACGAGCGCCAACAGAAGGACAGGAGAAGCAAAGAAGAGTGAAGGCGAAGTGCACCTGATCCTGCCAGCTCCAACACAGCAGGTCCAAGCAATAGGCCGAAGCCCTCTCCTTCGGACCCTCTGCGGATTCCCTCCCAGTTAGCCCAGCAACAGCAGCCGCAGCAGCAATTGGAAGAGAAAAATAGAATAGTATTCACTCCGCTGCCCTACACTCGATCACAGTGACTCCCGTACCTTGTGCAGCAAGGATACTTGGCACTGTTACCACCAAAGCCAGGTCTTTACAAAGCCCCCCCATCCTATCCTATAGATAAGTGTCTTGACAAAGCCAGGTTCGTTACAGCCAGCCAGTAAGGCTCACTCCATAACTTCAACTTAGTGACAGCCAGTTGGTCCAGTTACCAAAATTGGTCCAGGAAAGTCCTGACAAAGAGAGCTCTTTCTTTCTTTTGTCACCCGGTCACCCATTTCACTTAGAGTCACCTAAGGAGAAAACCCAAGCACTGTCAACGACTGATCACATTACATAATTAGTCGTGGCTCCACCAGGCTTTGTGGAGACAGTCTAATTTGGGTTGGTCACACGGTTAGTTAGTTCATTCCCTGTACCGGAGCCTGTACCAGAGCAAGTTGATCTTATAGTGAACTCAGGTTTGGATCCATTTGGGCAGGGATTTTGACACAGGGAGCCAACTTTTGACGCCTTTCTCCGTATCATGGTTTTTCTCTAAGGGCAGGGAGACTGAACTTTCAATTATGGGTCATCTCAGGTGGTCCCCATGAACCTCCCTTCTTTTTTTGTGCCCATGAACCAAGTACCTATTAGTCTTGTGTAGGACCTATGATATGAGGTGGTCCCCTTGAGTTAGTTGGCTTTTTTATCACTGTGGCCTACTCGGAGTACTGCTTAAATTACCTTACGTCTCTTATGAGACTGGTGGCTACCCTAAGGACTGGAAATGGGCTACCCTAAACTCTTCATTGTCTACCTTCTACTTTTACATGTCGATTAACTGTACCGACTGGATCAACAAGATTCTGTTCTTTGTTTGAGCTTGTACTCTCACGCTAGTAGGCTTGGCTCCTTCCCCGTTGCTTAGGGTGAAGGGCTCAGGTGCTAGTTCAGTTGGGCTCTGTCCTCACTTACTTTGATTTCTATGCTTAGCTAATCTTACGGCTGGCTCACATTGAGACTTCTTCCTACTTTTCACCAACCACCGTTATTCCTATTTTTCACCACGGGAGGCACTACTTTGACTCATTATGTTCTATATGTCCAAGTAGCTAAACAACCATAATATTATGAAGTACTAGTTGCATAACAACACTTATCAAGTCGCATTATGAACTGTTTGGATTCCTAGTTATTTATGTTTGGATTGTCGCTTGGTTTAAGAGGAGAGAACTATGAGGAAAGACCACAGAGGATTTGAATTAGACACTTAGAATGGAAATCATAGCAGCTTGGATTAAGAGCAGATCAGACATGGCTGCATCAGAGAGAGGAGCAGAGGAGGAAGATCAGACATAGCTGCATTTACTGGTGGAGCAGAAAAGTCTTTCTTCTTCATGGGATACGGCATACGAACAGGAGCATCATGTCCAGTTGATATTTCTAGTTCTTTGCATGTCCAGCAGTTGAGATTGTTCATTGAGCAGAGCATCACCAGGAAATTCTAAAGTAAAGTCAACGAACGAGAACCACTAGTATAGAAAGGTTGAGTTATGTGGCTTGTATTATGTTGATGAGTCTTTTGGTTGCTTTTCGGAAATAGAAAGTTTAGTCAAGACCAAAAAGGATAAATTGGATGAAAACATGAAATTTACTAAGTAACAATTCTATTGAGCATAGGAAATATCTTGCTCTTATATAGGATATGAAGGTATTCTAAGGTATGATACAAATTACGGAGATAAACCAGTCTGACTTTGAAACACATATACCCTACTTCTAATCTTTCTATCTAATCTCTAACCCTCCTTAATAAGATATAATCCCCCAAAAAATAATACTAAGAAAGTCTCTTTACTTATAAATACTTCAAAATTACTATTTCTTTTTCGGCTCCTCACCCTTATGGGTGAGCAATAAATAACCTATTTCTTAACTAAAAAGCACTAAACATTCCCTGACTTGAACGATAGGAAATGAATAGTCATTTTATTATACGGCATACCCTGCTACTTGATGATAGTCTAATTGATGATACCTAGCTCCTATCAATTATTGAGTTGAGTTGACCTAGCATGAATTATTGATGAAGTTTAGTTGCTATAACCATAATGAAGAATCCTAGTAAGATGAGGAGTAGCCATGATGAAATAAGAATATCTGATCTTTCTCTTTGGATTGGAATGGACAGACGTGAAAATATCCCAACCCGAGCCGATGCGAGGAATACAAGTCAACTAAAAATAGGCACTAAACCGGTTTATCCACTCAACATACACAACTTGTTTCCACTTCCTACTCTTACTGGTGATTGATAGTGATAGAGAGACAACTTCCCACTGGTTATTGATACCGAACAGGGGGTACTCGCTATTCCCTTTTGAACTAACATAGCTTCTTTGCCAAGCTGACATAAAATCTTATTGGTAGCTGGTTTCACTTCGGAAGGCCGACCTACGGGAGGTTCACTAGCCCTTCCTGAGCTAGACAGTGCAAGTAATAAAGACACTATAAAGGGCAGTTGGTTTTGTGTTTCATAGCGCTTGGTTGAGCCTACCTAGTGATTGAATGAATGATGGTCCTCTGTGATTGAAGAAATGAATTATTGTACTTAATTGACATGCTTTTATGGATTCGATGCGAGTGACAATGTATCAACTCAGCTCTGATCTTTTCCTATGTAATGTATCAACTCAGCTCTGATCTTTGCCCATGTCTCAAGCTACGAATGAACTATCCCATGTATCAAGCTATTATAAAGGAAGAATCGAACTGGATGAGAAACTCTCCCCCGACCGGTTGCTATAGCCTCCCGCCGAATGAGGGTCTAAGCTCTCTCTAAATTATCTAGATGCTTTCCGTAGTCCTACGAGATCTAATCAATATGTTCCATGGTTCATCTCATCAATATCTTCCATGGTTCTTGGTTGTTCCCATCTCCAGGATCTAGCTATAATTAGTTGTTCCCATCTCCAGAATCTAGCTATAAAATATCTGATGCTATCTCCAGGATCTCTCTATCAAATCTCTAATGCTATCTATAGCAATATAAAAATGATATATAATCAGGTCCGTCCCTCCCCCGCAAGTGAGATACAAGCATCAAAGTGATGAACCTACCTGGATTACACCTACCTGGATCGTGATGAACCTACCTGTTTCGTGGTCATTGGGAAGTCCCTCCAATTTCAGACTGTTGAAGCGAAAATACTAGTAAGTGGAGACAGAATTTAGATTAGCCGGTAGTGATTGAGAAACCCCTTTGGTCTAAGACTACTTATTCAATTGGTGGTCCCTCCCCCTGCACTGGTTTCATTTAAATTGGTCCTATCATCGATCCGTTCAAATTCTACAAAAGTGTTTGACATGAAATTGCAGTGCTAAGTCTAATTAAGTAAAGTGCATATAAAAGAGAGGATCACATAAAGATTTACTAAGTAACATTTTGTCTTTTACTCTATAAATAGGAAGTATGATGAGATGCGTGGAACCATTAAGCCGAAGCCGGGCGGGTGCAACCATTACGTGGGGGTGGACTTTGGAAGGTACGGTATTCGGTAGGAGGCGAAATGGGAAAGGAACGGGTGCAAGGTACGAAAGAATAACCCTGTGGTCATTCGGAGGTGAACCCAGTGGTAGCTCCTATTCCTGGGGAGTTGCTTGTTAATAAACCTATGCCCGGAGGTGGACTTCTATCACCTCGTTGTAGGATAGCACCTGTCGTCTGTAGAGTGGTTATAGCACCCGTATGTCCTGCTCTTGCTCCTTCCATTTGGGTGTCCTATTGTAGCTTAGCTATACTGATACCTCTCTCTAAGTGGAGGGTCCTCAGTTTTTACTTTGCCAGCTATAAATGGATTTAATCTTTTACTTTGTTGCATTGTCCTGCCTTCCCTGCTTTGTTTTAGCTGCTGTCACTCAGCAGTATCTCAGGATTTAATCAGTTAAGGTTTAGCTCATTTATGCCTCTGAGCCCTCTTAGGTTATAAGAGTAGGAACGCCCTATGGAGTCCATTAGGTCATGTGAGTATGAGCTTTAGCTCTATGGAGTGCCTCTTGAGATGTGAGTAGGGTAGTTCACCTATGGGGTAATTATAAGGGGTTCATTGGCGCCAAAGCTTTTATTAATACCTTAGCTTACCTTTCAGGTCCCTAAATTGTCATCCTTTTTGTGTAGCGCTGGGGTTTCGGTTCAAGGTAGTGCCTTGCAAAGATGCTCTCAGCGCAATTCTAGGAGCCAATCAGGGCTTCAGTACTTGTATCTCTCATCATGGTACGCTCGTACCTATTATTCCATCAGTCATGGCATGGTACGCTCTTCCGTATTATTCCATCAGTCATGGCATGGTACGCTCTCCTTTGCTGTTTTCCTTGCCCTCCTACTGTCAAGCAAGGGGATCCTTTCGATTTGTGCTCTTCAGACCGCAGATGCTATGTTAAGTTAAAGTTAGTGCCTAGTCAAGCAAAGAAGCGATCAGCGCAAGACTAGGCGCCAATCCTGGTACCAGTTCTTGTAGTCATGGGGCAGGAACGCTCATCCCTACCAGTATAATAGTCATGGCATGGAACGCTCATCCCCTACCAGTATAATAGTCATGGGGCAGGAACGCTCATCAAAAGCTTTCCTTTTCAGTTTCCCTTTTCATTTGACCTTTCACTTTAGGGTATATTGCACCTCCCTGCCTCCCACTCTAGCGAGATTTCTGAGTTTCGACTCTTAAACAGAGGCGAGAATTTAAAATAAACAGGACCAGCACCCAAGCAAGCAACATAAACTAAAGAAAGCCCGGGTAGTATAAACTAAACCTGTCTGTTCTGTGTTGTCAACTTTGTTCTTTAGCCAGGCGCCGGAGAAGCAAGCTCACTCTCACCACTTATAGGCGTAGGATAATAGGCAATTACTCTTTCATCACCAAGGCCCAGGGACTATACTATGTAGTGTAATCCCGGTCAAGGATCGTCACACGTGCAACAGGAGGCCTATTATTGTAAACTGTGAGACCTATCGTCCACTGGGGTGGTAGGCCGCGTATCATCCCTATGGGTGCACTTATATGGGGGCCTATCTGGTCCATCCCTAGCACGTCGTACTATAGCAGACGGCTCAATCTCATTCACTGCGAATCGTATATCGCAGCATCCATTCTATAAGGCTGACCCCTTTAATGTACGTAAGAGGAATAAAGATGCATAAGGCGAATCAAGCCCCTCAGCTTGGATATTCACCACTGATACCCAGATCTTTTATAAGAAGAAGCGCGTGGTAGACTTATCTTCCTTGCGTGGCAGGAACAGCAGGAACAATAATAAGGTGCGCTGGGCTCTATATATGGAAATATGCCATGGATCATAGTGTATGAAATCCCATCCCTGTTTGGTACATATAGAAATGAGCGTGTTTCCAATCCACACATTAGAGGTTTTGGGAACCAGGCTTTTAGGATTAATAGATTGATTCATGGACAGATGGCATGACACTTTGTATTGTAGAGGTTCGGCTGGGAGGTCGAGCTTCCGATTCAATGTCGAGGGCGTAAAGATCTGATCGAAGCGCACCAAGATCTCACTCAACGTCATGAATTGCTCCTGCCACCCTTGCTCCTGGTGGTTATGAATCTGGAACCGTGCAAAGGGAAGCTGCTAGCTTTCGATCTCGAACTGAAGGATCTGCCTTAGGTGCTAGGCAAGGTGCTTCCACCCCTTTTTATTCTGCAGGATCATTGACTGGTTACATATAATGAACCCGCTTTCGAAATGGAAGGAATTCCGGGCAGGGTTATGGCTATGGAAAGAGAAAGGATGCCGCGGGCAATGGAATTGAATCTCCAACCGCGCTGTTTTCACCTCTGCTTCTGTTGCCTTTGCCTGTACCACCCACGGGTGAATCAACGAGCTCACTTACACCATAAACAGGATACGGGGCGGGACTTGGAACTAAATATCTATCTGTGCCCGGATACGCACCTTGCTCTTTTGATGCTGGTTCTCAAACTATATAAGGACCTCCCTGGACTTGTCTGGAGCTATCTGTCTCACTATGCGGTAACCTCGCTAATGTTGGCTAACGTATTGACTCGTATCATTATGGAATACTGTTTCGCTGCATGCATCTCTGCCCGGTAAAGGAAAATGAGAAGGGTGGGTTGGGATAACCTACACAAATTCAAAAATGCTCTCTCAGCCATTCATTCGAAGTATTCTACAGGATCGAAAAAGGTTGTATTAAAGCTTCGATCGGTTGATAACATGGTAATTTCCCCTGCCGGTACCGGAAGTGATGATAAGAGTAGGAATGCTGTCACTGGATAAGTCGTTAAGGACTAGAACGCTTGGTAAGGACTAGAACGCTTGGTAAGGACTAGAACGCTTGGTTTCTTTCTATCGGTAACTACTGAGGATGTCTATCGGATGTCTATCGGTAGATGTCTATTGGTATTCGGTTAACAGCCTGATGTCTATCGGTATCCGGTTATCAGTGGCTATCGGTAAATGAATGGATGATTGACGGGTATAACCTTGCTAGGAGAGCTTGCTAACGGTTAGGAGAGCAAGGAAGGATTGCTAAATTATAGCTCGCGAATTTAGGAAGGAGAGCTTGCCTAATGACTGGCCTAACGACTGGTCTAATGAGAAATGACTGGCCTCATGAGCGGATAGACCGTTCGTGCCGCTACCCACTTCTACCGAGGCTGGGCGACCATAGGAGCAACAGCGAAGGTGGAAACAACCGGGATGAATATAATTCAATCGTGGAAATGCAATGTCAGGTGCACCTATAGGAATCGGAACGGACCAATTACCAGATCCACCTATACTCATTTGTAAACCATTGTGAGACCGACCCTCCGTACGGTTCATTCCGAATCTTCCTAGGAACAAGAACGCAATCATGATGATCTTTATGGCCAATAAATAGATCGTCCTAGGCTAGGCAACCAACGATAGATGCTTAGAGCCAACAATAGATGCGTGAGCGGTATTTCATAACCAGACTAGCGATGTTTAGCTACTCATTATTTCTCAGGAAGAGGAAAAGCGGTATTCCCGGATGAACGAGTAAGCTGTCTCACGCTCAGTATCTAAACTCAGATCACAACGGAAGAAAAGGGTTGATCTGGCGCATTCACGGTTATCTGCCTGAGGTGCCGCAACTCATCCAGCTCATCCTCATCTTCGTCATTGAATTACTATGCCCGATGAGAAAAAGGCCTAATTAGGCATATACCGGGCGATAGAACGCTTTTTGATTGAAAAAGATGGATGGGGTTTAATGCGCGGGCATCAGAAGGTTACCTGGTGGGCTAGTGTATTGCTGGAATGAATGAATGGATGGGATCGCTGGCAGAGTAGGAAAGGTGGCAAGCTCGAGTGGGAAAGATGGATGGCAATTCAGAAAGCAAGCGATAAAGAAGAAAAGTTTGACCTTACATGCATTAAATAAGATATTTGGATAAATAAAAAGCAAGTTAGGAACCCCGAATGGATCCATTACCTTCGGAACCCCCAAACACTAATCTTTTCTTTTGAAAATGCGCGATTGGCGAAGGCTTTTGGGATCGACCAGAACAACTCCTAATAGCATATTTTAAAAATGGGATTCTATTTTCTCTGCGACCCTCCTCTTCTGGTTATTCTTCTTGGCTCCGCTCCTCGCCCTTTGGGACGAGACGCTTAACACTCCTCACCTTGAGTTTTCTCTTTGCCTCTTCGATCCTCAACTTTTGTGTTTTTATTCACCCTATCTACTCTTTTTAATTTGATTCTTTAGACCCCATTAACCGAGTACCAGTTTCATATGGGATCTTATTTATAACCCCGGCCTTTTTACTACATTGAATGAAGGACAACAGTTCCCACAAGCTTTAGGTCTTAGAACATAACCCGTAGACTTATAGTTTTAGCCCAGCCCACATCCATGTTCGGGGAGCCATACCCCACCGTTCCCAACTTGGTTGGTGCCAGCAGCCCCTAACCTGGTGCCTCATATGGATGGGAATCTTCGCTTTGCTCCTCCTTCTTTATATTATTTATAATACTTTGATTATGCCCTAGATTCATTTATTATGATTCTTAGTCGCTTTCTTTACTATCAACACTCCTTCCCACAATCCTAGCATTTGAAGTGCTAGGGTGGTGCACGGTAAGTCGTGGCGTGGAGAGGTTAGAAAGATAGGGTCGAAGAGAAAGGGTGAGGTTCTGAAAGGGAAGTGTAAGTTCCGATCCTAAGGTACCCGCAGGGTATAGGTTTAGTTCTTTATATATGATATTATTGAACCAATGTACGAGGACCCTACCAGGGTCTCAGTCTTACTACCCGCCAGGGGAGTTTAAGTTACAACCCCACCGAAAGGTATAGGTTTGGTTATTTTCATTATATATGAAATTACCTATAGTGGAACTGATAACTAAAGCGTTCCTGTGCTTTGTCACAGTATTTACATATAAAAAATATAAGGTCTAATCCTACTATTGAATAGCACCAGCGTCCTTGTCTCTTGGTCACTTGGATCCACACATCTACCACCCTGCCGGGTTTCTTTCTATCCGTCTCGACTTGATCTCCTTCAGACCTCATCCGTCGTCCCGACTTGAAATGTGAAAGATGGGGCAGTCCCGACTTGATCTCCCAACTATGTAGGCCGTAAATAAATCAATCGTTCTCCGGATAACCCCACCCCAAAGATGGGGCAGTATCTACTTGGATCTCCCGAAGGGCATAATAATAATGCTGAAGCTGATCGATCGAAGCGTGTTCCCTATGTGCTAGCTCTCCGCTATTAAATGCCCGGTATGTCTGGCAATGAGTTCGTATGGCCCGGTAAGCCTAGCGCGAGCGTCCGTCCCGGTCCTCTAGCGTCAAAGCAAGCCAGCAAGCCCGGTTCTTCTCCCAGCCTGTAACGAAAAGCCAGTAACAACCAGCAAGCAGCAATCCCAGAATCCTAGCGAGGCCAGCCATTCATTATGCCCTCCAAATTCATTCCCGCAATCCCGGCCAGGTAAATAAATGGTGGAAAAAAAGATTTCTAGGTGGGCTAGGCTTAGCTGTAAAAGTGGATAGGTAGGAAAGAGAGAGTCAAGAACTAACTAGCTTCGCTTCGTTGCAGCAGTTATAACGTCTTCAAATGCCACTCCGTACCTCAATATAAGTAAAGGTTCTAAGCGTCCACCCACCCAACAAGCAGGTCCTCCCATAGAATCTCATAAGTAATGTAGTTCCTAGAACTGTTTGGAGATCCCACAACTGAGCTGTCCAACTGACATAAAGCGTGTAGGCTTTAAAAGGGAATACGATTGGTAGTAATAGTGCAAATGCCCAAGGACGTACTTCTCAGTTCTGGCTATAGTTCTAAATAAAATAAAGCAGTATCCACGCATGATCCCACATCACAACTGAGCTGCCCAACAGAAAGTATTAAAGTAGGGGACTGATTATCCAGTTCAAAGTGCCAATCAATCCCCATTCGATCTAATAAGTTCAGGCAGTATTTACTAAGGAAATTCTGAGGATCCCACCACGGCAGGTTGTTCCTTCCTTTCCTGTGCAACCCACTTCCATTAATCAAGTAGGCTGAGAAAGGTCATATCAATAATGTTCTAAGTGCGTGCCCAAGCCCTTCCATCCAAGATAAGGGGTCTGTCTGTAGTTCCTCCTAAATAACTAAAAGAGGGCAGTGAAAACGATCCAACGACTTAGCTGTGCAACTTCCCTTCCATTAATCGAGTAGGCAGGAGCGTAGCGGTCGTAGCAATGCTGTATTAATAAATAAATCTTAGTGGGGAAACTATTTCTCTTGTCGGGCCGGGCTACAATGCAGCTATATATATGTAATTATATAGATATATCTTTGTATATGATATTCTTCTATTAGGGTACGATCGATTATGAGAGCGAAGATCCCATACGATGCTAAAGCGTAATTACATATATAAGTGAAAACTAACTCACCCATATGATGAGTGAGCGTTAACACCCTTGAGCGTGCTTGCGCATCCTCGGTAAAAGCATCGCAGTTGGACCATCGCAGTTGGCCTTCGCTGTTGTATGAACAGAAAAGCCTATTTCCCTTAACCAAAACCATCGCAGTTGGACCATCGCAGTTGTATGAACAGAAAAGCTCAAATCTACTCGGTAAAAGCATCGCAGTTGGTCATCGCAGTTGTCTGCGCAGAAAAGCCAATTTCCCTTAACCAAAACCATCGCACCAGGAATTGGCATAACGCGCTCCCGAACGCTCTATGGGCTTATAGGGTGACCCCAAAGGCTGCTATAGGTACGTCTCCGTTCTTTCTGGTTTATGGCCAGGAAGCAATGTAAGGAGGGGGTGACCCACTATCAATTGAATAAGCGTATCCAAGATAAATAATGAGGTGTAGCGCCCCGGAATACCCGGGGAAAACAGCAATAGAACAAGGTGGGAAAGATTAAGATATAACAAATATTATATACGTAATAGCTATCCCATGAAGCCCCCGGCTAACTATTTTGAATCGAGGGTGAACTGCGAACTTTTTCATAATGCTTTCTCTTCGACCTAGCCTGGATGAATAGCAATGACGAGATGGAAGGAGCAGAGTGAATTGCCCTTTCGTATGGATAGATAGGGGGACGGGGACGTTGCAGATGCGGCAGGACGGACACGACTTCTTCGCCCCCGCCAGAAGACCCGATGGAAGCACTTACCTGAGCTCTGAACCCAGTTCTTCAGAATTGGGGCAACCGGGAAAGGTACTCATATTTCTTCCCCTCAAAGAGCATAGCGAAGGTAAGGTCCTGTAGAATGAAATAAGAAAGAAAAGGAGTTATTGGCTGGCTTCCGAGGTAGGACGACGAGCTAAGCTTGTGAAGTCTGAACTACGGGAGGAGACGGGAATGGAAGGAGGCCCTCTCACTCGCGCTTCTTAAACCCTTTAGAGCACTTCGAATGAATGGCTGAGAGAGCATTTGTGAATTTGTGTAGGTTATCCCTTGAGCATAGTGAAGGGAAGGTTATCCCTTTCCTTTGCATAGCGAAGGGGCCAAAAGGAATAAAAGCTGTTGCTCAATTGTTGCCCAAAAAGAAAAATAGAGGAGCAAAGCACTTTCCCGTATCGCGGGGAAGGAGCGTTAAGCCCTTTCTCGCATAATCCCGATATGTTATTAGGTATGCTGAGGAGATGGGTAGGGAGCCGGCGAAGGAAGGCGGACAGCGAAACACACCTCAACCATCGCCTTCGGCCTGATTAGATCCGGTCGGGGTAGTTAGAGCGTAACGCAATCCGGATGGAAGGGTGAAAATGAAAAATTAATATTATTCATATAGATATCTATATTCTTTATTCAGATATCTCTATATATTATTCAGATTTACCTATGGCTTCTTCTTCTGAGGCAGGGCAGTTGGGTGCTTATTGAGATCCCCGCTTAGGCAGGTAAGAGAGCGTATAGGGTCCCCGCCCCTCCTATTAAAGGTAACCCACCCCTTAGATATAGATACATATACATATATATACATATATAGATATCCTCTTCATTCGTCGGAGTTCATCTCAAGCGGTTAACCTGAACCATCGATAGCTGAAGGTCGTGGGCTGAGAAGCCGTCAACCTGACCTCGTCTAGTTCGTGGGCTGAGAAGCTGTTACCGGGCCATAGCAATTGGTCTAGCACCAGCAACACTAGCAGCAGTAGATCCAGCAGCATGGGTAGAAGCCAAGGTAGCAGGAGCAGTCTCACCAGCAAAGGTTTAAGCAGCATTTGAGTAAGCATACCTGCTAAGATTGAATTAGCCTGCCTACGCCGTACTCTTATTCTTCTTCTTTCTTTCCTTCCTTTCCTTTGCCCTTGTCCTTTGTCCTTTGGTTCACGGGGTTCAGTTCAAACGAGACACTGTTTCACGAGGTTCAGGTATGACTGGTCCAGGTTTCAAGCTTGCAGCTTCAATCCCAAGAATGACTCTTCCAGGTTTCAAGCTTGCAGCTTCAAGCCCAAGAGCTAGCACAGGATGATAGCCCAATGGCAGCACGAGGGATCAATAAAAACTCAACTAGGACGAGGGTGAAAGCTTATTATTCCAACAATGAGCTAGCGAGAGTCGCAGTATTGACCAGCTCAGCTAGCGAGGTAGGTTTCGCGGGAAAGATCGTAAGTATAGGTCACTTGCTTGTACAGATTCTATCTAACTGACCAATTGCTTGTAGGTCAGGTTCGTTAAAAGCTTACCGGCCCAACGCTTAGGAGACCAGCCCAGCTAGCGTAGAGGAACAAGCGCAAGAACTAGGACGAGTTCAGGTTCACAGTGAGAATACCGGACCAACTTGTGCCACAACTAGGACGAGTTCAGGGTCCCAGTGAGAATACTGGAACTCCTTCTTGCTCAGATGGGAACTCTCCTTCTTTAGGGCACATTACTTTATCTATGCTAGCGTCCAAGTATAGTAGCTCAAGATTTATCTAATAAATGTAGTACAGGTCTTTCTGTAGCAGCCACCACTATGTACAGTAGCTATTAAGGAGCGGGCAACGAACTGTTTTCGTACGGGTTTAATCCCTCTTAAGTGTGACCTTACTTATCGTGGTACAGGGCTAAAGGAGCCGTCACCCAAATGTACAGGTTGAGTAGGTGCTCCCTGCCTTATTAGAGACAATATAATCGG
>Ga0316216_1000040_pt1 | contig 18708 bp, 6 predicted proteins | sample NRE6metagenome_FD_207800 | JGI IMG/M metagenome (GOLD analysis project Ga0316216, IMG submission 207800) | Spruce roots microbial communities from Maridalen valley, Oslo, Norway - NRE6 | ecosystem: Host-associated > Plants > Roots > Unclassified | place: Norway: Oslo | collected 2017-09-15
TCAGCTTGCTACTTACTAGAGTCCCGCTTCCCTATAGCGCTCTCTCAACGGGCAGCGCGCCTTTTCTTTTTCAGGCCCACAAAGGAATACGTCTGGGTAGCACGCTATGTAATAGTAATCAAATGGAATCACAGATTAATAAAGCTATCTCTGGGTTGGAAGTTTGAAGCCGTTTGCCTTGCTATGGCAATCCCGCTAGGGCAGTCACTTTTGTTTCACCTAGACCCACTAGGGTTCACTAATACAGGTCCTATGCTCTTTCTCGGGAGGTCCTATTGAACATGCTCGCCCTTGGGATGATATTTTTCTTATCCTGTGAGGTCCTATATCTTTAGTTATTTTTGTGGGGAGATTCAAGGCAAGGCAAGATAGCAGGCAGGAACGAAGTGCTGAACGAACGTGTCAAGAGGAAGGAGACCTGGGAAAGCGCAGACATATTGACTTGGGTCGGGTGGGAGGTTCCAGCCACTAATTAGGGAGGTTGTAAAGTTATTAAAAAAGCCGGTTTACTTCAGATAAAACGAGTTCTTGAATCCAGATGGATCCATATGCCTCGGAAACTGGATACACCACTCCGTGCCTTAAAGTTGTAGTATATTCTTTAGCACTCCCCCAGGATCTTCTCTACGAGCCTTTTTATTTATATTACCATATTTTCCGCCCGGTCAAGACAAGTGGGCAGAGAAAGACAAATATTATGTATAGCCAGTAAAGACAAGTGCATAGAATTAAAAGTACCCGGAAACAAAAGTACCCGGTCAAGCGCATAGAAGGGAACGAATAAGAAGGATTTAATTGGGGGGAGAAGGTGCATATCAACTCAGATAGGGAAGTGGATATGAACTCCGACAGGGAGGTTAGGATTAATTAGGAAGAGAAGTTGGATATGAACTCCGACAGGGAGGTGGATATGATCGCCGAGAGGGAGGTGAGCCCAATTTAAGATAGGAAAGTGGATCTGAACTGCGAGAGGGAAGTTTATATTGACTCCGAGGCGGAGGTGACCCAAATTGATAGAGTTAAGCGGGTATGAACTCCGAGACCGAGGTGGGTATTAACTGCGAGACAGAGCAGAGGAAAGAGAGGGAAGTGCCCACGGATAAGTGCTGCTTTTCCGATCCACACTCAATTGCCTCGAAGTCGGAAATACAGAAGGAAAGTACTAACAGCGAAGCAAGCATTTTTTTTTTACAGATATCCTAAATAAATCTTCGGAGCTACTGATAGAAAGTCCTAGACATTGGCTTTTGCCACCAACCACCATGCCCTCGCGAGTACCGACAGAAGGAAGGCTTGCTGGCGGCTTTCAATCAATGCGGCTTAGAAGGCCTAAAGCGAGCGTTCTATGGCCACTTCCGACCCCCGAACGATAGATTTGAAGGGCCTTATCGAGCGTTTTTCTTTACAGAATGTGGGGTTTGAGTGGATCCCCAAAGGAAAGGTACTTTTTTATTACCTGGCTTCTTTTTGTTAGAAGGTCCTTTGAGTGCTCTTATAGAAACAGTCCTATAGTACAACCCTGACCTATTGAGTGCCTCTCTTTCCTTTCTTCCCATTCGTAATCTAGCTGGATTAGAATACTGGAAGTGGTATAGCTGGACTAGAAAGCTTTTCCCCCTACCTATCCTAGCTGAATGAGTCCGGGTAGATGAGTCCGGGTAAGTAAGTGAGAGGCTTCTTTTCCGCCTTTCTTAGTGAGGCTGAATAGGTGGGTGGTTCTCCTTCCTCTACCTTCCCATGCTAGTAATAAAATGAGTCCAACCTTTCTAGTCCCGTCTTTCTATTAAAAACCCCCTGCTTAAGGCTAGTAGTTGATGGGGGAAAGTGTCCCCCAAACCCCCTGTGTTCCATATAAGCTCGTACGTAACGTATTAGTAAGAGAGAGAGCGTAATGGAACTAGAACATGTATCAAACATAGATAGTTAAGAGTAATTGACCCTAATAAAGCTTGTAGTTAATTAGGGCAGTACTATACACTCTGTTCTGAATAAGGGTGTAATGAAGCTGGCATTCAAACCAATATGAGCTCTGTGTAATGGAAAGCAAGAGGTTATGTGTTTAATATTACGGATATGCTTTACCTATCATATTAGTTGGACATGCATAAGTAATGCTAGCTATTCACTCTAACCTGATATGGTATTAGTAGAGTACTAGAGCTTTCGGCATTGATACATAGGGATATCACAGCAATGGGTATAATAGACACAAGCTAATACGAGTTACTAGTAATGATTCCAGCTTAGACCAATGCTTATAGTTAGGTGATTACGACAAGTTCTAGCTTTATTACTGCTATGTCTATGTTTCCACTATCTAGCTAATCAATGGGATTCAATGGTCTGATTACACTAGTTCTAATATGTTACGTATATGATTGAGACCCATACGTTTGATGCTTACTTGATTAAGGTATTTAATAGAGTCCAACATAATTACCTGTACAAGCTGTATTACATATAGAGAGCTTGTTATTAGTAAGGTAACATGATATCAGTAATGATAAAACCCCATGCCTTTTTTATATGAGAGCTAAGAGCATGTAATGAGTAATCAAGCTTAGTACTATGTTATATGTAGAGTACAAACCCCATTTATTATGGATATGCTTACAGTGTTTGATTTGATTGATACCTTAAGCTTACTAGTATCAATATCTCATATTAAGGAAGAGCTATACCAGTGCTCTTTCTTGTAAGCTAAGGATAAGCTATCGTAATCATTGGACTTACTTCTGTTTTCCATGAACAAGGTTCTAAGTATAACTAATACTTATGGTCATTACTAGTGAACCAATCTCAATAAACAGAGTGGATTAGAAGCATCCTTATTCAGCATGATGATTCCATGTCCATACTAAGCCTATAGTGTTAAGTACAGCTCTTATAACACCTTACTTGAGCTCTCAATATAATGGGAATAGTAGTATGTTCTCTAATCACTCAGCTTAGGGCTCGTATAACATTTGATTACAGTATACGTATATGTTAGCCTTATAAGCTTAAGCTTACTCTAATAGCTTAACTTAGATGATGTCGTAATCATATCCCTAATAAAGGTGTAGTAATAAGTGATAAGCAAGTGGTATGAAGAATAAGCTAGTATCAATAGAGCTCTTGATTAGTAGAAACCACTGTATATGAAACACATGAGCTTGAACTATGCTTAATTACCTTATCTCGTCAGCTTACATGGAGATCAGACTAGTAGCTTGTAATCACGATATTAGAGTTAATTTAATTACTGTGATTACGTAAACAATAAGGGTGAATACTAGTAATAAGCAGATTGGTGGTATCTGTATAATACTTATATCCAGCTTAGTGTTAGTAAGGGTAATGGTTTTTACTATCATATGAATAACTATGGTATATGTGCTCTGCTTGGTCATGTTCTTACCCTAATGAATATGATATACTCGTTATTATTAGTACTGCCATTGAGGTTACCATTCCAATGATTCCCCTTAGTTCATGTGAACACGGTTAATCGAGTAATGGAACCGATCAAACGAGGCAGATATATGAGTCTAATAGCAATCATCTTATGAATACAATGGGATTACTTTACCTATATTACAACATCCGAGTAAAAGGACTAGATTACCCGATGAATATGCAATATGAATAAGGGAAATCGATAGGACTTATTACGATACAAGTGGTGATTCAAATCAATGGATATCACTGGGCTTAGGTTCTATTATTCAACATACTATGATTACACTGTATCCAATCTCATTCATATAGTACTGTGATTCTACTGTTGTATTGAGTACACAAGCTTCTTGATCTGAGTACCAGTGATTACTAGCATATCTATACTTATTATAATGGTATTACTAGTACTGTTATCACCATTCAACTCATAAACGGTGTTATACTTATAAGGCACAGTACATCTATGGTTGACTTGTGGCTATTTCTATAATTAACAGTACTGTTCAATATGAGATACGTATAAGGTCTCACATATGGTAACAAGTAGGGATCAAACCTTACTAAGCTTAATCATACAAGTGGTACTATTCAAGCAATCAATACGTATACCTTATAGTAACCTCGTAGCTTATTCACATATCAGTTACAATGGTGATACTACTAATAAAGTATAATAGAGTAGAATCATAGTACGATGTTTACATTATGAATAAAACTAGCATAACTCCAAGTGACCTAGTAAGCTTATAACACATATCCTTGTAATATGGTAAACTAAACAAAGGGTGTTAGCTCAACTACTAGTAAAAAGGTATAACCCCTTTCATTAGGCTGTTATCACTATTGATTACATACGGGTTAAGTGTGACTCGGGTTGGCATGATGAATAAGCTTGATTACTGATCTTATAGAGTTTTTCCCATTGATTCCTTAGTTATACTACTTGCTTGAATAGAGCTTCTATGAGTTAAATACTTATGGTTATTGTACTGTGATAATAAGGATATGCAAGCTGATTAGATTGGTTTGAGTAAGCTTTCTGGAATCACTAGTATACTCTATCTTATCATGCTGTTCCAATGAGCTAGTAACACGGAATCCTATGATTAGTCATGTTCCTTTGTTATGGCACTGATACTGTTGAATTGGTTACGATAAGGTCAGTACAAGCCAATCATTTATGCGTAATACAGAGATAAGTAATTACAACTAGTATGATTACCCTTAATTCCTGTGATTACTAAGGGAATGAAACCACCAATGATGCTTACTAAGCTTGATATGCCCATACCTATGCTAATCACGTAAGTAACAAGAAAGCTCAGTACTCCATCTAGCTAAGAACAGTATAGAGCTTTATCATACCTAATACGTATGACTAATCATGAGCTTACCTGTAACAACTAGTACAGATTAGTTATGTGGAAGATGACTATATAACTTATGACTGATTTGTAAGTACATGGATTCTGATCAGTAGTAAGAGTTTTGACACCACTATTATATTATGTAGAGCTTGATTAGGTTGACACTTATCCTTATAACGTTGTGGTTATAACAGCTTCGATCTCTATTGGTATAATTGAATACGTGATTACTGGTATTGAGATCACAGAGTAACATATGGTAACCTATTTAATATAATAGTTAATAGAATAGGTAAACACACTAGCTTTACTTGCATTACCATTAGCTTTAATAGGTTGATAAAGCGTAACATACTTATACTAGCTATTATGTAAACACCATTCATTACCATTACTAATAAGTGTTTAATATGGAGTTACAAGGAGTCTTTTGCTGTAACTATGGAGCTTTATTGAGATAACCTATCTGATTCCACTCTATGTATACACCTTATTTATCTACCAGCTAAGGTAGAAGTAAGACCATTACTCTATGTGTAATCTAAGCAGCACAGTGATTCCGTATTAGTGACAGAGCTTATGATAGAATAGGTCTCATCCTTGTTGTATATTATGAAAGCCATTGCATATATGTCTTTGTTAACACCTTATTCCAAGAGTCATCGGTATGATACAGGTACCAATATGAGCAATTAAGGCTGATACAGGTGATATGCCCATACGTTCTATCCATAATCATTGCTATTGTATAATACGTGTGATTCCACTTATAGCTAGTTACATATCAATGGCATTACTAGTCTATTACTCCTACTAATAAACCTAATTAGTTCACTTGATAGCTGAGATTAACGGTATTCACTAGTGTGAATACAGGGAATCCACAGTATATCATGTACAGAACACAGGTTGTGCTAGTATAACTCAATGTGTTCATTATGAATAAAAGGTATAGCCATCCGAGGTATAGCCTGCCATCCGAGGGAATGGGGGGAGCCAAAGCCAGGGGAATCAGAGAGAGAAAGCCAGACAGCCCCAGGAAAGTAGAGGGAACGTAAGTAGGGAAACAGGCAGTAGAAAAGTAAGGATATGCGTAACAGTCTGGAAGCCAGATAGGTCACGTGTCAGGAAGAAAGCCAGGCAACGTGGAAGTTTGTATTTTTATCAATATAGAAGACATCATGAGTGTAGAATCTAGAAAATAGGTGTGTTACGATCTTATGGTACTATGATAGGGATTGATTATGAATAGTGTATTTCCCTTAAACTTGGTTAATAATGAGCTGTGAATCCTGAAAAGCCTGAATAAATGTTTCCCCCAGATCTGAAGCAACACAGAGGCCAAGGATAAGGGCTTCATATTCAGTTGTATTATTAGTACAAGGGAAATTAAACTTATAGGCAAAGTACCAGGGGTATTCTTATACAAGATCAGGCAAAAAAATCCCAGTGGTATTTATAAACTTATTCTTAGTACCATCAAAGAATAGAGTCCAAGTATAAAGCTATGGGATAAAGAAAGACTCAAATGGAGGTGAAGGTTGTGATGAAGGTGATGATGGAGGTGATAAGGATGATGCTTTGCTTTCACCAGTGAAATTAGGTTGGCAAGAATAAGTAATCTAGTTAGCTATGGATTGTCGGTGTAGATAAAATATCCACTTAGACCTTGATGCACTTTTGGGTAATGAATTGAATATCAAATTATAAAAATAGTCAGATCCACAGCTTGACTAGATAGGGTAGGTTTTTACATCAAATAACAAAGAGGTTTATATTTACAGATTACATGAACCTCCTGACCAAGTATATAATGTCTCAATCTCTAAGTGGCAAAGACAATGGCAAGACAAAGTTTCTTAGTCTCAATGTAGAACTTCTTATAGTAAGTGAGAATGTGGCTAATGTAAGAAATGGCTCTTTCACACTGATCATCATCCTTTTGTATAAAAATGGCTAAATGGCGGCTCAAATAGAAAGTAAAAAGAGGTTCTCAGGTTTCAGAGAAGAAGGGGTTAGAGGAGTCAGAAGGAGAGTCTTTAATTTGTCAAACCCTTTTTGGCACTCCTTGTTCCGGGTTCAGATAATGCAATTTACAACAATGGTAAGTCATTGGAATTCAAACTAGCAGAGATAGATAGTTTAGTCAAAGGTATTTGTCCTTAAAATATGCCTCTGCAAAAATAAATACAGAACCACCAGCCACAAATCTATCCCGGAGAATAAAAGGGAAGTGTTCAGGCTCTGGTAAATGAAGAGCATATTAATGAAGCCTTTCCAACAATAGTGATAAAATCTGAGAATCCTTTGAGTCAGTGGCACAAATTCTGCCAACGTAGATCTATAGTTACAGAATTGAGCATAGCGAAGCGAAGGTTATCCCTAAACTGTGTCCCTTACTCGATCTCTTATCTTTTCTTACGCGATCTTCTCAAGTGACCTGCACACAGTGAAAGGTTATACCCTATCCCTATATTTATGAAACTAAAATAGCTATACTCAGGTAAGTGATAACCTGAGCAGTTATAACCTGAGCTACGCTTCTCTCTAAATAGTCGGGCTCTTCATGCATTTACCTCACTAAATAGTCGGGCTCCTCATGCATTAGAGAAAAGGGTGGTCACCGGAGTCTATCATCGTATCGGACGTAGTATTGGTCAACCTATTTATTCCCCTCTCCCTTATGGTCGAGCGACTACGTTCCTCAAAGCCCTCTTTCTTCTCGGCTACGCGAAAGGCTATGGTGTGGGGGGGCTCTTGCAATATTGCTAATGATAACTCGTATATAAAGTATAGTGCCAATAAGATTCGCTCGCATGCATATAGGCGCATGGAGGAAATGATTAGGGAGCGTTCTCCCCTTCGCTAACCGAAGGAATGAACGAAGAAGGAATGAACGATCATACGCCACACATAGTCAATAGCAGCACATAAGCATAAGACATAGCCCATAGCAAACATAGTCATACATAGCAGCTATACCGCAATAAGCACCTGACATAGCCGATCATAGCCAGATTCCCATACATAGGAAGTCATAGCCATAGAGCATATTGATTGACGACACATTACATTTCTCGCCAGACAAAAGAAATTGAGTTTACCCACCAAGGAAGCACGGATAGATATAGGTTTAATAGAATTGAATGTGAAATTTGCTAATCCCAGGAAATACTGATTATCGCCCGGAGATGCTCATAGATTGCTTATATCTAGGCTACGGGTCAGGCCAGAAGAAAGAAGAAGAAGAATGGCTTAAAAGAAGAGCATTCGCTAAGTTCCACGAAAGAGCACCTACAAAAAAGGGACAATGAATCCACTAGAGGGGAAGAGGTAAGGGGGTCCAAGGGAACGGTTATGAGCTTAGCTACTCATGTTTCTTTACTTTGTAATATACTAATTCCTATGTGATTATCCTATTCCCTCACCCTTTTGACTAATGTCAATGTGAATTTTCTTAGAAGCCTAGTTGATAGAATCTAGTTACTCCCTATCTGAAAGTCACTTCTCTTACATTGAAGCAACCAACTCCTACCTTCATGGAATCAATAAAAGAGTGGAGAGGGAGCTCATTTATTAACAATCCTTTCTCATTATTAAATTATGCAAAAGGAGGAAGGATGGCTCGCTTGACAAAGGAGAGCGAGGAAATTCGAATGGGAAAACGAACAACCTCCTACTTCTAACTAACATATCGCTCAGGGCTGCTGTCTTATTACTTACTTATATATCGCTCAAGGCTGCCCGAACAAGAAGTGGAAAGAGCTTGAGATCTCGATATGTTAGTATAGTAGGAGTGATTAGAAAGATCACAACCTCTGGAAATCGATAGGGAGCAGTCCGATTCTTAATTGATTCGCGGAGACGGGCGAACGCAAACACTTCATAAAGGTCTAATCTCCTCTTTCACATCACAATGAAAGAGAGAGTTGGCTGTGTGCGCGAAAGTCTATTTTGATCGATTTCGAACGACTCGAAATGAACTTGTGCCAGTGGTAAAGTGATGAACGGTAATTACCGGAGGATCATAGGAGGCAGGCAACTGAACCACCCTTTTTAGCTTTTTCTCAAGTAAACCCCAACTCGTATTCTATGTTTCGGTGATCTTGAATGAGATTCCTATCATTACTCCATGACTATGGAAGCCAGAAATGCCATAACCCTTACCAAAGCAGAGCTCAGGCCTTATTAATATACAAGGCCAACCTAATAATATATAAGGGGGTGAAACGAACATGGTCTCAATAGGCTACTAGGTCCCGGTCCTTAGCCTCAGGTAAGGTAACTGACCTACCTGTTAGAGGAGGTACTTGGTAGGGCATCAAATGAGTCAAAGTATAGTGTTCGAGTGCTCAAGCAACTATCAAAGAATCCTTATGTGCCGTGTATCCTATTAAAGGTACGGTCAGCGAGAAATCGAATTACTTTGAATAAGATGAGGCTCCTCCTCTAATCTTTTGATTGATCGGTGTTATAACACATTTCATGCTTGCTCGACAACCTCTTTATGTCTCAAAGGGAAAGCTTCGACAACAATATAAGAGTGGTTAGAATATGATGATTAGAACTTTGAAACTGATCTGTTAGAAGGTGGTCTAATTAATCGAGATATAAAGAGATCAAGCTCAAGATGATTCAACCTAACGAATTTAGCTCAAGCTCTAACTAAGTGTTTTCTTCAAAACGGATTTGATTGATCGTTTTAATCGAGCTCCTGTTCACTGATCATCTGATTGATCATCCCTTTCCGGTTTTCATTCATGAAAAAGGGATTTGAGTAGTACACTTGGACTTATTGTTTCGCTCAAGGCTGCTCCAACACCTTGTTTTCAATATGTTGTGTAGAAAGAAAACCAGATCAGTCTTCTCAGGCTAAAAAGGAGCAGTCTTGAACGATTATTAATTGATTCGGGGCCCAGCTTGGTAGATTATTAGAGAAGGGCCAGAGCAAGAATACACTTTTGAGAATTCTTCCTTTAGAACTTATATATAGCTCAGCTGAAAACGGTAACGATTTTCGAAGAACAGGATGAAGGACCCTTGAACGGGTTTTCGGGCTCTTGAGAGCAAGAACACATTTTAATGAGATCAGCCTTGGTAACTCGAAGAAGATATAACAGTATGGAACAGGGTTTGGAAGACTATCATGTATTCACGAGTGCTTGATCAAGAGGTCAATTCGTTCTCAAAAATCCTCTTCTCATTCTTATATGTTGCTCAAGGCTGCGAATGATTAACAAGCAAACGTTTTCTTTTCCTGGGCAGTCTTGAACGAGATTATGGAGAGCGATATATAAGTCAGAGAATTCTGGAAGAAATAGTGGTGTTGAATAAATAGTAAGTAAGGGACTAGGTCTAATCGGGATAGGTCTTGTCCGGGCGTCAAGGTCTTGAGCACAGTTTAGGAAGGTCAATCAATAGGGTTGGGGAAAGAAAGCAAGGAGATAATGCTCGGATGGATGTCCACACATCACATAGCGGTCGCCCCAACTCTTAAAGCAGGTCTTGAGCACCGGTTATTAATATACCTAAACTATCCCACCCAACCCCAACTCTTAAAGAGAGGTTTTATAATAGGTATCACCTTAAAGAGAACGCAGACCTATCACGATTAGAAGATGGGAGGAGGATTAAGGGGTTCTCAGGTGAGGTTTGATAATCATGCTCATTAGGTCTCACCCCGACCTATCACCTGGAAGAAATGAATAATTGTGAAATACTGCTGATCGTTTTACTCCTGATTAGCTTAGAAGGTGAGGTCATTCCCCTCTCACATAGGTGCTCGTCAAGATCCGTTAATACCATGAAACTCGGTCTTTCCACGTTACGTATATAATATAGGATTATTCATTACTATCTATTACCACTAGCTTTTCCAAGTTCTAATCGAATTAGAGAGGTTGACCTAGTGTGCTCTTGATCAAGAGATCCACTAACTAAAGGGATTGAAGGAGTGGGTATGAATACGAAATAAAACCCAAAGTGTATTCATCATCTGTTTCTTCAACAGCATCACCAGTACCAGTAGCTAAGATAGAAGCATCTTAAAAGCATCTTAACTAGATCCATACCCATACAATACCAATAGCAAAGCAAGTCAAACGGGTTGTAGTACCAGAGGTCGCAGTAGTTTAGGAGGTAGAGACAGAGGTATCTAAGAGCACTATATTCTTATCCTCCTTTTTAAACTCCTTTTCAATTTATGTCTATGAAGCAGCCCTTGAAGCACACGTCCGAATCCGTTGAATAAGCACCACCCATGCCTACAACGGATAGTTATCTATTCGATAGCTCTAACAATCGATGATTTACAATTGACAATTTCTCCTTTGATTGATCGAGTTACAATGCTAGGTGGAATAGGATATTAACCTTATCCAATCCAAGATCCGATTCCTTCTTGTTGATCGATAGCTTGTTAAAAGATAGAAAATTAGCAATAAGATATCATCGAGTAGGTTTACCCAGTTGATCATAGAGGTGAGGACAGAGACAAAGGTGTTGAATGAAAATCGGAAAACGGATGTAAAATCGTATTTTCTACTGACTCTGCCTTAGCATCTGGTGCTAATTCCTCTATGGTAGGTAAGAATGTATCCTCATTCTCCTCATCGAGCATGGATGGCTCACAGAATTTGAGATTCTCCACATTCACTGCTGAGTAAATGCGCATGTATGGAGGTAGTCTGAGTCTGTAATCCTTATCGCCTACCTATTCTAACACTTTGAAAGGACCATATCTTAGATACTCGGTTTTCTTACTGGGTCCCTACAGCCTCTCTTTGTTCAGGTTCAAATAGACTCGATCTCCTACCTTTCAATTTTTCTAGTTACTGTGTTGGTCGTGACTGGCCTTGTACTACTCCCGTGATTTCTTCAGTGTCTCCTATGCTTTAAAATGGATCTGCCTTATATTAACTATGATTCTTCCATACTTCAGTGATTCTAATGTGGTGTCTTCCTTCTCTTCTCCATGCTATCCATTTACAACATCTAGAGGTTTTGGTGGAAAAGATCCAAAACAAGGTTGAAAAGGGGACGGTTGAAGTATGGACTGCTCTATTATAAGAGTGTGAAATGTAGATTTAATTCTTGTCTTATTATTATTGTAGCACCTCAAAAGTTGGACCAATTTCCTATTCTACACTTCTGTCTTCTCATCCATTTGTGGATGGAAGGTTGTATCTCTCTTCAGCTCGGTGTCCATCTTCTCCCGAAACGTACTCCAAAAGGCGAAATCTAGTATCTCTTTCCGAAATGATGCTCCTTGGTATCCTCGAGTGAACCCAAACCCTTTAAAAGAATAGGATTATTGCATCTTGTCCCCTAATGGTCTTTCTACAAGGAATGAGGACTCACATCTTACTCAATTTGTCCACTACCATAAATAGATAGTCATGTCCCTGCCTGGTTCTTGGCAAACCACCCATAAAATCCACGGAATTACTCTCTCATGGCCTAGTAGATACAGGTAAGTGACATTATAGATCTTCCTTCCTATTGTAGGGTTCACTGGTACAACAAAGTCTGCATCCTCTAATGAACCGAGCTACGTATTCTTACATTCTGGGCCAGTACACATACCTCTACAAGTTGGCTATTGTTTTCCCAACTCCACAATGACCCGCACCTTTGGAGGTGTGTGCCTCTCTTATGAGTTGTGTTCTCTCACCTTTAGGCACATATAGCTTATCAAACGTGTAGATAAACCCATATTGGAGTAGTAATCCTTGTTGTCACCTTCTTCTTCATGAGCTTGGCCTTGCAGCTTACACAAATATCTCCTTGAAGTCCTCATCTTCCGTGTATTCTTATTTATATGCATCATGGGTGAGAGGATCCATGTGAAAAAGAGTACCCAAAGCTATTACCATTTTGTGCTAGTGGTCAATGACAACATGTCTACCAACTTGTTAGTACTACCTTTTTTATACTTGATTAGGAGATGAAACTGTTGCAAAAATCCCATCCATTTGTAGTGTCTTGCTTGTTGAAGCTTACTCTAGGCCTGCAAATATTTCATAGGTTGGTAATCGGTGTGGATGATGGTTTCCTTTCCCATCAGGGAGTGCTTTCATTTCTTAACAAGTTGCACTAGAGCCTAGAGCTCCTTGTAATATGTGGGGTAGTTTATAACTGTTCCATGAACCAGTTCAAAATGATAGCAAACATGCTTACCTCCTTGCATCAAGAATGATCCTACAGCATACCCACTTGCGTATGTCTCCACTTCGAAGGGTTTCTTAAAATTGGGCAATGCAAGAACTGGTGCATGACTAATCTTTCGTTTTAGTTCTTAAAAAGACTTATGCTTATTCTTTCCCCACTGGAAACTCTTGCCACTGGTTGTTATGGAATGGAGTGGTGCATCCACAACTATAAAGGATTCTATCAACTTTCAAAGGTACTTTGTTTCTCCCACAAATCTCAAAACTTCAGTGACATTGGTAGGAGTTGGCCCTTTGATGATGGCCGCCATCTTCGCAGGGTCAATCTTGAGTTCCTCTCCACCAATCATATACCCCCAGTACACTAGGGATTGTTAGGAAAACTCGCATTTATTAGGCTAGTAGCTCATGCTTTCTTAGAGTCTCTAACACCTGCATTATATGTGAGATATGCTCTTCCCGGGTAGATCTAAAGATTAAGATATTATCCAAGTACACTATTACAAATGAATCTAATAAGGGACACAATGCATCATTCATCAATTACATAAATGTAGATGGTGCATTACATAAACCAAAAGGCATTACCAACCAATCGTATATACCTTGTCTCGTCTTCAAGGTGATCTTATAGGTGCCTTCTTCTTTGACTCGCACTTGGTGATGTATCCCAACTTGAGATCCAGTTGGGTGAAGTACTTGGCATGCTGCAGTTGATCCAACAAAATCCTTGATCCTAGGTTGATGGCACCGATTCTTGAGGGTGATATTATATAGGGATCTGTAGATAATACACATTATCCAAGTCTCGTCCTTCATGGGAACTATGATTATAGGTGAACCACAAGGTTAGGACTCCCTGCTCCAATAGTTATTGCAACTATTTATTCACTTCATCCGCTTGCAGTATGGATTGTCTGTATAGTCCTATGTTTGGAAATGGAGAGTCGGACAACTATTTATCTCATGCTCCACTTCCCTCTTGGGTGGTATCCCTTTAGGCTATTGGAAGACTTCCTTGTACACTTGCCAAATATTCTCCGACTAGTGTTTTTTCTCTTTGATACATCCCTTTAGAGATTCCTTTACTTCTACCGATTAATATCCTCGTTGATTATGTCCCAAGAAGAACAATACAAACTTCCTACTTGAGATAATCATCTTATTGGATTGGTTAGAACTTACCAGGGAAATCTTTGATTTACCTTTGCGCGAATTGATGATGAAGGATTTTGAATCCAGGCAGTATTGGTTTTTTGTCCTCATGAAGATTGCATCCCTCATGTACATGTAGGGGCTTCCAAACACTACAACACACATCGGATGGCACCACATCTATCTCCACTTAATCAATGTCATTTTCATTGATAACAAATCTGATCTTGCACTGCTTAGTCACTCTGATCTCTACATCTTTTTTCACCGATCGTATTGTGTATAGGAAAGGATGATCTCGAACTTCCAATGCAATATTACTTACCAGATCCTATAATATGAGGTTTTCTCGTTAACCAGAGTCAAATAGAGCATCCACCTTTGTCTTATTGACTTGGATCTTTATATGGAAGAGTTTGGTAATCTCCTTCTCTTCACTTTGATGGAGGCTGCTCATGTTCACCTCTTGTTGCACTATAGTGAAAGCAATGCTCTCGTCTACATATGAGCTGCTCTCTAACCGGTTACCTGAATCCATACTTAGCATGTTCTGATTTTTGGCCTCCTTCTTACGGTTATTTATCTTCAGCTTACGATGTATCTTCCAACAGTTCTCTTTAGTATGGACATCAATGTTACAATGGTTAGAATGGTTGTTCTGATTCTTGCACTAGTGTGCAACGGCAACATTTTGATTTCCCTTTCCTTTTCTTTCCACTTATTCTTCCCCTCCTTGAAATAACCCTATTGGTCTGCTTGCTTGGAACCTGAAGCGAACCTGAGAGTTCACTTCATGAATTCATCCATGAAAGACATATCGCAAGTGAAAACATATTCTTTCTTTATTCAAAACCTATTCCTAATACAAAAAACAACAAGTTGTTTAGAGACCTCTCTCTACATCTACCAAATTGATGTGTTTAGAGACATTGATGTGTTTAGGCGCCTAGAATAGCATTTTACTTATTCCATAGAGCGGAGTTGGGGCGCCTATCCGATCCATTCCGATACAAATACAATAGGCATTGAACTTGCCGAACACTGAAGGCCCTCAACGGCTCCTCGAATAGTTGTTGTTTTGTTCCCGCCCACCAGACCAGTAGGTATTGATTCGATATGCATACGGTCCGGGGACAGAGGTGAAAGACCATGGGGAGATACCGTTGGATCTCCGATCGGGCGTATCTAAGCTTGTTAGTTCGCTGTCGCTCACTGCACGCACTTCCCTCTCCCTGGGCGTCGTAAAGTGCATACATAAATGCACTTTCTCACGCCCCAGGTCGATCTCCTTCGGACCCTCGACTTACTAATTAATAGGTCACTCGACCGACATAGGAGGTCGAGGGAATCCTCTCCCTACCGGTCGAGTGCATAAATGCTATCTCCCGATGGGTCGATCTCCTTCGGACCTATTATATAGGTCGAGGGAGATCCTAAAGGCCGTTCCTATTTTATCTGCTGATCTCTTTCGATGGAATTTGCCATGTTGCACTAAGTTACCTACGGAGGTATGCATACGGTCCGGGAACACTTTAGGGTGAACACCCATCCGAGCAAGTAGGGTCGATAGTTCAGCATTTAGGCCGTAACATTGAGCAGCGAATCAATATCTTGCCGCTCTGCTCACCCTGAATCGTAGTAAACAAGTGCTCTCCGAACCGAGCTGGATAGTCTCCTATCACTAGGCTCACCGACCAACCTGGACTTTGATTATTATTCTTATTATTCCTATTCTTATTTGACGTATCCAAACCAAACCATCCGGATTGTTCCCAGCCATGAGTCTTCATATGACATAAGCGGGCCGCAATCACCATTCGGATTAAGGTCTTCGCCTACGTTGGTGCAGCGCCACGATCTTATCTCCACTGTAGTTTTCTTCTTCTCGGATCTGGCACCTGATATGGTATGGTCTGGTACCCAGCTCTTAGTGGCTGGCTCTACGGTCTATGTTCGCGATTCGTACAAATGAACGTCTGGCTCCTACGAGATAACCTTTATTGGATGGAATGGATTGGGCCATTCCATTCACTCTTTTATAAGGTTATCCACCACACCAGTGTGGAGGCCAGAATTTGTGTTATCCCAGAAGTAGGCAACTACGTACGATCTATAGTGACAGAATGTAGGTAGGCACTATAGATCGTACGTAGTTGCCGTAAAAAAGTCCCTGGTTATTCCTTTCCCTCAAGCGAGCGGGATAACCTTAAGGCGTAGCATATTTCAAGCTAGGCGTAACATAGGTATATTTCAAGCTAGGCATAACTAACGTATTAGCAGGCTAGGCGTAACGTATTGAAAGCCAGATCGTGTCATTCAAGTGTGCAACGTCCATCAATGTTCATGTCCGTTGATTTAGACTTCTTCTCCGTCACCTTCTACGAATAGGATCGATAGGGGCCCCAGCAGCCCGCACGCAGAACCGCCTTTCGACTCACCACTCGTATGGCTCGCCCAGAATTTGTGTTATCCCAGAAGTAGGCAACTACGATCTATAGTGCATTCTGTCTGTCACTATAGATGTAGTTTCATTTGTGTAGGTAATTTGTGTAGGTTATCCCTGAGCAGAGCTCAGTTAAGACCTTTCAGGACCTTTTTATTGAGGTTATCCCAGAATGCAGATCCTTCCCTTTTCCTCTAGCTAGCTAGGTCTTACCCATAGCGAAGGTTATCCATCCAGTGTAGGGGAAGGGAAGGTTATCCCCTGTAACGAGGTTATCCCAACCCAGTGAAAACCTTTCAAGGCCAGAATCAAATTGGGAGGCCTTACTCTTCAAGTAGGTTCGCCTATAACGTGGGCCTGGCTATGACTGACTTATGTCACGAAGTATTTGCCTAACGCCTTTTCTTGAGGGGCTAAAAATAGCAGTGGAATAAAAGGATATATCTGTCCTAGCGGTAACCTCGCTACCTCACCTAACGTATTTTATTATGGGTCTAAAAAAAGCAGTCAGTAAGGTAAATAAGGAGATATATGGGGCTAACGTAACACTTACTAGCCCCCGGCCTTACTCTTCGAAGTATTGACCAGATTTTACTTATGGTTGTTGCCCTACTGTAACGAAGTCTCTTATTAACGACTTAATTCCTCGAGACTAAAGATAGCAGGCCAGGGCCGATAATAAGGATAAGGATAAGGCCAAGGATAATAAGAGCACAACACCATAGAACAAGGAACAACCCGGGTGAAGAAGGGTTTCTCGGGCCTTTACTGGTAAGTAGATCTATAGTGACAGCCGAATTTGTGGAGGTTATCCCAGCCAGAATGCACTATAGATGGATAGATCGTAGTTGCCGTAACAAATTAAGTAACAAATTCGTTCTGGTATAACCAACGGGATATCTTCCTTTGCTGCCATCCCCCCTCGTATCGCACAGAAAACCCAGACAGCCAGCAGGTTCGCTGTTCAATAAGGTGCGAGCCAGAGTCAGCCCCTATTCATTACGGGTGTTTCGCTATCTAGCTAGATACTACGAGTCCTCCGTCCCAGATTCCCTGCGGCCACCTGGTTCACCGGTACTACCAAAAACTCTCATGCTTACGTTACTGATGTAAGATCTCGGACCAGTAGTGCCGGTCCGAGCGGAGACCCCAGTCGTGCTTCCGGCATCGGCGGCTGGTGGCGCATTTTCATCATCATATTGAAGTTGGAAACTCCTCTTCTGCCTGCCATAGAAACTTGGAGTCCATATCATGGTGAGGATGACGCTGCGAGACTATTTCTTGCTATTGCTCAAAAAACTGACCGAACGCGTTCGAGTTATTGGCTCGTCCGACCCGGCAGCATTCATGAGTCACTCAACTGTCCTTCGGAGACACGAGGTCGCCTTCCCCCCGTCCTTTCCTTTTTCCGGGGGACTTTTGCAACGGGCTATGTCACCCATTGTTGATGAGGTAAGTTGCATCCGTCCCATCGCGAGCACCTACAATGTCGTGATCACTTTAATCATACCATCCATTTATTCGGTAGTTCAACGGACGGTCGCCCCTCCAACGATAAAAGGTAGAAATATCGGAACTTCTCTTCCATTTGGATCGGAGAATTTATGGGGGAAATTGGGTTTTAAATTTCCAAGAACCGCACGATTATATAGCCAAGGGGAATACGCTGCGCCTAGAATCATCCCAAGCGCTGCTAATGTGGCTACTAAGCTATTTATTTGGAAAGCTCCTACTAAGATGGGAAATTCCCCGATAGAGCTGCTAGTACCAGGTAAACTCATATTGGCTAAAGTGGAAGAAAAGAAAATGGTAGGGGGATTCGGCATGGTGCTTACTGAACCTCCATAATATTTAGCAGGTCGAGTCTTATGCCGGTCATATAGAAAACCGACACATGGAGAAGGGGCTGGAGGAACCGGTCCATGGCTTAACATCGGTGGAATGCTACCTCCAATTCCCTGTATGTTCGATGGAGTGAGATATTCCCCACTGATCAGAGTGCGCCGATTACCCCCCGAACCGTACGAGATAGTTACCACCTATCATACGGCTTTCTAGCTCCACTTTTTCCTCTGGTTGTTCCGCTCCGATCGATGGTAGTATCTGCGGTGGGTAACGAACCGGGCTTTCAAGA
>Ga0316216_1000041_pt1 | contig 18659 bp, 16 predicted proteins | sample NRE6metagenome_FD_207800 | JGI IMG/M metagenome (GOLD analysis project Ga0316216, IMG submission 207800) | Spruce roots microbial communities from Maridalen valley, Oslo, Norway - NRE6 | ecosystem: Host-associated > Plants > Roots > Unclassified | place: Norway: Oslo | collected 2017-09-15
CTTACTCTTCTATCTCTTAACCATACCTGACCATACAAGGTGCTTACTCTTACTATTACTCTTACTCTAGGAAAGACAAGGAAAGACGAGCCTGTCCCCTCTCTCTTCTATCCTGCCCCCTCTCTGTTGAACCCCATTTAATGGAACTGTGTATACCTGTTTTGAACCATACTGACTATTGGAAAGACCCAGGCTCTCTCTAGGGACTTGATCACTTTGTATGCCTGTTTTTTAGGATCCATGTAGACCTGGTTGTAAGGTTATAATGGGAGATAAGAAGGTGAGATTGTTAAGTCATTCTAAGCTGTTCCTTCCTTGAGATAAGGGTTATGTCTATCAGGGTTATGTCTATCAGAAGGCATCAAAATACCCTGAATTCTAGGTTACATGGTTTTCCCGTTTCTTAGGTTGTTGAAGAGTAAGGCAAGAACTCACGTTGGAGTAAGGCAAGTCACCTATAAGGCAAGTCCTCGTGTGCAGACCTCATGGTTTAAAGTCATAAGGCAAGTCATGAGGCAAGCTCTCCTTCCTTTCTGACCCTAAAATAATGTTACCATAAAATAATATTACCATAAAATTATTGGATCTTTCCTAGGGAATGGACTTATTCTATTCCTTTCTTTTCGCACTTCAATTAGAAAATGGTTTTCCTCAAGTAACTGTCCGTTAAGTCCTGTTAGTTGGGTTTCATTCCCTTGATTTATAAGGGAATATTCAAAATGACCTAAGACTGTCATTCTTTCATTTCTCCTTCTTTTTCAAGGTCATGCGGGGACTCATGCTCATGGTTGTTCCTCATATTTCCTGAAAAAAAAAAGTATACATGGTTTGTTATTTTCTTAGAGTTAGTTAGTGAAATGGGGATTTAAGAGAGGTGACTTCCTCCCTCTGTCCTCCTATTTCATGTTCATCTTGGAGTTCCTTGTTCCTTGTTTCTTCCTCATGCGCACACCTCATGGTCTTCTTAGCTGCCCGCTTGATCTGCAGTTATGAATGAGAGGGCCGGACTGCTGTTGAGCGAAGCGAGCGGCCCTCCCCCGGTTGTTGTATTTCCTTATCAACCGCATAAACTGCGTCATAAATAAAGATCAAGGTCAGAACCATTTAAAGGGGCATAATCGACTGCATCAACGGCATCAAGATCAGGATCGACAGAATCCAAAGAATCTACCTCTGTCTCTGCACCTGGCTCTGCTTCTGGCTTTGATGCTAGTGGTGCTTCTTCCATTACTACTTATGCTTCTGGCTTTACTGCTGGTGCTATTTCCACTGCTGGTGATGGCTATAGGTCAGGATCTCGCTATTCCTCTCGCTCTCAAACTGGATATGGATATACTACTGGTACTGGATCTGCTACTAGATATGCTACTGGGTCTCGATCTCGATAATAAGAATCTCTACTACGAGCATCTTACTCTGAAGAAATACCAAAGCCGGGTATGCCTCTTACCACGGGCGGGGTAGGCTTATCATCTGGACGGGGATGCTATTTACGGGTATGCTTTCCTATCATGGGTACGCCGGGTAGGCTACTCACTAGGGTCTGCTACTCATACCACAGACGGGGAAATAGGTGCAAGATATATCCGTATATAAGGGTCCGGCTCTTCCTCTCGACAATCGAAAACTGAATCACGTTCACGATCATCAGTAGGAACTGGGTTTCGCTCACGAACATAAAACTCTGGATCTAGGGACTCTGGTTATTCTACTGGTAGCTTTGGATCTACTAAATCTACTACTGATGATGCTGGGTCTCGATCTCGATCATATACTGGCACTTGAACTGATTCAACTTCAAGGTAAACAACTGGTGCCTTTGCTATAGCTACTGCTTATGCAGGTGGATCAACTTCTTTTTGAACTGGTGCAACTGGCATATTCACTGGTTCTGGGTCGACTGATTCAAGTTCAATTGCCGGTGCTGCTTTAGTTGCTGAATCAACCGGTTCTTCAATTGGGTCAACTGTCTTTGCTAATGAAAGGAACACGTGCAAATGTACATCACCTATAGGAACAACATGGGATATTGTAAGCACTTGTAGGAACACAATGGGATTGTAGGAACAGCGCTTCTATCCAAATGAATGTACTACACTTATTGGACTTATTGGATTGGAACAAATGGAAATGCCTTCACAGCTCTCCTAGGTAAAATGGGGGATGCACCCTTTATAGGAACAGCAAGGGATGTAGTAACATTAGCTTATGCTGGATCCTCGCTTCTTGGAACATCAGAGAATGCTGGAACACCTATTCTGGGAACACATTCATATGCCTGAACTAGACTTCTAGGAACACGAGCTAATCCCGAAACATCGCTTCTAGGAACAAGGTAATATGTCGGAACATCAGTAGAAGGAACAACATAGATTAATGAAACATCACTTGGAACACAAGCAGATGTTGGAACAAAGGGAATGCTGGAACTTAGAGATGCTAATCCCGGAACACCACTTATTTGAACACGTGCAATTGCCGGAACAACACTTCTTGGAACAACAGAGAATGTAGGAACATTAGCAAATGACTGAACTAAGGAGTTTATGGTCGTACAGAGATGCCTTAACAGGGAAGCGAGCTGATTGATCAACCTTGAACACCAATGAAATGCAAATCATTCTGTATATAACGGCGCAATACGATTAAACCTCAATCCTTAATTAGCGAACACCAATCATTTCCTGCAAGCTTCCGAATTGCTGCTTCGAGGTGTGAGGGTCAATCAATTCACTAGCATAATCTCTCATAATTAAGTAGCTCTCATAAAGTGCAAAGGGATGGCTGGGCGTTCTTCCTTATCGTTTAAAGGGTTGCCCTGCCCTCCTATAGGTCCTGTGATGCCAACTTACAAGTCTGGGCCAGGAGAGCCTTTGACCACCTAAAAACATGAATGCAACACGCATGGCTTCAGGGCCCTGTACACCAAATCATGGATAGGGACTACTTTGTATAACACTCATCTACTATATTACTTCATTCCGTGATTGATCAGGAAGTGTTTATGATTCAGCTTCACCAGGTGAGGAGTTTTAGTTGAATGGTTCCGTGAGAGTTCCCTTGGCACCCGATGGAATCTTTCTTTTTTGTTTTACCCGTAGTACACATCCCCGAGCCCACTCACCAATAGTCCATATCCGATCTTTATACACAGGCATTGAAAGCGCAGTCAGTCGCAATAGCGCGGTTCAGTATTCGTTGCCGTATATTATAGGGACATAGATAGATACCTTTACTGGGCATCATTCGCTCTGCATGCTTCAATATCCCTGAGTGCTCGGCTTACCTTGTTTCCTTGTATTTCCAATGAATGGAACACACACAAGTCCTCTAAAGCCGAAACGCTATAGATAGATTGCCTCACCCGTGGGTACCTGCAAGGCTATGACTGAACGCGGACCTCCAAGGCTCGTTATGAAATCCCGGCCCCCCCTTTTATATGAAATGAGGTTATTATCCTCGAGGCTAGCGGTGCTTGGTGCAGTAAAAGGAGTGTATCTGCTAAGCCTACGGGAATATGCACATAATACATCTCTAAGGTGACCCCATTGAATATGTAAAGAAGTGGGTTTATGAGTAAAAGCCGAGTTGGGAATCATCTGCTTCGATGAACAATCCCTGTAGGACACGGTCCAATGATGATGACCAGCCTGTTTGGTGACCATCCGCTTCGAGGCCCATACACCCTTTAGCAAACTGGTCCAATGATGAGGAGCAGCCCCGTAGCAACCTGCCCAAATCGGTGAGGCTGAAAGGACGTGTTAGGAGATCTTAGGGAACTCATAAGGGAGTGGCTCCGCGGCGAGCACAGAACCTACAGAGATATAACTCATTCAGGGGGATTAATGAATCGTGCCCTATACCTTCGGCTTAACAACGAGGCGTATTCGCCTGTCACTACGCTTAGGCACAATCGCTCACACATAACTGGTAACAATGGACAACACGCACCACGAGACGTATTCTCCACCAGGAACCGGGCTTCTTCAATAATACATACATGCCTGAGATCAAACGTACCTGGGATTACCCTACCTAATTAGCCCGCATAGCCCCTTGGGGGAGTCATTATAGCCCATTAGTCCAGCGGATTAGTACATGTTACTCTAAGTTTGGTACATTTGTATGTGTTCCCAGATAATAGGAGTGTTCCCACTTTCGAGTCGTAAGCATTTGTCGTTATGAAAGCGCTCAGCCGGGGGTTGATAGGTCGAGGGAAGGGGAGTAAGTACATGCAGAAGTTTAGAAATAAGCTGTCTGTCTCTTAGTAAGTCAAATGTTGCTTTTTATCCTATTCTTTCCCTTCTGCTGCTGGTCATTATAGCTATAGCTACAACTATAGTTGCAATCTTATGGAATGAAAACGCGAGTCAAACAGGGACTATAACTGCGATTGAATCATCTATGTCAGCGGGAATAGATGGAGCACTTTTGTACCTGTGGATCTATCATGCCAATGTAGTAGTGAAAACCTATGGGTTCTCATTACCAAGTAAAGTGTTCCCGACATCGAGAAGCATAGCATAAGAGATGAAAAGGAAGGATGGAAAGCAGTCAGGGAGGGATTTACCAAGTACCACATCACTAGGTGGGTGGGGGTATATCATAGGAGAAGGAAGGATAGGGGCTAGACCGAACTACCTTCTTTCTACGTATATGGTTGGAAAAAAGGAGGGGTTTTAACCTGGGACTGGTAGGTCATGCGGTTTGAACCTGGACTCTATCTAGGCCAAAGAAGAATGCTTCAGAGATTGTTAGTTCCATTCCACGTTCTCGTTTTGCTTTTGTCTGTTCCTTAGCCAACTAGTTAAAGCTCTGCATGTAAAGTTTCACACGGTTGGTGCAACATCAGAAGGTTCACTCACCGGTTTTAGCTTCACCGGATTGAAGTTAAGCACCGATCGAAGACTAGCTCGGATTCAATGCAATACCAGTTATTCCTTACCTACCCACCTAATTCTAGTTCATCTTTTGAGTCATTCTTAGTCCTGCATTCCCCAAAATTCCAATTTACCAATTAGGGTTTTGCCATATTGGAATTACCTACCGCTACTATAGTGGAGGTTCACTAAACGAGGATTTAGAAACACCTACTGAACAAGGATGGATTTCTCAGCGGGAGCTAGCTCTAAGTATGTATGTATGGTTCTCCAGTTTCAGCTTCGACTGATGGAAGTTGACTAGTTCCAGCAGCATTGCCTTAGGTTCACTCACCTCGGAAAAAAGCATTCCGATTCTGCTTCCGCTTCTGATCCCGCTTTTAGTTAATGTTTCTAAAGTGGATACTTCTAAGGGAATCCCGAGACCTACCTTACGAAGCACCCGGGGAAGACTAAAGTACAACTCATCCTAATAACTCCGTTATAGCGCCATCGGGAGCCTTACGTATAAAGTACTTCCACTTGGTTCTGGGCGCTGTAGCCCAGGGGTTGCTCTCGAGAGAAGTAATACTGAAGAAGTGCCGTGAGCTCTTCCCCGAAGCATCCTTCCTGATTGCATAAATCCAAATCGACAGAAGCATAAGCAGTTGACTCAGTAGCTGAACCGGTTGGAGTAAAAGCAGCTGTTGATGTCTGTCTATTAAGCATAAGATTTAGCTTATCCAGCATAAGTAGCATAACTAGTTGGAGTACCAGTTCCAGGTCCAGCAGCATAGACGACAGAAGCGGATCAAGTCTTGGATTAAGCAGTGGATTAATCCATTAATGCGGCACCTCTAAAAGCACCTATAGAGGTGGGAGCAGTGGACTCTGTTGATCCAGCCAGTAGAACCCCATAAGATTAAGCACCACCCATCAACCCACCTGCTTCACCAACCTATATTTACCCCCTTACCCCACTTACTTATCACCCATTCAGCCAGGAACACCTTCGTACGGGAGGCATGCTAGTCACCCCTTACCCAACATCGAAGAACTAAGAGCGTTTCCAATACCGGAAGCAGCTCCCGCTAAAGCAATTGTAGCTGCTCCAGCACCTATTAATTTCGCACCTTCCAGCATATCGAGAAGGTTTCTGTCTTGTCAGTTCTTTTCTCCCCATAGTCTTTCTCTTCGGATTTGGTGTTGATTTGTTGATTTGGTCGGATTTCGTCGTTCGTTTTATCATTTCACGTCTCGATCTCGATCGAACTCTCATCCAATTCACTCTGCGTAGATTGACTGAACGCAGAAACCCTGGAACTGGCAGGCGATCGTGTGGGAACACATGATTCATCATTACTCATGTCAGCATTCTCACTTCTGATATCTCCAGGTCCCTTTTTAGAAACCATTCTTGATACCACCAAGCCTTCTCGGATCGGTTCTACGAGAAAAGCTTTTTTCGTATCGGCGGTGCAGGGGACAAATTGATCACTCACTTAAAAGTGAAAACCTTCGCGTAGCTTACTCAGGTAAGTGATAACCTGACCTTCGCCGAGGAAATAAGTGGCTGCTATTATATATGTAATTATTGCATTGAAGACCAGATAGGACCAGAAAGGAAGGTAGGACCAGTCAGCGTCACAGCGTCACCTTTACTTTCTCCTCCCACCCATCTTTCCTTATTGGCTATCCCACCCAACCTTTTCATATTCTAATTGCCCACCCAACCCTTAAAGATACTTGCACCCCACCCTTGCCCTTAGTAGTAACCCGAGTATGCCTTGTTCTATGTAGTATGGGGTTAATAAGTATATGAGTAGGTATGCTCCTCTCTAATAGTTCATTAGTAGGTATGCATCTCTATTAGCCTAGTAAGAAATCCGTATCCTAGGTATACGGATCAATTCATTGGAGCGAGATGAGGAATAGTAATTCGTGTTTTGGGAATCTTTCCTTTCCACCCCTAAAAAATATAGGTTTTATTCAGGGGAAGAGGGGAATATAGTTTTTTCCCTCCAGTATAGAGTTTGTACTTTCCCCTTCCTTCCAAACCCCTTCCTTCATGAGAATTCCTTTATAAGGTCTTTTCTAGTGTTGTAAAGAAGAGTAAAAAGAAGGTTTTAGAATTAATCCTCTTGGTCTTGTAATAAGGAGTCTGTGTATCGTTCCTCGGTCTTTATTGGTAAAAAGAAGACGGAGGGCCCGATAATAAGAAATGCTGTCGGAGAATCGTCTTCACCTCTCTCTAAACCTCCGGTCGAATGAGAATTCCTGCAGATTCCTCTTTCATCTGTAGGTTAGGGTGTAATGATCTATCCGACCTACGTTTCATAGAATATCGACTAAAAGGAGAGGGGAGGCGACTAGGACCCTATGCAAACTTCCTTCCTTCCCCAGCAATATAAATAGAATAGAGGTGGGTAGCATTTCGGTAGGCAGTAGCTCTGGTGTTTGTATTGGATCTCCTCCGGTGACTATACACTCTCCCCGCCTTTATTGGTTCGACCGCTTATACTCCCACCCAAAACCCGGCGAGGTAGGTAGCATTGGTAAGCATACATCCCTTCGGTATAGAGATTATTCATACGGTAGGTTGTTATAGCCTACGGACATTTATTCGGTATATAGAGATAAGGTAGGTGGGTGGTTTGTTTATTCGTACGGTAGGATACATCCCTATTAGCATTAGTAACCATATTAGCATTGGTAGGTCGGTAGGATACATCCCATCATTGGTAAGCATACATCCCGATTCGTAACCCCACCAATCCCAAATAAATAGAAATTCTTTTTATTCCCTTCCCTAACCTAATGTTTTTAATGTGTAAATAGATGTAGAGTGTAATGAAGGCTATGTGAGAATCCCGACCGAAGGGAGGTGGATCTTCGGGTGTTCTAGGCTTCCTTGCAGTATAAACATCACCTAATGACAAACTGATCCTTGACAAACCGGGCAGTATAGACCTCCTAGCCTAGCGGTCTAAGAAAGAATAATAGCGTTGAGTCAATCCACCTTTCTATTATTTAAGGCAATCGTAAATGGATAGTAACACTGGACAACCCTGATTAACCCCCACTATAGTCATCATTCAATTACGAAACTTAGTTAGTTATCTTACGTGCTTGGGTCGTATCATCGGATCGGAACTTGACTATGGAGGATTCATGAATTACTCCCAGATATAATATTATATTGGGGCAAAAAATAGGTTCATTTTACTGGGTAAGTACGAAATGCGCGCATAGGTCATTATTACAGGTGCTGCCCCGCCGTGGGATAGAGGGGGAATAACTGAACTAGTTTGGTTCTTTCCCCGGCCTGGTCATGATACTGACTCTGATGCCGGTTCTACCTATACGGGTGAAACTAAATCAATTGGATCTGCCGCAGCTGGGTCTGCTCGAACGGAATCAACGGAAACTGCTCGCTTCGGATCTGCTCCTGCCTTTGCCTTTACTGTTACTTCTTTTGTTGGCTTTGCCCCTGCTTGCTCGGATGCTTCCTCTTATCCTGTAACCTTTGCTGATGCTCGCTCAGATGCCCAATAATATACTATTTGGTAACCTAGCACGGGTACAGCTGGATTTGGATCTGCATATGGAAAAGGAATAGGCTCTTTCATTTTATCTGCTTCCAATGCGTTTGCCTTTGTTTCTTACCACGCTGAGGGTGGGTAAACCGGGTACTTCTGGATTTGTGCCTAGGAGCCAAAGCATCACCATTTCTCACGTATTCCAGCTGCCCAAAGCCAAGCTATTAAGCTACGTGCTCACATATGTAAAGGTAGCAGCATCCCAACCAATTTGAGACTTAGATGTTTACCCAGTCGATGCATTATGCAAAACAGGCATAGCGCAAAACAGGCTACTAAGTGACCCGCCCAAGAACTGGACCCACAGCAGTAAATCCTATATCGTGTGGATCACGGGAGAAGCCCATAGCAATAGCAATAAAAGCATAAAAGCCCATAGCTTACTTCCAAGCAGGGCCTCTACTACCTCGTTTATATTAAGATCCAAATACAGAGCCAATTAGAGAGCCATAACCAATTACCGAGTGGAAGCAGCACCCCCGGTATAAGTATTTTCACAAATCGCAAAGGCATTGGATAGGACGGAAGCAGTGGACCTCATTGACTCAGCAGCGGTCCTACCCAATATAAAAAGAGCAGAGATAGCAGCAGGAGCATAGGGAGTAGCGAAAAAAATGGAGGCATCAGTGGCAGCAGGATAACCAAGAGAGGTAGATATTGAAGCAGCGGATTAAGTTCCAGATCGAGACCCAGAGCTACCTGTTTAAGAGTAACCTGAAGCACCATAGGCAACGGAGAACACAGCTGGAGCAAAGCAAGCATCGGTTGAAGTTGATGACCCACCAATTTGATAGCCTTTTTTGGTGGGGCCTACAGACGGAATCTATTTTTGATATATAATAATATACTAGCCAGCACTTGACTATGAAAGCTATGACCTCCCCTATGGATGGCGTCCCATGGACAGGATCCCCCAAGATTGAGTTTTTGGCAAGAACAGAGCTAGTCTCAATATCACTGATGCAGAGGCAATAGAGAGAGAGGAATAAGCACCACCCTCGATAGGAGTTGAAGTTCACCCAGTTCATTATCCAGTCAAAGTCCCTCCAGATCCCGTGCCTTTTTTATTGAAACTATTGCATTATTAGCCGCTGGTTCTGCGGCCATAAGATAAAATAACTAGACTTGGAATTCAATCTCGAACCGTCTCTGCTACCTTAACTACCTCTGTTTATAGTGCTGGGTGATCAACTGCCTCTATTGACTCTGCCTCCGTCCCTGCTGGTGGATATGGATCTCCTATGGGTAAGGGTCAAACAAAAGCTGGATCGTCCGCTGGTTAATCTGCTCGAACAGCTACTTACTGTATTTCGATCTCGAACCTAGGTGGTGGGAGCGTAAAGATTGATATGCCTGGCGGATCGAAGCATGTGAATATTTCACCAAATATCCAGATCATCCAAGCATGTTAAGATCATAATGTCACGCGTCAAAAAGCCGTGGAACCACTAGAAACTTGAATTGGAGCTGCCGGTCCTGGTGGCTCTTCTGCTGGTGAAAAGGCTACTGCTACCTCTCTCCTATGTGTAGGTGGATTAGGCCTTTGCCTTTACTACCTATGCTGGCAGATCAACAGGAACTGGGATCTCCAACTATAGGATCCGGACCTTCAACCCCGTATAAAAGAATGTATGTGTGAGGCTGGACACTTAAAAGTTATGCCTCTGTCCTAATGCCCGCTGAAGCTTTTACTTGGGCAACTGCGGATGGGACTTAAACCCTTGCTGTGGAACTTTTTAATCAGCTCGATCGACGTGTGCTTCAACGGCTTACGAATCAATTGGTGAAAATGCTGCTACTGAAGGGTGCTTTTACCTTTGTTTTACCAACCTCTGCCTATGCCGGATCATTTACTGTTGTTTCATGGTAAATTAGGTCAACCGGATCTTCATTGGAATATGGTTCGACCAGGTAAGTCCAATATGGAGATCTAAAGACCTAGGCCCCTTGGCACAAGCTCTCGATCTCTAGGTCTCCATCGCCCTTTACTCTGCTGACTTTGTTCCACTAACCGCCTGTGCTGCTTTTGTGGGAGATCATCATAAATCGTGTGGATAACTATAGAAAGCCAATCGCTATAGAAACAGGATAGCCAATCGCCAATCTAACTCCAAGCGAAGTGAAAGCCCATAGTTTACTTGACTTCCAAGCAATTTCTATAGTCCATAAGGCCATACTAGCCAGGACTAGCTGCTACTAGCACGAATATGATGAGACCAAGGGCATACATACCCTACCATCAGAATTACTAACTTATGCCGGAAAGCCGGGAAGCTAGTCCCCAGAGACAACTGATGACGTGAAGCCAATCGCAGCAACTAGATCTGGATCAAACGCAACTTAAACTGGATAATTCCAAATTGAATCTGTTCGATCTGGATCAACAAAGTAAAAAGATGAAAGGTCGTTGTGGAGATCCTGAGAATCTCCACCGATGAGTGGAATGTACAAATTATCGGGACCCACTTCCTTGTTGCCAATCCGGATTATGAAACTCTGTGCAATCTTCGAAAGGGCTATTGAGGATTATCAGGATGCGTCAAAGAGGTGCCTTAGGCTGAGTAGGTCATAGGGTCCACACGTGTACGCTAACCACGATTCGGTAAACCAGTGGCTAGAGTACATAGTGCAGGTTCTGGTTGATATTCACGACTCGAACCACTCACTCTTATACCTGTAGCGGTCGACAAGGGTAAATCTCCGCGATGTGTGGCATCTGATCTCTGAAGTGTGCTTCAGTGCTGCTTTATTCGATGGAGAAGGGCTCTGAGGCTTCTACGTTTAGGTAGTACGATGGGCGGCATTCGCAGGCGAAGGCTACGGGGATGGATGGAACTCACAGGTGCTTTCGGGGAAGTTAAGAATACACTTGTGGACAAGAACCATGACCCCGATGTGCTGTAGCCCATTTCGAGAGAGAGCAGCTAAGCAGCCATTCTTCGAGACCTTCGTTGACAAATCACGGGGTACTACCTTATTCAAAGCAGTACGATTGCCATGCGGAGAACAACTCATCACACAATCCGGGTCAGACTGCTGATACGAATCACAACAATATAGATACTAATACGTATACGCCTTGCACCTATTCAAAGCAGTAGCGCTATCGCTACATCGATGACCGTATGACTAAGCAGTACGATTGACCGTCGGAGACTACGCATACGGAGAAGAAGGGTAAGAAGCCTGCAAAGTCTAATCGCTATTATCTGAAGCAGAAGGCTCAAAAGCGTAAGGTGTGTACGAGTTATGCGACATAGAAGCATAAGGTGTATCAGGCGAAGAGGGCTGTTAATAAGTAGGGGAACAAGAAGGCTCATTAGTGAATGAAGGCGGAGAAGGCTGCAAAGAGGGGTAATAAGGCTTTGAAGAAGTACTCGAGGGGTTGGTTCGAAAGCCCGCAAATAGGTGTCTGTAGTCTTTTAAGGAGGTTAAGTAGGCTCACAAGGAGGTTCTGAGGTCTTTGAAGTAGGACTCTTGGCAGGTCAAAAAGAGGTCTCGTCGTCAGGCTGCGAATAAGCAGCGGAAGGTTCGTAAGCAACTCTTGGAAGAAGAAGGTTTAAGTTGAGTTGCTACTTGCATTTGCATTTGCAGTTGAAGTAGTTGCTCTTGCTGTTTAATGCAACTATTGTTAATCGCAAGTAGATCGATATTGTTAATTGATTCCTCCCCATAAAGGTCTCGCAACGCTACTCCATGCGCTAAACGCTCATCACGCTCAACGCTAAAGGTCGCTATAGGCTCAAGCTCGCTATGAAGCTACCGATTCATTCTAGAGGCTACCGCACAACGGTACCCGTTCGCTCTCATGCTCTGCTCGCTCAAGCTCTAAGCTATACCCGGTCTCGCCGCTACTCCTCAAGTCTCGCTTACGTTACGCTATGTCTCGCTGAAGCTAGGTATCGTATCGCTCACGCTATGTCTCGCTGAAGCTCAAGTCAAACCTCGCTATACGCTACGACCCTCGCTATAAGTAGCTCAACCCGCTAGTCGCTATCGCAGGTAAATCAAGGTCGCTATTCGCTATTCGCTATTCGCTCCCCATACATCTAGGTTCTCTCGATTCGATCTAAGCCCTTCACTCTAAGCTGCTCGCTACCGCTAGAGCTATAACTAGGTCTCGCTCGCTAGAGCTAAAACAAACCACCATGGTAATTGAAACCATGCCGAAGAATACTCCGGATCATCCAGTGAGGTTATTTAGTCGAGACTCACCACCAGTGAGGTTATTTAGTCGAGAAAGATAAGTGAAGTTCTAGAATCAGTGCTGCAATTGTGTTGTGTTCTATATAATAAGTATAATCGTCGGGAGGCTACTACTCAGAAGCATATATATACGTAAAATATATATCACTAGTTTCACTACCTCACTAGTTTAACTCAATGGCTGATCATTATAAATCGCACTGCTGCTTTTCTGTAGTCTCCCTCCTCGGTAGACACCTCAGGTCTTCTCACTCAGAACTCTGATTAAAGTAAGTACCCCCGGCTTCAGGGTCGAAATGCATGGTAGCCCGAAAGGAAGGTAGACTCTGGTTCAGGGGCTTGAGAGCGAAAGGAAGGAGGCTCAGGCTGACAAGCAAGTGACTGATCACAAGCCAATGAAAACGAAAACAAGCAGCAGGTGCAGTAGTGGCTGACCACTGCCACCTACAAGTAGAAATCGAACTAGAAAGTGAGCTCTGCTGCTTGCTGCTTGCTGCTTGCTGCTGCTCTGTAGAGAACGAGAAGGGCTCGCTCTGACTACTCGTGCAGCTTCTATACGTTATGGATCGTAGTAAATCCGCAGCTTATATACGTTATGGATCGATAGCTTCTATACGATACGTGAAAGATGTCCCGGAACTTTCACTAGTGGTCCTCACCTCACTCTCTGGCTGATCATCATAAATCTCATTCAATGGCTGCTCAATGGCTTAATAGTAGTGCAGAGTGAACTGCAAAGAGTTCTTGTCAGGCTCATCATAAATCTCACTGTAGTTGAAGGACCGCCGGTAAAAAGTAACGTAAGCCCGAAAGTAAGAGTTTCTATACGTCGCATAAGTCTCATTCAAAGGCTAAGTAGTACGTTCAGTAGGCTGCTCAGTAGGAAAGTAAGGTTCAGGGGGGAGTTGGCTGTGAAGAGGGAGCAGTTGCAGGTTCAGGTTCAGGTTCATAAGTAGGTTATGTAGCCCGAGGAGGCAGTGGCTTCAGTAACTGGTTCAGTTGCTTTTGAGTGAGGGTATGTAGCCCGAAAGGCACAAGTATATTCTGGTTCAGTGGCTTGATAGTGAGGGTCGACCGGAAGTAAGGGAGGTTGAGTCGCCCGGAAGGGCATATTGGCTCTGCTGGCTACTCTTTTGCTCAGTGGCTCTCTGGCTCTCAAGCACAAGGGTGGACTGACTTAAAATAAGTTCTATACGATAGACTTTCCCTTCGCTTAGCTTCGCTCAGTGCCCTGCGGATAAGAATCATCAGACAGACTCCGACGAACAAGCACAACCGCCCTTCGAGTAGCCCCGGGTACCTCTCGGGCGGCTCACACGCACTATTGTTAAGCGAATTACCAAGCCAATTAGATTTATTGCAATGCTTGAAATGAGACACAGAAGCAGGTGAACTCAAAGTACTCTCAGGCTCAAAAGAACTCTCTGAAGCGGGGGAACTCTGCCTCACGGGATACGGGTCACTATCGTAATGAAACGAATGATACGAACGAGAACGAAAAGGCTCCGGAGACTAGTGACGTAAAGAACTATACCTCTAAAAAGGCTCCGGGTACCTATTCGAGTAGCTATCCGCCTTCGTAGAAAACGAAGTGTACCTCTTGGGCAACGAATAAGCAGGTGAACGATCGATCGGAAGGACTCGAAGGGTACATCTGCCTGCCGGGATACCGGTCACTATCGTAAGTAAACGACTGAGACTTCCAAGCAAGAGAAGACGAAGTGGCTTACCACTGCCAATGACAATACCTACTAGAACGATCGGAAGGCGTAAGGGGAACTCACTCTCAAAAGGAGAACTAGACCTTTCGATACTGCGTCACCTTGAACGAGAACGAAAAGCAGAAGGCTGATACTAATACCTATTGGTAGGGTCATCTAAAGCAGCAGAACAACAAGCAACGCAAATCGTTTGACTATCGATAGGTGTGGGATACACGGGGACACACAGTGAGTCTTACCCGCGTAGTAGCGGCACTGCGCTATACCCCACAAACCATGATGGTGAAGCAAAGTGATTTTTGTTGTTGTCCGGGTATCGTATTATAAACCAACTCACAACAACTAGTACTCGCTCTACGTCAATAACTAACAGTCTTGGGCTCCGGAGACTCACTGCTGTACACACTCAGTCCCGGCTATGCAGCAACCTTTGGTCAATCTCACAACTCTAGCGACGCTATATACGCACTACGAAGCAGAACGACAAGTCACCTGGCTATCGGGTCTCTACGTGTACCAGTTTTGCAGGGTATACACGTTTACCAGTCTATGAAGAATTGTTATGCGTCTCCGAATCGCAAGTAGAAGTATCAGTCTACTCGCAAGGTTGATCAGAAGGTTCAGAAGCATACCTCTAAGCGTTGCAAGTCGTTTCATCCGAATCGCAAGTCTAGTCGCAAGTTGAAGGCTCAGTACGACACGTTGTGAAACGAAGTATAAGGTTACTCGCAAGGCTATGGCGAAGTGTCAGTCTCAGAATCGTCAGTCTGGTCGCAAGCGTAATGCGTATCTATCGTACGTATAAGTCGAAGTAAAAGCATAACTATAAATCTCCGGCAGATACTAACTACACTTGTGGCCTATCGACCCTTTGGACCATTGACATTGACGACTCTCCGCCTGACCCTTCGGGGGAACATCGGAACATCAACTGTACCCCGATCGTTATCGTAAGTAATAAGGCGAAGTACTAGAAGGCTAAGGCCCAGGCCATGCTGTGCCAATGCTTTATAGGGCGTTTCCAAAGGGTTTCGATGGCGTTTACGAAGGGTTTACGCTTCCGCTTACAATTCCAATTCCGAGTCGAACCCGAAAGTACCCCGAAGGCGTCCGCTTCAAGTCGTTTCGTGGGTTTCGATTCTTATTTGAAAGTAACCCTGGCATCCCGAAAGTAGGTCGATTCCGATGCAGCAGAGTCGCTTTACGAAAGGGAGGTTTGCTTTACGCCGATGGTTTACGAGTCGTTTCGATTGCCAGTCGATTACGCCTTACGATCCACTTCCGCGGGCTATGACAACCAGCAGTCGCGTAGATTCCGAGTCAAGTAGTCGCCAAGTCAATGCCGGATACGCTTCGAAGTCGCATGCCGCATTGCCAAGTCGATGACGTTGAAGGCCATGAGCTGTGCTATGCCGGGTAAGCTTCTGAGCCATGCCATGCAGCGCTAAGACGCGGGGTAGTTTTTTTATTACGGAGACGTTATCGTTCATGCCAGGTCGCTTGCCAAGTCGCTACAGTGCTATTTCGGAGAACGCCGAACGCTTACCTGCTGTAATGCCCGGATAACGCTTACCGTGTTCTATACGATTGATACGATTGAAAATCAGAATCAGACAAACAAGCACAACAACTGGTCCAGGTAGCTGCTGACGTTTGATGTCGAACAACAACAGGTACAGTGGTCGCTATGTGTACCACTTGTAACTCTTAAAAGCAGTTACGAGAGCTCGAAGCCGGACAATCCGGAGCATAATAAAAACGACTAGACAACGAACAACCAGTTCGAGAGCCATGATGCTGCGGAGAAGAGTTGTACTTCTTTGCCTTGCCTCTCGACGACTCTTCGCCTCCGCCTGAGCAATCCCGTAAAGCAGCTAGTTTGACGCGTTCAAGGCCCTCGAGAGCCCCGAAGCATTTCGATTTACAATCAGAAGACCCAGAGCCACGTTGTGCAACCCGGAAGAAGCACTCGCTATAGGTTCACTAAATACACTTTACAACCCACGGATAGCCACTAGTTAGACAACGAAGAAGGCTCGCTCCTCTCTTTCTATTGAAGGACGTATGCCGTATCGATATGCTTTCGACGAAAAGAGCCTGTGGTTCTCCGAACTCATTGAGAGTACCTTTTGCGAGCAAGTGTGAAGCGAGTATAGCGGATGAATAGAGGTTGGGGAACAGATTGACTGTGACAACACAGTACTATGCCAGCATGAAAGATGGAACGTGTCGTCTGTAGAGTCCACACTTCGATGAAAGTAGAGTTTGTTCTATAGCGAAGGTGGCAACAACCCAAGACCAGGACCTTACCTTCCAAGACCATATCTTCCCGAACTCTAGCTAGCTCTTTGAGGGGAAGAAATAGAGGGTCAACCCTTCGTACAGGCAGGTTGGGGTTCTTAAAGTCAAGTGCTGAGGTCCTTCGAGGTCAACCTTTCGAAGAGAGAGTTGGTCTCGCGCCGCCGTCAAGAAAGATTGAACACTAACGAAACTGGGAACAAGTCAGGCATCCCACCCACCTATCTAAGCTCAGAGCCTCAGGTGAAAAACGAAACTGGAGCGAAATCTAGAGTCACCCTAAGGGCCGGACTCGAACCGGGGCGGGTTTTCCCGAAGCCCCTCCCTGGGTTGAATGACCGAAACAGGAGCTTACCTCACATCCTGTTCCGGCGTTCGATTTCGGCGCGATTCACAAGTATATCCTTGTCCACCCCTTAGTGCTACCGTCGTTAAGGAACACTTCGCCTAATTCTTCAACGTCCCGGCCCACTAACCTAACCAATGACGTTACGACCACTTATATTATACCTACGTGACTCAAGTTTGTTTGTCACTCTAGCTATAATAAAACTTGAATGCTGGAGCAAAAACTAACATGAAAGGCCCTTATTTCCTTGCCCCCTAAAAGTTATTACCTCCCGCGCAAGGTCAACCCTGAGTGAGTTATAAGGCCTTTCTTTACCTCCCGATCCCGATTCTTTCTCTAAATAAGTAGCAACAAAAAAGCAACAAACAAGAACCTGGACTTTCCTTCCTTCGCCTAACTCGGGTGATAGGTTTACTTTCAGGACCTACCTGCCTGATAGGCATGCGTATATGGTCCGGAAAAACATACATAGATCATGGGAATCCTGCCTAGGATCTGAGCTCCCCTTCTTTCTCCCTTCCAGCACATAGATTTTCTTGCTTGCAGGCAGGCATATATTATTTCCTGCCGGCATGCTTAGTTGGGGGATGTTCTTGACTGCTTAGGCATATTCTAGAGCTAAGTAAGGAACCAGATAGGGCTAAGTAAGGTCCTGTAAGGCTAACTAATAAGTAAGGTGGCTAATATAATATAATAAGGCCAATAAGGTCCGGCTAAGCTAATAAGACCAACCAAGAGAGGAATGGATGGTGCACATCTCTGTGTGGGGTATGCCGGCCCTTCTTTAGCGCTTACTTCCTTCCTCATTCACTAGAGTACACTACCTACTCCATCCATATTGTTGAGGCCGTTGAGGCGCCCTAGGTGCACATCCTTGGCCTTGGCGTTCGGAGCTTAATCAGTTCCTTAACCGTCTTTCTTTAGTTTTCGCAGCAGCTAAAGAAATCAAGTAGTTCTGCAACCTGCCACAGAGTGAGACCTTTCAATGACTTTTTGGTTTCACCGAACTAAGCGGATGCATGCCTTTCTGTCTGTGGGTGGATCACCACTGCTTTCTCAGCCTTCCTTTTGATGGATGGAGTGGAGCCGTGAGCCGGACTCGTCAGGCAGGATGGGAGGGGTGGGTTGGTTAGAGATAGGCATGCACGCGCTAGTGGTATCAATGATTTAATGCGAAGCGATTGGCGACAGATAGTTCGTCGATCCCGCGGTCGAGGTTAGCCTGCCTTATCATCAGCATGCATGCATAGCGGGCATATCTTGCCTCATCCATCTCTCGGCACGAGCCATCTCAATGCAATGTCTAGCTAGTTTGTGTAAGTAGATGTTCATTAGGAAGGAGAGGCCCGGTTCCTACAGTAATTATTTATCCCTTCTCCTCTATCTGTACCTTCAGGCAGGAACTTGTCCATGAACGATCGATAGGAAGCATCATCAATTGGCGATTTCAAGCAGACGATAATGGGGGATCGAAACACTACACTTAACAACATCCGCTTCTCGGACCCCCTCTATATTTATTTATCTAAACATAGAGTGGATTTGGGGAGGCTATTTGTTTTATATTATACGGGTATTTATACAGAGGCAGGCGTAGCTATTTGATTGATACGGGTATTGATACTTG
>Ga0316216_1000042_pt1 | contig 18575 bp, 16 predicted proteins | sample NRE6metagenome_FD_207800 | JGI IMG/M metagenome (GOLD analysis project Ga0316216, IMG submission 207800) | Spruce roots microbial communities from Maridalen valley, Oslo, Norway - NRE6 | ecosystem: Host-associated > Plants > Roots > Unclassified | place: Norway: Oslo | collected 2017-09-15
ATCTCCTTCTCTAAGTAAGCCTGATTTCCCAGTCTTTCTCTCTCCCTTGCGACCGGCCTTCTCGATCGATATTATGTTTCTTCTGTCTCTTAGATTAGTCGTACTATATCGAAGATATTCCAGTTCGATGGATCCATGGGCAAAGGTTAGGATTCGTACGAAAAACCAAGGTGCTGTTGGTTATATTGGCCCTTTAAAAGCAACCGTGTGGTCGCCGGGAAATGGACTGCTGTAACCAACTAGACGTACTGGAGAAGACAGACAGGTCTAGTGTCTAGCGTATCAAGGTCCTTCTCCCTAAGCTTGCTTAGAGGAATCCATTTCCAAAGTGTCTCGCCTTCAACACGGCTACTCGACCTAGCCTCACCGTGCCATCTCCAGGCAGGCCCCTTTCGTTGGTGTTTCCCTCCTGGCGCGGTGTGCCTCCTTGGCACCGCTCCCCTGGGGCGTACAGTTCGCATACTATTCACTCGACCTCCTTGCCCAAACTGCCAACTTCTCTGTAAACCAGGTAAAGGCTTCTCCCATAAGAAGCAGCGCTTAGGAAATAGAAGAAGGCAGAGCTCCGGTGAACCCGCACTGTGAGTTACCTTTGGAGTCTGTCGCGGACGACTATCACGGCTTAAAAGCCCCTAACCGGAGTTAGCCTAGTTCATATTATGTTTAGAGCTCGATAAATCCTTCTGAGCTTTATCCAAGGTACCATACTGGTGGATCACATCCTTCAAAAGGCGAGCCGTGGACCTTGATACCAAAGCACTTTAGAGCGGGTACATCAAGCATTTGCTTTAGTGACCACACTTAAAGAAGTGTTCCTTTTCCAGGCAGGACCTACCCTATAGACTCGTCCTTTCTCACTCTGGTATGGCTCAGCGTTATGTCTTTGACCGAAGACATAAAAACGTGCTGTCATTTACCGAAGACAGACAGTCGTGTGATGAAGTACATTTGTTGCCAGGGCGGATACATTGTCTTTGACCTGAAGTAAGACAGATAAATAAGGACCCCCCAGCTAATCTAAGACGTAAAGATTATGTTTGTTCTTCAGAGATCTTCGAAAGATAAGCTCTCCCGAAGACCTATTTCTGATTCACCTCAGAAAGAATAACAAGGGGAGTCTTGTTCCCATTTGAAGCACTCCGTAAGAACCGGCCGGTAATGTTTGGTCAAGTTCCGTATCGATCGGCTTTTCAGGGCCTTTATTCAGAGATCTTCCTTAGCTTTGCCACCTTGGCCTATCTTTAATGCCCCTCTATCGGCCGCCTGAGGGCGGGTACCTTAGCACTTCTAGATCCTCGTATCGAGGGGTCGCGATACTGCGGGGGTTATCACCTCGTCATTGGTTTTTCAGCCTTAGTTTCATCGCCTCGATTCGGCTATGACCTGGGATGCGATACCTGGGAATCGAACCCAGCAACTTACCCATTGATCCTAGAAAAGGCGCTTATGGGAAGACCATCATACATACCGCCTTCTTCTATCAGGAAGGACCTCCCATTGTTATAAACGTAATTTCTCCACAAAACACGGCTACATAAAATGATCAAATATTGAAAAATGACTTGTTTGACCCATTTTGTTACAAATAGGCACTTCAACTCCTGGGTTATCTAATACAACTCTTGGTTTCTCTAGTCCCGGAGGAAGGATTGACCTTGCTTGTTTATATACGTAATTACGCCAAAAACCAAGTATACATGGATGGAATTCTCAAATATTGGAACCGGATTCCCCGAAAAGCAGATTTCTTTTATTATTGGCAGGGATCGTAGCTTATTGGCTTGAGGAATTGACTCTTTCAGACTGACCTGATCGATCAATGAGTCATTCTCAGACTTACCTAATAAACCAGTATGACAATTACTTCCTCTTTTTGAACCAAGAGATCCGGAAAGCATCTCCGTTTCCTCCGTTCTTAATTGCCAATTACCTCTATTTTGTTCCGATATTTACTATGGTGCCAATAGGAGAGCGAAGCCTTACCTATTGGATTTCTTAGTTTCATTCCTTAAGGGGAAACCTACTCTTTTTGTTTAGATTCTTTTTGTCTGTGCGGGGATGATCGGACTGTGTTACCCTAAAAGGCAACCCAGTCCTTGCCCCCCTGAAAGCCTTACCTCAAGTTAACCCTGACCTTTAGCTTGACTAATTATACTAATAAGGAAGGCCTTACTACTGGCTTTATTGATTGGATCAAGGATATTGGTAGAGGAAAGCATAGATATAAGTTCTGGGAGGGAATAGATAGAAGTGATGGAACAATTGAAGTGATGAGACAGTTGAAGTGATGGGAAATATAAGTTCTGGGATATGGCTTTTGACTGCCTGCCCCTCCTTTATTTTCGAGCGGCAGCGATAAAGCCTTACCGATCATACCATACTTTGGGGGTGAAAAGCCAGCGTACGTGGGTGGGTATATCAGCCAGCCTTACCGATCATACTATTAAAACCACCTCCACCATACGTAAGGAAAACCATTAAACCCACCTCTATAAAAATGAAACCCACCCCACCCAGACAGTAAAGAAAGCCCGGAACGATAGCGATGTGGTATTTCTTCCTCATGAGCGGCAGCGAGAAGATATTTTCTATATATAGCCCCACGAGCAACAAAGACGTGGCTTGGCTGGATTGATTGATTGGACTTATTGAGGAAGGCGAACCTTACTGCCCCGAGAGGGCGGCTCGCTACGCTCAACGGAATCCCCCCCTCGACTGGCAGGCTCTTATCTTCTGGGATACTGGCGCTTTACTCTATTACTGGCTGGCTCGGGCTCTTGCTCAGGCTCAGGCTATTTCTCGGGCTCAGGCTCTGGTGAGTCGTAATCGTAGTCAATGATACCAAGCACCCGCACCACACCTGCCCAAGCTAGCAGGAAGTTCTTGTGAGTTCGCCTACCAACCCCAAAATTAGCCTACCCTCTCTCTTGCCTACGAGCGTGAGTGAGAAGCCTTACCTCCATTTATTCTCCCTCGATAGCTGCTCTCTCACTGCCTCATCCAAATAGCAGGAATCGGGGTTCTCTCCCAAGGCGTCTCCCCTCGAGAGCTGCTCGATAATCGCCTCGCCACTCTATTTTCCTTTCCTTTATATATGTAATTACACTTATTCCATTATGCTTAGGAGCGTTTTGAGCGCCAAAATATAGGAGCGTTAAGAAAGGTAGTCGACCCAATTTCATCAAGTCATAAGGCGGTGCCAATCATACAAGAAACACTTATTACTATAGTGCTTTAGCCATCAGGTACCCATAGAATCCAAGCAGCTGCTCCTTCATTAGCTCACACCTATCCCAGTCAGTGTATACTAGGCATGTACTTCATTTAGGAACCGAATACTGCGTGCTTGGCTGAGCTAGCCTGAGATGTGGGTCGGTGGATGACACCTTTACCGTGCGGGGGCCATCAATCCCACCAGGTTTTGGTTACTGGCTCCACTTGTTCAATTTGTAATAATATAAAAATATATATATATATATATAAATATATATATTTATATATATATATATGCTAGCGGGACATGAGGAACGATCTAAGAAACAACTTCTCACTTAGTCCCGCTCAGACATTACGTTTGCACTACCCGCCGCCACCGGCCTGTGAACTGCTCTGCCTCGATATCCCAATATGAAACAGGAGTTTTGAATAGACTGTGGTTTTGTTGGGAAGCAACTCGGGATCACTCGTCAATATTTATATACGTGATTGGCTCATGCCCCTGACCGATCACCATGGAATATTTGTTGGTAACGTCTAAAGCACCTGATCTACTAACACTGATGGCGATAATAACCTACCTCATCAGTCGAAGCCCCCTTAGTCTGCTCGTGATCACCGGTCATCTGGTTTGCGCTAGGTCATTTCATACGGTCACTCATATAACCATCGTCGTGATACAAGCTGGTACGCACTGTCTTAGGATCAGCGATGATAGAGGACCACTACTATCAGGGCACTGATCCTACTCATTACAGGGCATTCCCCACGCTGGAGGAATTCGGGTTATGAATAACCTACTCGAACTGCTGATAACAGCCATAACCCTCTGACCTCCAAGGCACATCCTAGTCAGGCGTAGTTCCTACTAACTGCCACGAATTAGCGATGTCGATCGCCGCTTGTAACGAACGACCATCATATACGCATTTATGCTAATGGGTTTATGCACATCGAGGTAATATTATGTATTCTGGTTTATTCACGGTAATGGTGACACTTGGATAGTTTCCCTCCAGCTATGGCAATCTATTTTACACAAATGGCTGGTTCTTCCCTTCTTCCACAGCTGATTTGGCGCTCGCTGATCGAGGGTTGATCATAAGTAATATTGACTCGGAAGGATCGAACCATGATAATATTTGTTTGTTTGCACGTGTTTGTGCTCCAAGATTATATGCGCAAGAAAATACTAATATGCACTAAGAAAGGTCACTCTGAAATCCTATCATTAAACCCCCCCAGGGGGGAACACCGCAAAGGACTGGGAACGAACACCCGAACTTCGGGGCCCCTTCCGGAACTGCTATTCCTATCATTTATACGGATACCGGCAGGTCTTACCGTTGAGACAGGGAGAGATAACCTGGGCCTAGCATGAGGACAGGTCCTCGCATTTAGACCATACCACCCAGCAACTTATAGAAGCTATTCCTATCAGGCCAGGCACCTCCTATTCAGCGACGGGCACCTCTGCTGCTATTGGCGAACACCTCCCTCCTAGCTTATAAACGGATATACGCACCTCTTCCTATAACATTTCTTTCTTTCTTTTTTCCCCAGGCGTCCAAGACCCTTCACCCAGTTAAGCAAGGGAGTTAGCTTCGAAGCTAGTGACCTTATTACATTACACAGATCGGACCAGACCGAGGAATAACTCGAACAGAACTGGCAGATTAACCCTCTGCCAGTGGGCATTAGCGTAGACCCCATTCGACAGAGATATTACAAAGAGGCCCGAGCACGCGCAGCAAACCTTTTTTATGATTAGGAGGCCAGCCATTAGCAGCTGCAGACCTACTGCTATTAGAGAGATAGAACCATTATTCAGATAGAAAAACCAACAGCTCGCCCTGGAGGTATCTTTAGCCCTGGCGATTCTTGAAAGAGAAAACCAAACCGCTAGGCGCATTCCTGTACTTAAAAGCTTGGGGTATTCATAACAAGCCCCTCATTCAGCATGAGGCAGTTAAGGGCATCATTCAGAAGGAACGCTATAGGTTCAATATAATAGATTCTATTCTAATATTTTGCACCGGGAGCACACAGCCGCGAAGGTAGGCTAGCCTTAGGCACACCAGAATACTTGGGCTATCACTTCCCCAAGCCGAGAGATATAGGAGATCAAACTACCTTCGCGACACCCAGAAGAAATAAAGATTCAAGATAGGTAGGGACCTTCGGACAGATATAGCGGCCCTAGCTAGGGACCTTTTCCAACGAACAGATACGCATCACCACTCAGAGTATACCCTCACAGACCTTACAAACGCTGCTCGTTCCCAAAAACACGAGGATTTCTTTATTAGCCCAGGGGAGACAGTTCACTTACTGTTCGGGGGACGCCCATTGGAAACCAAAGAAAGAAACACGCGCTAGACCTCCGTGTCCCGTGGATTACACCCGTACCCGCGCGCGGGAGACTTCACAGAGAGGGATACCTTTCTAATTTTCGCTTAACCCGGCCACCGGCGGACTCGTCACTTGGATACTTCATTTACCCATACCGCCCATAGAGGTCCCCCAATGTTTGGATAACAACATGCCATAGGTGGGAGGGACATCTGCAATAACCACATCCATCATGACAAAATTCCTTGGTATCTGCACCATCCTTACTACTAGATCTTTAATCATTCCCAAGCATTGGACCCTCTTGGAGTAAAAGGAGTACAGGTTTTTGTAGGGCCTAGTTATGTCCAGCCCTAGCTTTTCCATGACTGCCAAAGGCATTAAGGAATGGGAGGCTCCAGAGTCATATAAACAGTTATGGAGATGAATGTTCTGGAGCTCTAGTGTAATGTAGAAAGGAGGAGTCAACTCATCCCTTCCATCTGGCAGGTTTCCTAGCACAATCTTTGGGGCATAATCTTGTAGGTTAATAAGGTCAGCCTGCAGAGGAACTTCATCTTGGAGGGTCATTACATTTGAAACTTGGCCTGCAGCTCTATTCTGGGACATCTGAACTCTAGAAGGCAATGATAACGCATCACTGAAAGAACTTAAAATGGAACTAGAGTTAGTCTTAGCGCTGTTCAAACCACTTACCTTTGCGCTGTTCATCTTTATTTCCCATCCTATTATCATTATTCTTCCTAGGCGCCATTTACACTCCATATCCTAGGGTGAGAAGGCGGTAATCAAGTCAAGGGTAAAGGTTATCCGGTCCTGAAAGGGAAATATAAGTACCCAGAAGATGATATGTGGTACCTAGAATCCTAAGGTAGGGTAAAGATTCAATATCCTAGTGCCGTACCTCCTAAGCGTTCATTCAGTAAGTGATCTAGAGCTAACAGGTCTAGGTGGGTAACTAACTACAAGGTTCAGGCATTAACTGAAAGGCAGGTAGGTCTCTGCAGTGGATTCTAATGGATGAATCGTATCGGCAAGGCTCGGCCAGAACAAGTGGTACCTAGGAGTGGTAGCAAAGAATAAGTAAGGCAAGTGTGATTGATTCCTGTGAATGCTGTCTGAATGATTGTAAACATAAGGCTTGCTTGCGGCAATCAAATCAAAGTGTTGGTGGGCCCGAGGTACGGGTGGTTGAAACACGGCCAGCCAGCTTTCTTTCCCGCATCGGTAATTATGTATATAAATAAAAGTAATCTAAGACGTGTAAGGGAGTTGCCCCTCGTCCGACCGATAAAGCAAGAAGAAAAAGTCCCAGCCTTTCCTTTCCATGCCATCCAGCAATTGGGGGAGCAAGCTATGGTAGCTCAAGAACATAGGAGAGTAATACCTAGAGTGAATACTCAACGCAAGAGAGAATAAGAAAAAGGAACGGAAATCATGCTTGCATGCGTAAAGTCATAGATTATATACTTCATGTAAGGAAGAGACCACGTGCCTTCACAAGAAGCCCATGTATCATTCCTTGGGACAACTAATCTAAAGGTTGGTGGATAATTAATCATCTTAGAACAAGGTGAAAAACTTAGGAGAAAGGGGTGGGCAAAAAGAAAACATTAGAACATTTTTATTTCCCTTAGCCCCCTAAGCCCCCCTTTATTCCCCACTCATGGACTCATAGCCCCCTTTCATTTCCTTCTTCGCTTGCAGCCTTTAGTGATCTATATATTAGATGAAAATGTACATACATTTACAAACCAAAAAGACACCTCGGGAATAGTTACCCGCTGGTTAATAATCAATTTTAAATGTCATGCTTCCTCACAGACCACATATATCTAGGCTTATAGCCGATTAAACATTACATACACATTCATAATCTAGGGGTAAAAACTGGATCCCCCCTTTGGCATCTCCAGCAGGGATTCAATGAAGTGATAACCCTGCGGTGAGAACCCTATGATTTTGAAGTACACACTTGATAGAAGCTGCTAAGATACTTAAGAGATGTGACTTCCATTTATTAATTGGGGCCTCTGTTCTCCTAGACGACTTGCTCGACCAAAGAGAGAACAAGGTCAAATAATGGAAGTGAATCTTGTACTGAGTTCTATCCTATTTGTGGTGAGAATCTTGTACTCGAAAAACAACAACTGGTGCATCGTTATATAATAGAAGCCTGTTCCGAACGCTTTTCCTCCACAAGCCTCCAAGGACTCCAACGCTCCTCCTAAGCCATGTGCCCTCCAGGTCCACTCCACCTACATGATCACTGTTGCAACCCAGGCGTCCCCAAGTCAACTCCAAGCCTCCATGCAAGCATTCAAGCAACCCAATGCCATCTAGGGCTCAACGCCCTCCTCCAAGATGCCCAACCGCTCCTCCTCCAAGGCAAGTCGTCCGCTTAAGCAAGCAACCACCCTCCATGTGCCGGCTACATGAAGCAGTCACCAAGCTCCATAGGTCTACAACGCTCCAAGGAAGAATGCCACATAAGCATCAAGACAAGGCATAGCAATCAATGAGCAAGCCAACTCCAATGTGGATATCTCGCTCGTGAAATAAGGAGGCATTGCCGGGATAACGTAACACTTAACTAATGACTTTCTGGCTTGATTTCTTTCGTTTTCTCCTTAAGGCTTTTTCATGGACTTTTCATTAAGACTAGTGACCTTCGGGCCCTTGGAACTTAGTAATAGTTAGTAGAAGCCGTAACAAACTGTGTCCAATGCTGCAGCGGGTGGACAATCAGGTACAAAAGCTTCCAACTCTGGGTCCACCTGCTTCAACTCGGGCCAAAGTTGATCTAGACAAACCCGCAACATCTCTAACTCATGCTCCACATGATGTCGTGCTTGTAACTACATGTCTCTATCCGAGGTCACCTCGGCCAACTGAATGTGCAACTGCTGGTGAGCCTACTGAAGGTCCTCATGACTCTACTCAACCTAAACAACTCTCTGCACAACTTCCTCCATGGTCAAGCAAGCCATCCGTAACAAATCTAGAGTAGACCAACTCTGCACATCGGCTGCTTATCATGACGCACCAGATCGAGGACCCCCCGGTGGGCACCAATTCAACGATAACCCACTAGCAACAGAATGTTCAGACCGTAAGGGTGTATCTTCTTTTGAATCCGGGTGATCCCGCGATTGTTTGAAGGTCTGGAGGATCCTCTCTTGCATGGCATTGGTCAAGTACGGTGTCACATCTGTATGCCCATGGCAGACCCTCAAAATGGCCTAACAATAAGTAGGGTCTTATGCTAACGATTCAATCTGTGCCATAGCTTATAACTGATCCAGAGGGGAGGGTGGTGCAGAAATGGTGGAAAGCACAGTTGTTCTAGAAGGATAAACTATCCCTTCCACTTCATCTTCAACTTCTTCCATCATTGTGTCCTCCTCCTTTTGTGGTGCATCTGCTAGAAAATCATTCGAACCTGGGGAACAGAAGTTGGGATCCTCACCGTCACCCGAACCAGCCATCCTTGACATAATGACACTAAAAAGAATACCAACAATCTTTTCAGGCCACCTAGTGTCGTTTGGCCCTCACCCTAACTCTGTGACTTCAACCTGAACCTGATGCAACCGCTTTCCTGGACCTGACTAGATTGATAACACTGACCAAGGACACTTGCTCAAAACTTCAAACCTCGACGCTGACAGTTGTAAATGCAGTGAAACTAGACTCAACTAGTATGAAAACATAATATGAAAAAAGGGGAATTCATTTTGTTGTATATGGCTGACTCTCCCCCAACCACAAAGGTGTGGCCTCGACTTGACAAAACTAGACTGACACTTCCCTGACCACAAGGCTATGGCTACAACTTGAACAAAATTATAAACAGCTCAGGTGGGTCAAACCTGACTCAGTACTGGACTGACACTGCAGAAAGTAGACAAAACAGACTAACAAGACTGGAATGAAAAGGAGAAAACTAAAACTGACCAAAATAAAATTGACCTAACCTAACTAAACTCCTCTGAACAGAAGTGGCACGGAAATAGTGAATTAAGGGGCTAGGGTATAGGGCTTCAGGCGAGCACCATTCACCCATCTCGACCGAAAACTACCATCAAGCTGAGCCAAGTGGACTACACTAGACTCTCTGAAGTCTGCCACTAGAAATGGACCCAACCAGTGCATCTGTAACTTGCATGAGTGCTTTAGATATTGATTGTCGTAGAGCAGAAACAAATTCCCTTGGCAAATGATTTGGTCTTGAGGTTGCAATCATGCTAGGCCTTCTGTCTAGCTTTCTCAACTATTTGAAGGAAATGAGCTAAGAATGTTGAAGCGATGGAAGCAGATCAAAATCCAGCCCCATAGGCAAATCCATACCTAGTGGCCGTTACCCAGCGAAGGCATAAGAGATGGTAGATTGAGTGCACTTTGTTTACCCAGTTTAAGTTCAAGCGGATCCAGTCCCAGGTGCAGTCGAAGAACCTACTTACTCCAGAGCTACTACCTCGCCTAGCGTCTCTTCCTTCTAAGCCAGCCTTTCTGTTCCTACTTAGGCAGGGCAATTCAGAGCTACTATTATTGTTTATACTTACCATTGTTCCTATTTAAGAAATACATTAGCTATAGCTCCTATTAAGTGGTGTGAAGTCATTCCGTTTTGTTCCCAGGACCTATCTAAGCCTAATACATCCCTAAGCCTTAGAAGGAGGGCCTTGTCGTTGTAGTGAAGGCATCTGCTGTTTTCCTTATATTTAGCTACTTGCCGTGTATGTTAATCTTTTACCTTCTTCCCCTTGCACTCAGGAGGCACTCAGGAGATAAAAAGGCATTCTCCCTTATATTTAGGATGCACCCATACCAAGGTTACCCGGTTCCAGAGGATAAGGTATCAGCAGTAGAGATAGACGCAACAAAGATAGCAGCAAGAGCAAAGGCATAGGCATCACCCGTTGTAGAGTAAGTAGCAAGGGCAAAGACTTCACTTCGTTGGGGTGTTCGAAAACTCGGAACAAGCTTCCCTTGCCTGGTCAAAAAGTAGGAACAGCCGGATATGCTTTGCGGTCAAAAAGTGTGAAAAAGAGGCAATGTACAGAAAGCCGGAACTACTGATTGAATGGACCCAGAACCAGTTGGGTAAGATGTTTGCTTTGATGCTGATAGGACAGGAACTGGGCAAAGTGATGGATTTTATGCTGGCTACGAAGCTGGAACTAGTGAAGCTGTTAGGGGTGCTACCCTCGCTTCTGTCTTTGTCCCCACCTCTACCCCTGTGGGTCCTTCTCTATCCCAATCTGCCGCGGGGCTTCCACCGGCTCCACACCCCACCTTGTTCGGCTTAGCTTTGAGTAACACGGGCTAATGCCTTCACCCAACTTATTGAAACATATGTATATGCCTTAACTCGCTTCTTATAACGTTTCCTAATGATGGGACAAGAAGGGATGCTGGCCATGGACCTGTCACAATTGGATTTGCGATAGGATCTGAGTAAACAAGATAACCTATGGGGTCAACCACTATTAGCGGAGCATATCTATCTTGACGCGCTCGGTTCAGGACATATTGATTTAGATCTTAACGCGCCGACTAGCTTTTTTCTCCGCGTGCTATATCGTAATAAATAGTAATAAGGCCAATAATAGAGCGTAAGCAGCGCCCCGGAAGCCCCTTTGCAGCATCCCAGCTATCATATAAATCCAGTCATAGGTTGACAGCCAGGTCGTAAGCTTGAATTCAAGACCAAGAATGGGAGCAATCATAAGTGCGAGTCACTAGGTTAGGTAAAGTCACAGACCCCATTGCCCCGGTGCCGGGTGACCCTGATCCAGTTACAGGTACAGATTCAGATGCAGATCAATATCGAGACCCAAAAGGAGTCATAGCATAGAAAGGGGCACCACCTAGGTTTTCCCTATATCCCTAGTAGCAGTACTTCGCCCAACATACCTAAAAATTAGATAGTCCACGGCATCTCTTCCAGGTCGAGGGCCTATAGCATAACCTGTGTAATAACCTAGTAACATTCAAGGCCGGGGGGGCGGTAATGAGGAAACCGAAAGCACCCGTGTAAAACCAAGGCGCAGCTATGCCCATGCAGTGCCCCTATAGTTAGTAAAGCCAAGAAGCTCATTCGGCTAGATAGCGATTTAGATCCAGGCCCAGTAGATATAGCAAATGCTTCCACCTATGGGTGGACAGGTAAACAGATGGCGGGATGAGACTGACTGGTGTGTACCGAATATGCTGGTTGTGCTGCTTAAGATTTGAAAGCTCGTATAGGTGATGTATAGGTGTTGGGCTTTGACTCTCGAAATGAAATATATAGGGATGCCAGGCGAGGTAGCGATAGAACAAGATAAACTCGATCAATTGCTTCTTTGGCGGGTGTTTATTAAAACCTAAAATAGATTATTGGGTGAATACCCCCTTTTCATCCCTTTTCTATTTCATTAGAGCAATATGGTGGTAGGGATGATGCTACCTTTGCCTATGACGCTGCTTTATCTCGATATGGATTATAAACTGTAACTTGCGTCAGATGCTGAAGTTGCTGGTTCCTTGACTGAATCAATAGGTTCCAAGTCCGCTCGGTCAATGGAATAAACTACTGGAATTGACTTTGTAACTCGAATGGATGTTGACTCTAAAACTGGAAGATCTGAAACCGGAGGATCTGAGACTGTCTCTATCTCTGCTGCTAGCTTTTATATTTTCTACTCTACCAGTGATAGTGAAAACCCTGCTCCTGGCTTAGATGCTTGCTTTCCTGTCGCTGGTGGAACAACAACCGGGTCATCAAGGTCAATTGAATCTACTACTGCTTGCTCTGTTGTTGCCATCTATGCCTAAGCTGCTTGCTTCTCTGCTTCTCGATCTCGAAATGGGGACTCTGCCTATGCTCCCTTCGCTTACTTTGTTCCTACTCCTTGCTCGGATGCGGCCTTCCTCGGTTCTCTCGCCTTTGCTCTTGCCTCCGTGAGGCCCACTGGCTCTAATGCTTACATATGGTTGTAGATTGAATTGCGGAGCGCTTCGTGAGTGCTAGTTGTTTCAGATATAGTTACAGCCTTCTTCCTAAGTAAGCACTGTTCCAATATTATAGGTAGCAGCACGATTATTGACAAGGATTGGCCTATTCGTTCGGCCGGTCATTGACAGGGGTATAGTACTATGCATTCCGTTCCACTCGAGACCCAGCCCTTGTTCGAGCAGATCTGGTTCCAGGGCTAGCTACGGCAGATTCATATTCCCCAGTGACAGGTCCATATGCATATTATAGTAGCGGAGTCCCCAATAGCGAGGGCAGAGGCACAAGCAAAAGAGAAAAAGGCGGGAGCATTCCTTCCAGGTCGAGAGCCAGCCAGAAGCATCCCTTCGTTCGGATCCAAATCTATATATGGATACAGGAGCAAGCAGCTAGAGCACAGATACTGAGGAAAAGGCAGTCTCACCACCATCAGTGCTAGTGGTAGAGGACGGGCAGGAAGTACAGGGGCAGGGCGGCAAGGGCGAGGCAGGACGGGAGGGGCAGGTAGAGAAAGGTAAGGCAGGTCAGGAAAATAGGCAATATGGGTATAAGGCTGGTACTCCTTTGCCTAATATACGGATTTTTCCCACCTTTTCTTATTTAATTTTAATGCATATTACTTGCTTTCTTTTTATTACTTACTTGTTAGTTAGCCTGCATATCATTTTACTCACATTCACCCGAGATGCACTATATGAGACCACTAGCTACTAGTTCGTATTAATGTACGTATATTCCCTAATCATATATGAGATAAGAGTATAACAGATATGCTTGTGATTCCCATTACAGTGTTGGAACCATATCCTTTTTATTCCCATTAGAATGTTGGAACCATATGCTTGTTATGAGCTCTACTACCATATCATGACCTTATCTATACTACCTGTATTAGTTATGAATAAGCTTAGTTCTATCAACCTAATATAAACCCTTTTGCAATATGCTTAAAACGAACCCTTACTAACAAGAGCTTATATCGTATAAAAGAAACAGTAATCATATATACCTAATTAGATCGGGTATCATAACGTATTGGTCATATGTTTACGCATAACTAGTGAGTAAGAGACAGGTATTCCCATAATATCTCTTACATACCTTATATCGTGTAAGTGATTAAGCTGATAACCAAGCGACCTATCTCTCATATGTATGGTTCCAATACAGGTATTGCTTAACTTAATCGTGTTAGATCTGTGTTAGCCTTTCTTCACCTATTGAGATTTAATGAATTCAAACATCTAAGTAATTAACGTATACATATAAGTTGTAGTTTCAAGTAAGGAGCTTGGTTCTTAGGTCACTATTTATAAAAGGCCTTTATCACATTCCTTCCCGGCCCGGATCAAGAATCCCCTAGTTATAAGGGGCCTATAAGCCACAAGAGCCTTCACAGAGGGCTCAGCGGTTCAGCCTCCCAGCGAAACATCCCCGCGGAACCCCCCGACCTGAAAAGGTCTAGCCTACCAGCCTGTGACATTAGTGCAGGTCTGGAAGAGGATATCAACTAGGAAAGCTCGTACTATAACGCCTTTACCCTCGGCCTCCGACTTACCTTCTATCGTCAATGGAGGTGTGAGACCACAAGGGTCTCTGACATATAAGTCCCGGATGATCTACTCCGGATTCTGGGTTAGACGCACAAACCCTATCGGAACTAACCTGTGGCCATGAGCACGCCATCCCCTTAGGATTTGGAGTAACACAACAAATTTGAAGTATAACTATGTCAGATCAGTCCGGGCAAGTCCACTATTAGTTGATAACTGTCCCTTATTCACTTCCGTATATGAAATTAGATATAATATGGGTGGGAGGAAGAACCTCCTGCTTCTTAATGGTAATTAATGGTCGGAAGAAACTAATGTTTCCATAGGGTCCAGTTTCGAATACTCAACCAGCCCATGTCCTTATTTCTAAACAAACAGCCCTTAATCATTTCCTAAGCCGTAAGGACAATAATTTGATCGTTCTATTCCCGGAAATACAATAATTTTGCCAATAATTTATAATCTTCGTTACTTTTTTTCGTCAATTTTGCTCGTACTTGGAAGATCGGTCCGGAAAATATGAGTCAGTTGTGGAAGATAATAAATCGTTTTATCCAAAGGACAGAGTCTTTTAAAGATTATTATTTATATGTCAATATTTCAGCCAAGATCGATCGAGAATTTCGACTAGTTGTTACTTATTATTCCTTTATATATGATATTATAATTTGAGGTCAATTTTCATTTCAAGGCTATGTCACTCATTTCATTCACCATCTCGGAGCCAATATCGAGAAGGAAAGATTCGGAGAAATATTCTTATTTGCTTCCCTCAAATAGGGATAACGTACATAAAGGTATAACCTTATGTGTGCAGTAAAGACCTCCTTTGCTAACCTACTCTCGCAGACTATCTGAATTTATTTCCCTCAATTCCAAAGTTTGGATCAATAGTTATACTTAATGATGTGCCATCTATATATCTAAATATTGATCCAGCTAAAACTCTTCAAGGATAGATTATTTCTACTCTCTTACTTGCTCAATTACAAGGGATCCATCGCATACGTTCCTCTATTGGTCAAAGGCCTGGTAAGCATCGGAGCCCCCCCTCTAAATAAGTCAATTTAGTCACAATAAATATCTCCTTACCTAACTGTATGGGGGCTAGTTGTTAAGCACTAAATTGACTCTTTTAGCACCCAGTTATTACCTAACCGTATGAAGGAAAGAAGCAGATTCCCATTTTTGTTTTTTGCTATTTTTATGGGACAACACCCAATTTACTTATTTGGTTAAAGTAGTTCCAACTACTTGAAAGTTATGTTCGAACTTTGGTTTTCACTTTGTTATATTTCGATGAGTTCTTCCAAGAGCTCTAGAATGGGAAGGATTGTTCCTTGCTTTTATATCTTGGGGCGATGCTTTTTACGCTTACCAGGTGTCTGAACAGCAGGAGGCTGCTTGCAGGATAGTGGTGGGGCGTCCCAATCAGAAAGAGCACGAACAAGGTCCACTGGAAGGAAGTCCAGTATGGTTCTGGCCAACGGGTGAGATGAGGTAACATGGGAAGGCGCAAAGTCGGAGGGGGATTAGGAGGAGGATGAGCAGGCGAGAGATCGGGTAATGATGGCCCATGAGTTGAGAGCGCCGCCGCCCATAAAGAAGGAAAAGCGTAATGACATATATAACAGCAGCCACTTATTTCCTCGGCTGCTAAAGCGTAATTACATATATAATTCATACTGACCTGCTGATCAATCTTAAAGTCTGTCGGATGCTTTTCTCAATCCCAATCTCTCAGGCCAGGTAATTTCACCTTCCCGATATCCATAACCCTACCCTTGCGGACTTGACCAATAAATCTACCAAGGATCGGCCCCTCGATCCACCTACCTAGTACCAGTTCCATCACAACCACAGTTCCCAACAAAGCACAGTGGAACCTACCTGCCTGTGAAGGTCAAAGCAGTCAGGCGGTATAAGCATTCAGGAAGGTGGCAAGTTCGATCGAAGGCAGAGAGAAGATCTCATCAGGCAGGAAGGAGCACGATCGGGATATGCTATTATATACGATTCATCACCATGTTTTGAATAGGGAGAAAAGAAACAGAAATGGATAGACTTAATGAGGCGACGCGTCCCACTATCCTAGGTATACGCGCCTTATCATCTCCTCCCTGTTGAGATTGAAAGTGTCCCCACATTCTCCACGAGATGGGAGAACTGTGCCTGAAAAGCTGCTTGTGAAAACCATTTGGCCTGAGTGGGGAGCTTACCTTTATGCCTAACCAGATAAGAATGATGCTGCTGTCTGGTGGAACGCGTGCGCACATCCAACAAGGTACCTTCAGCAAATGGTGGCAGGAAGTCTGTAATATTATCTGTAGGAGAGAGAACCTGCAATTCTTCCTCCGAAAGAGGAGGCTCATACAGCTTCAGATTTTGGACATTGATCACATCATGGATACCCAGCTGAGGAGGAAAGTCCAAACGGTATGCGTTGTAATTCATATGCTCCAAGATTGTATAGGGCCCATAAAGCAGCGGTTTTCCTTTTTGGTGGTGCTGTCCCTTGAAACACTGCTTGGCTAGCTGTAACCAAATGCGATCACCCATCTGAAACGTGGCTGGAATGTGATGGCGGTCTTGAATAGTATTATATCTTTCTTGGGAGGCTGCCAAGGTGGAAGCTACCTGGGAATGTACTTTTGTGAGCTTCTGAACAAAAAATGCAGCAATATGTTGTTCTTTCTGTTGGTGCGGATTAGCCATAGGTGAAAGAGTTACTGGGGAACTTCATATGGAGCGAAGGGCTCATACCCAAAACGGGCAGAAGCCAATGGATGCATTTACAGAGTGGTTGTAGCTGTGCTGTAAAACATGAATCTAAAAGTTCCATCGCTTTTTTTGGGCATAGTAAATGCGCAGTGCATGCACGAGGCTGCAATTGACAACCTCTGTTTGGCCATCCATCCATGTCCAGTGTCAATGCCAGGTTTCTATGCACTAATCCATTGTAACAAGAACTCAATACATCGATATAAGATACCGCATATATACGTTGACCTTGTCAATTGTATTGATCCCGAGAGCGCAAAGAAGCTTCTTGTTGTCTCCTCCTACGTGTTAATATAGGATATAGCCATGTAGACGTTTACCTTGTCCATTTTCATGTGAAGATGACAAACTTCGGCTCCACTAAGCATAATCTCTTGCCGTTCAATATAAATTCTCTTTAGAACTAGTTGTTACTCGCGTTATAGACTTCCAGGTCCATACAGTAAGTAAGTACTACTTGTAGCCAGTAGTGTAAGTACTCACTATCCCTAGAAGTACATGCAATTTATTCTACTATTATATTATATTAGCAGTAAAGAAAGAAAGCACTACTATAAAGTAATAACTACTAGTTCCGTCTTATTAGCCTCCGTAAGTTCCATGCACTATAGACTTATTACGGTACGGTTGTCTTTATAGTAAGTTCCATAACTACTAGCCTTACGGTTGTCTATAGTAATATTACTAGCCTGTGACATATGCTAAAGTCTCCATCCATACTTCCAGGTCCATAAGGTATAGACTTCCAGAAGGTCCGGTATGGACTCTTTCCGGTAGGTTGTCTACGTAGCAAATAGAGAAGCTGAAGTCGAAGCCATTCATGCATCTCTGTCCTATTTATGCAATAGTGTGTTGGGCCATGCTAAGCGCGAAGGGTCCCGGCCTGTTTTGAGCGATAGGTTTGAAGCTATAGGTACTGCACGCGGTATGGGCCCCAGCATAGGTATATGGATATTGGGGTATTGGGGATCGGGATAGTGCGATTGGGATGGGTAAGTCATATAATTGAGAGTCAGTACCAAGCAGTTAAAGTTCAGATTGGCCATTGACGCAAACTACATTGACGAGGTATTTGTGGATGTAATACCACTTGATGTATCGGGGAAAGAATTGGGAGCCCATACATGTACATGCGAGATGTTGTCTTCACACGAAGGGAAAACTAGTGCTGCTCGGTAAAAGATCGGTGGACTTTCATTGTCAACTCTCACAAATGCAAATCGAAGCTCTCCTTTACTTTATAAGTGTACACCAGGAAAGAAGGTTTATAAGTACAAACAAGAAGTTTGTATTGATGTTCTTGAGATAGAATCAACAGAACAAAGGTAAAATGGAGGTCAAAGCATCCTTAGAAGGTTGTAATAAGGAGCAGAAGCAACAACTAGATAAACTTGTGGAAGCATACAAGGAAGTTTTTCAGGAACCCAAAGGGTTGCCACTGAAGAGGGAAGTTGAACACAAGAGGAAGTTGCTACCTAAATATACATTGCCTAACATTGGATTGTATCATCAATCTCTGTTGGAAGCAGATGAAGTAAACCGACAGTTGCAGCATTCGAGTGACCGGAATGGGAAAACGAACGAAGTGAAGTGAGCGACAGCAACTTACCGATCAATGGGCCTATACCTAAGTGTACCCCATCTGTTTACTGCGCTGCACGTCCTGAGCATAG
>Ga0316216_1000044_pt1 | contig 17947 bp, 16 predicted proteins | sample NRE6metagenome_FD_207800 | JGI IMG/M metagenome (GOLD analysis project Ga0316216, IMG submission 207800) | Spruce roots microbial communities from Maridalen valley, Oslo, Norway - NRE6 | ecosystem: Host-associated > Plants > Roots > Unclassified | place: Norway: Oslo | collected 2017-09-15
AAAACCCTTCACATGAGTTCTTATTAGCCCGATATCTAAAAGGATATCCATCTATTTGTTAGCCATTGTGTCACATGTAAAAAGTATACATATCTTATTTATGCACCATCATGTGAATTGGTTCCTATAGAGTCACCTTGGCCCTTTTCCATATAGGGTGTTTCTTTTTGAGGTGTCATATCCTCACCTTCATCTGACTGTCATAAATTAATAATTACTACTATAGATTACTGCTTTAAATGGGTTAAGGCCATGTCTTTTATATCCATTTTAGGCATTATTATAGCCCATTTAATCCACTACCATATCATTTGTCATTTTAGTGTGCCTAGTACTACTATCACAGATAATGGTACTCAGTTTCATTTATAACAGGTTACAGAACTTATAGAATAATACCATGTAACATAGACATTCTCTTCCCTAGACTTACCATGAGACAATTTCCAAGCAGAGGCCACGAATAATACATTTTGAAACATTCTTAGTTACATAGTCACGTATTCTCTTCAGCAGTAGTAGACTCTGTTGATTCTGATCTTTATCCAGTCAATTACCCAGTTGTTGATCCAGATCCAGTCGATGATCCAGTAGACCTAGCACTAGTAGCTCCAGTCAAACCATCAGCAGAGGCTAGGACATAGCTAGTCGTGGATGAAGCAGTTGGTCCATACCCATACACAGATGCAGATCCATACCCATACCTAGCATTAGTATACCTAGAGACATACCCTACGCCCGCTGCATCTCTGACGACTAGAGATCCAGATCCATACCTATAGCCATCATATCCAGTTCCAGGTCTAGTAATAGCAGCAAAGCCAGGTGCATAAGCTAGGGTGCAGGTAGCATCATTAAGTCAAGACTACAGTAGCATACCCAGTTCCAGGCCCAGGTTCAGATTCATAAGTAGATTCATAAGTTGGGCCAGTCGAAGAACCAGTTTACTAAGTAGCATCATAGATAGAAGCAGTTGAACCAGAAGCACCTTAGTAAGCGTACCCCTTATAAGCACCCCCGCCCATTATATAATTAGCAAGCATACCCAATAAGCATACCCGGCATGTTACCTATACCCGAATTAATACTCATAGCGACGCACCGACCCACCAGCTTACCTTCGCTCAGTTCCAGGTCCAAATGAAGCAGTTGATTCCGTTAGTTCAGGAAGCAAATATGCATATCTCTCTACATATGATGCTATTTACCTAGAGCACCAGCTACTAAGATAGCAGCACCACCAATGGCAAAGGTAGAAGCAGCACCAATAACAGCTTATCCACCGCCAGCCAACGCCATAAGGTACAAAGCCAAAGCCAGTCGTAGATCCGGTTGAAGATGCGGGAACAGTTCAAGGTGCAGATTCAGCCATTGATCCGGAACTACCAGTAGTGGGAAAGGCAGTAGCACCAGTAGGAACAGAGCTAGCAACACCTAACCAGCAAGCCCATCGCCAGCACAAGCCTGAAAGCCAGCAGTAGGACCAGAAGCAGGAGAAGCAGGGGTACCATCCGAGTCAGCATCTAAGCCATAAGCAAAGGCGGTTAGAGCAAAGGGTAGGAGAGGCACCACCATTTCTATCAGTTTATGGCGAGCGGTGTTAAATCACATTATATAAGGCATGTTGGAATGAATAGAGAGACGAGCGGAGAGGTTTATCTGAACATTGGTAGATTGCAGAGGATTGATGATGTGATCGGGCATTGCCATTTGGACGGCGTGCGCGTATAGCTTGTTGAGCTTTGGACATTGGGTATTAGCGCATGTCGGACCGATTGGAAATGGATGAACTGGGTAATGGTTGACGTGGCGATCAGCAGGCATTTAAGCATCAATGGATTTGGACAAGTGTGTGGATGTGAAGTTCTAAGTTGCTGGGCAGAGATTTACATTACGATGATCACAATGATGGCACGAATTCACGTTTATGGGGCGAAACAAAGTAATTGGTGCGAGAGAGCGAAACACACTTGTGATTGAACCATGAGAATGCTAATTTATCTCTACGTTCCTTCTCCAACCAATCGACAAAATCCTGATTATTCCATCGTAGCTTCGATCATAACCCCTCCCTCTCAATGTTTCATTTAGAAATAAATGAAGGGCATCGTATCAATAATGCAATCTCACCTACTTTCATTTTGGGAGTTCATTGCAGAATAAGTTATACCGAATTCTCATATATAATAACTATACTAACCATAATGAATGCAAAAGAGCGATGTTTTACCATCAAGAGATAACGTGAGAGAGGTCCCGGGCTTACTCATAGTTTACTTAGTAGATTTCATTTACTAAACGAAGCACCCCATACACCACCTTGCTTAGTCTAAACCCCATAATAAGAAGGGCTAAGGTGACTTAATGGGAATTAGGTTGTGGGATGGAATATGGATGAGACATGCATGGTACTAGTAAGTAGGACACTTTAGAATGAGTTCTCTCACATTCTAATTCATGGTAGGCCAATAGTATTTTCAGAATCTTCATCAAGGTAAGGTAGTTTAGGTACCAAAGTGACCACCACACACTCTATCATGAGCTTTATACAGAATAGTCTCAGTCTCAGGATAATCTATACAACACAAGAGGATTCCATCAAAGATACATCTATAGATAATGGCACCAATCAACACATAATGGTTGTACATCCTAATAAAGCTATAATGGCTCTGATAATACTTGAAGTGTACTTTCCCGCTAGTGAGAAAGACACCAATGTCTCAGTACCAAGGTGGAGTTAGGTAAAGATGCTAATAATGGTAATGCTGCTCCAATTAGAAACTTCTTTTTAGGACCATAGAAGAATAGGGAAAAAGTGTAAATGCTAGGGATGAATGAGGGCTTTGATGAGGATGGAGAGGAAGGTGAGGATTATGGGGATCGAGAGAAAGGCAATGATAGAGGTGACGATGAAGGCACCACTTCTTCACTCACCACTTCTTCACTAGGGGACTCTAGCTCACAAGAATTAGCAATCTGGTTTGCAATGGGTTGTCGGTGTAGATAAAATCTCCACTTAGACCTTCCGTATCCAGATTCATATCATAGTAGAGGAGCTAGCAGCAGATCCGGTCCCAGATCCCATTTCCGCTCTAGATCCAGAACAAGAGTAAGTTTACGGTGGAACCACAACCCGTTGAATCATCCCCAGCATCGTTTTAACTTCTCTTAAGTCAATCTCGTTTCCTGCCCAGATGTGCTGTTACCCACTGAGCCAACCCACTGATACGGGCTTAGATTAGACAGGCATACATTAAAAGGTATGACCACGCACGAACACATGAAAGAGACAATCCCCCATCATTAGGATCCAAGGCCTAATAAGACCGGATCTATCAACCTCAAACCGTAGGTAAGCTTTATTGAACTATAGAGCTTCACCCGCCCCGCCCTTAGAGACCTACTCATTTATAAAAGATCTAGATGCAGGTCAAGTTATCCGGCGTTGTCTTTAATTTACAGGTGGACCTTACCTTGGTGCGGGAGCGAGGAGACTTTATCGCCTTATTACCCGCCTTCTGCATAGGCCTATAAGGGTCATTTCTGCCTTATTACCTGGGTTGGAAGCACAAGCCTTACCTTACCTTCGGGAATACCCCAAACCCCTACGTCTGTAGATCAAAAAGCTCGATCAACACCCCCAATGAAAATCTATCCTTCAGAGGGCTTAAGTGGCCATAGAACACCCGAAAATACCTGCCCTTTTAAGCCGCATTTAAATCCATCCGTAGGTAGGGGACTTCTTCTCTTTCCCCTAGACAGCTGTTCGTGGAGGACTGTAATTCATTATATAGGCGGGCAGCCTAGCAGACAGAATTTGTGTAGGTTCTGTACTTACCTTCGTGATAAGGTAAGGGATAACATAAAGAGACAACATAACTTCAGCACTCCTATTTTGTTTTGTTAGGTAGGTTATTGATTTCGCTGCCCAAGGTAACCATTGCCATAGAGATCCCGGGACTAATCAATGACTAAAGGAGATCTCGATAGAGCCATAGAACTCCAAAACCATAACGCTATAACTTGGGAATAGTATGTGAAAATAATAGAATACTTTTTTAAATAGAAGTCAATTACTTAGTTGAATTAAGTCAATTATTTCTCTAAAATATTGGAAAATAACTAGTGGGTGAGGGACGAACGCTCGACCAAAGGGGAGAGGAAAAGACCTGAAAAACCGGTCTACATTGATGGTAATTATTTATATATGTAATGAAACTTTTATACTCAGTTAAGTCAAGGTCATCCAAGGAGAATAAACTTAGAGGAATGATATAAGGGCTTGAGATCATGATGAAAGGAAAGAATCTAACTAGAGGAAAGGGCTTGAGAGAAGGGCCTATAGATCTTCCCCTATATTCTCTGGGCCAAGGTCTTCAGGTAAGGTCAGGAAAGCCAAGTCGGGTAAGGTCTTCATTTAAGATAAGGACTAGTGGGATTAAAGGAAAGATAAGGAAAGGAAAGAGTTTAAAAAGTGTATCCAATGAAAACAACCTAGTGCTCCTTCGACTGATTCAACTGATTCAAGTGGATCATCACTAGCATCATCAACTGCCTTTGCCTTTGTTGCTGCTTTCATTACTACCACCAACGCTGCTGGCTGTTATGCTGGTGGGATTCGAACTACATGGGGTTCCCCTGCAGGGTATGGAATTGGGTAAACTACGAGTGCCTTCGCTACTGACTCAAATGCTGGAGGGTCCCCTGGCTATGGCGGCTAGGGTGTATCCGGTGGCTTTTCGGGTGGCTGGGGATTCACATCCTGGGGCTGCTGGGGCTGATCGTGCTTTTCGGGCTGCTCGGGTTCGCGTTGGCTGTGCAGTTCGAGCTGTTCGAGATGCGGTTTGAGCGGCGTAGCAGCGGCTATCAGTAAGTGCTTATCGCTGGTGTGTCATTACTACATCGTTAGCCAGGGGTGGGTGTCCAGCGCTTATGTACGCATCATTTGATGGAAAAGAAATAGCTGTGGGCAATAGTGAAGGCATACAGCTGTCCCTATAGCGTCTAGGAACGGACCAACTGTGCTTAGTGCATCGGGCGGCTCGTTTGGCTTAGTATTATGTCTAGCGGCGGCTTGCTTGGCTTTGTCTTACTAGGTTCAGGTTAGTCATTTACGCTATTTGGATAGCGACTTGCTAATTATCCCACCCGTTATAGCCCAGCTGTTCGTAGAGCTAGCTTTATAAGCGGCAAGGTATTTGGTTTTGATTGACCCGCTGAATGCTGCTTATTTAGCTGGTAGGATTTTCCCCGCTGCGACTGCTGATGTGGTTGTCCCGAATCATCGAACCAACTGAACTTATTATAATAGGGGCTGACGAACCAACTGTCCAATCTAACGAACCATCTCGAGACACCCGTCCACCTGTACAAACCCTTCCTTATAACACCGGTTGCAACTCCCTTATATTCTAAAAATAAGGAATCAATATATTAGTCAACATCCCTTGCTTAAGGAGGCATCCCCCCTCACTTGTAGCGAGCAAACTGTACTGTTTCCTTATTGAAATACATAACTCACTCTTTCTCAGTCATCAGGGTTAGTTTGACCCGTTCACTTTGAAAAACCAGTTATATTCTCCTTATCTAAGGACCACACTTTAATGGGCATGTAGACACACTATTCCCTTTGCTACTGCTTACATTTGCTGAGGAAAGGTGGTACGAGGAAGGGTGATACTAGGTTAGGTTCTTCGGGAACAGCTAGGTTCGGGAAGGAACCTTTCTTTCGGTATGGTATTCTGAGCCAGTCTTATCCTCTGTTCCCTTCCTTATGACTTGACACCCGAAAAGATATAGATGTCGGAACATGTCGGAGCAATGTCGGAGTATCAGAATAAGGTGAATTTCGGAGTAAGTCCCTATTAGGGCAGGCCTTACTCCCTTAGGTTGCCTCCACTGTAAGGTTCCACCCGCCCCTCCTGACTTCTAGGTTCTGGGCCCAGACTTTGATAGACCTTTATAGAAAAGGATAGATAGAAATGTATCGGGAAATGTGGATGGATGTGGTCAGTCTCCCTATCTGTATAAGTATCCTTCCCCATTAGTATCAGTCTCCCTTCAAGTCTCCAAAAGTATCCAATTACTTTCCTTTATATATGATTCATTAGTATCCTTCCCTTAAAGTATATGTATCCCTTTCTGTCTACCTTATCCCTATCGGTAGCAGTCTCCAGTTCAACGGAACTTCCCCCTTTCCTTTGCAATGACTCCTCTTTTGCTCATGACCTAGCTCGTTTGATAAACAGTTATCGGTAGGCCATTCAATACTCTCGGTTGTTGTTCTCGGTTGTCAAAGAGCTCCTAGCTCTCGGTTGCAGCGGATACTCGCAGCGTTTCGCTATCCGCTGTTCTTCTAAACGCTGTTCTATAGAAGGTTCGAGTCTAAGAAGGAAAGCCCAACTTCCGGAGCTTGGTGGATCAGGAAAGGGGAGGGTCACCGTCCCATTTTCAGCAAAAACATCAAATTTAACAAGATCGGACGGTCCTCGATCTCAACAAGGTGACAGAAGCCCTCTTGATTGAGCGCGAAGTCGAAGAAGAGGGGCAAGGAACGAGAGTTGAGAGAGTAGGAGCGCCGGTCTCAGGTTACATCAAGGTCTCTGCCGGTCTCAATGTCAGGTCTGAGAGGGTCTCACATGCTGGAGCAGTCCAAGCTAGTCGAGATCTTCAATCAGATAGTCTCATAACTGGATCACCCTACTTTGCTTCTTTGCCCACTTTAATAACCATAACCTTTCCGACGCTATTTCCCATTTCTCGCAGATCACGTACCCCCCTCTGACTCTTTGAGGAAGATGCCGTCAAACTTCTTTTAGGGTCAAGCCGGACAGCCCATAAAGTGGCAGCAGGGAGAAAAACCTGGGTGTGCTTCTTTATTAGGAAGGAAGCCAAGTGGGAAAAGACAAAGACATTGGAACCCGCTTCTGTCTTCATTCCTCCGCCTTCTCACCCTAAATGGTCAGTTAGGAGGGATGACAACCATAGGAATCATATGAAAGGATATCCTGTACGCGCGTGACACACCACAAAGACTTTTCTTCGCAAGCTTGCTTTTGAAGCTGAAGTTGAGGATGAAGCTGAAGCGGCTGAACGAGACTCTCCCCTTTAAAGAGTATAATGTGTGAACGGACGGGATCAAATATCTATCTCTTTTGTTGATTTATATTGAATAATGACCGCGAGCAGATACCTTACTATGTGAGGTGCCGGAGCCTTTCTGATATCTGTTTGTGATATATGTTTTATGTGCATCTCTCATATATATTGATTATGTGCATATGGCAAGGGGGATGGTATCCCTAGCCGGGAGCTTGTATTCGGTATTTGGAGCCCCTTACAATAGAGGAATCAGGGGCCAAGCTTACTAAGAAAGAAGCTTATGGCTGTACCTTCGCACCCCTATCCATCATGGCTGTACCTTTTCACCCCTATCCAGAGAGAGCCCTAGCCCGATCGCCCATTGCGACCCCTACGCTACCTGGTATTATCAGCCCTATTACGAGGATTGGCTATCCGGTCCTATCGGCCCTATTACGAGGATAGACAACACACATTACGATGTTCTATCATTTAGCATTACTATTACGATGATGAGATGAGCGGAGCCACTCACCTGACGATAGGAAGGTGAGGAGCGGGTTTAGCTTATTATGGTCCTATCATAAGGTGGAAGTCAGCCAGCCCTATTGCTCTCGCCATAAGCCCCTATTACATTACTATTGCATGCTCAGTCTGGCCATAAGCCCCTATTACTATTGCATGATCAGTCTGCACTCATATATCTATCTATTTTAAAGCCTCTCCTCGGTCCATCCAGCCTCCCGGCCTTCGGAATTGGTGGTTCCCCTGTAACCCAACGCCCCATACCGATCCTAGGAGCAGTAGTTCTCGAGTTCATCCCACTCTAGGCCCAACAGCCGACCCTACCGCATTGGATGAGATTCCTCGATCGCTCCTCCTATGTTTGTTTACGAGCTAGAGATAGTAGGGGTTAGTAGCAGTTTCTGCATAGCTGAGATATGCCCTTCTGCGTAGCTGAGATATGCCCTCCCTTTCCAGAGTAGCCCCTCTTTACCGTACTAATTGAAGAAAGTACGTTAGAAGCCCGGAAGGGAACTGGTGTGGATAGAGGATAGAGGGGAACTGGCGTGGATAGAGTGTTAAGCGACAGCAGCCGTACACATATAATATAGGCACTGTTCGCCTGCGGAAGCACATTACGGGGTGGGTGTTCCATTACCACTCACGTAAAGCGGCAGCATATATACAACGGCCTGCTAGTCTAATCCTTCCGAGTATGGCCCAATTCGCCAATTAGATGGATGGGATCCAATTAGATTGATAGGATATTTGGCCTAATCCAGTCAGGGTGAAACACCTTGCCTTGCCCGTATCAAAACTGTCATTGTTCGGACTAACCATGATTCAGAGCAACCAATGCATACAAACATAATTGATTAAGCCGAATATATATGCCCCATACCCCCTCTTATATTTTATTCCTCTGCCCAGATCATGTCAAGGTCCACGTTCACGTGGGAAGTCAAGCCCGTATTCTCTTTCTCTTTGTATTAGCTATTAGAGTATTGGCGAAGAAGTAGTTGTTGTAACTAGTTGATCATCTTACCTATCAATTGCTCTTAGAATAGAAAATGTGCCTTCTATTAGCATCTCTCGTTAGGTGAAACAGAACGTAATAATGTCACTACCCACGGGATTTCATAAGCATCTAAAATAGATATTGATTTCAATCAACCTCCCGGTGAACTACTACTACTGGTTAGCCTAGTCCCCCCAATGCACAAAGAAATATATCCCCATGGACGCTGCACCAACCAAATATTACATTACCATCCCCACAATCAGCATGCTCCCCCACACCTAACACTTCATTACGGCAACATTGGTACCAAGACAATACAATATTTGACAGCCAAGATGAATTGAATAGAGATAGATCAGAATATGGACCCCACCCACATATCCCGTCTCATCCCAGTTTACACTAGCCACATATCCCATCTCATCCCAGGTTACACTAGTATCAACCAAAATTGGATGTAGATTGGCTCGACATTGATAACGCTATCGCAGAATGAACAATCCCATGCCGGCGCCAACACAATTGCTAAGGCTAAAGCCGATACAGAAGCATACCCCTCCTGTTGATGCCAACTCCGAAGACTAAGCCTAAGCATACCCCAAAACAGATGCGGGGGCCAATGCCAAGGAAAACGCAAATACAGATGCTGATGCCATTGCAGATGATCTTTCGTATGCCGATGCAGATGCAAATTATGTCGCTGTTGCCGGCGCCATTTCCAATCGAAAACAAGAAATCCAATGATTCACGTAATTGATTGATTCAATAGCCCAACCCATAGATATTCGGGCTGTTTAGATCCTTACATCTCCTCCGCCACATAGATTTGATCTTAAAATAGATATATCGTTAGCAATACATTGGCATAGATGGTGGAGAAATCATATTCATTCCACTAGTAAGAAATAGAAAGTTCCCCAGATATGGGGGTGTATCCCCTACTTCAGCTATTGAATCAAACTGGTTACCTATCATATTTGTTTGGAGCGGGGTGGGCTATTTCACTATCTCACTTCCACTATCTATATGTCCATACACCCCTTCCACCATATGCCCATACACTACTTCCGCCCTCACACAATGCCCTTCTGTCTGCGAGGTTAACCCCCTGCCTGCAGTCCCAAACCCCCGCCTTCCAGATCCAATTATATTGATGGCTCGATGCCAACCTTCCAGATCCTTTGTAATCTTCTTCCTCTTATTCTGTTGTCAGATGTGCAGAGCTTCACTCCGGTGTCAGATCTGGGGTAGGGTGTGGTCTAATATTCCGTGTTGTCAGTGTGGGCTAATATTAATTAAAGGGGATGGTCTAATATACATACTGGATCAGTGTTGTCAGTGTGGGCTAATATGCATCCTGGATCAGTCTATTTTCACCTATTGTGTATACTGGTTCTATCAGCTTTCTCCCGGCACTGAAGAGTTAACAGTGGAAGGACAGTCTATCTTCTAACTCTAGGAAGGCCATTCTCCAGGTACTTGAAACTCTTGGACTATGGGATATTTTGATTGAACATGAGGAGGAGACCGGCAGTATCCCGCAGGTCGTATTTCGGACTTGTATATGATATTTTATTTGTGAGCTAGCTGGCTGACTTGAGGAGACTTGCCTTAACGCTTCATGTCCCTGCAAGCTAAAGGAAGGACCACGCAAGCTATCATCTTACTACTGGATATTTTTATTTGAGGGGAATACATGAGGAACCCGACGTAACCCGCAGGTCAGATTTCGGTCTTGTATATGATATTTTATTTGATTAGAAGCCCTCGCTAGCTAAAAGAATGACCTCCCCGCTAAAGGAAGGATAAGGTCTTGTTCCGGTATTTGAGTTGGAGGAAAGCCAGCATCGACATTGAGTGCGAGGAAAGCCAGCATCGAGTGCTTGGAAGGCCAGGCTTATTGACTTTGGAACGAAGGCCAGGAAGGCATTCTCTTTGGAGGAAGGCCAGGAACCATTCTCTTTGGCAGGACCATGCTTAGAACCAGGAAGGAAGGCCACTCTCTTTGGCAGGAGGAAGGACAGTCTCTGTAGAACCAGGCAGGACCATGCTTCCCCATTCTCTTTGGCAAGAGGAAGGACAGTCTCTTTCTATAGAAATAACGGAGTCGTTATCCATTCTCTTTGGAACGAAAGCCATCTATTCTCATAATATCAGAGAAGAAGAAGACCGCTCAGCAAGCATTCGAACTAAGGCAAGCACTCGAACCGGCAAGCATTTGAACTAATGCCCACTTCTGCTTGACCGGGATGACCGCCCCAAGTCTGTTAGTGCTTCCGTATTCCCAAGTCTGTTAGTGCTCTTAATGGGAGACAGGGAGACAGGGAGACAGGGGGAGCCTTCTAAATATCAATAAGAAATATCCTGCCTGTCCAAAGAGAATATTAAGAGTACAGCTCATATGGACCTTCGGGAAAGTGAGCCCTCCGTCCTGACCTCTCAATGCCCGGGCATCCATCCAAATACTTCTATTGGGCTGATAATCCCTATCTTCCAAGCTACTATGGCTGGGCTGGTCAACCTACTAAGCTACTACGGGCTGGTCATCCCTACCGCTGCTAACCTGTATGAGTCTAACTCCCAAACAGCTCCCTAAAAAGCAAGAGGTATAAGAAGTGAAGTGACCGAACCCAAACCATTGCGTGCGAAGCTGAACATGGGCTTGAACCGGGGTATTCGTTATAAGTCCCGAAGGGCCATTAGTTCTGTCATTCGTTAGAGAAGTCCCGAAGGGCCATTAGTTCTGTCATTCGTTAAAGAAATAATAGATATAATTATAGTTATATTCTTATAGGTATCCATCCAATCATTATAGGTATCCATCCAATCCTATTTTATGATGGGTGTTTTCTAACCTTGACCTTGCCTAGCTGGTTTGGTCCTAACCTTGATACCTTCACCTTGGGGCATTGATGCAGGAGCGGAGTCAGCAAATTACCTAGCTGTGTTACCTTCCTTAGTGCCCAACCTTGTACGAGTATTATTTATACTAAGGCAAGGATATTTAGTAGTAGTTACTGGGATAGTAGTTCCTGTACGATAATTAGTTCTCCTAAGGCAGGGATATGCCACTTTACCTTGTACGAGTAGTAAGTAGTTCTACCAAGGCTGGGAGAAATAGAAGTACGAAGTAGGTATTACCAGCCCATAGATTAGCACTCTTGGGCAACTATCTCGGGATGACATGACTCCCATCCCAGCCCAAGAACTATATCGGATGACCAGCCCGCAGACTAGGGAGGACGCCCACCTATTCTCTTACTTCTTAGGATGCCCACCTGTTAGTCATCAGTCTAATCAGTAAAGAGGTAGGGTAGGGTATAATAACCTTTACAATTATCCGAGCGATTCCCCGTTTCCCTAATATATTATCCGTGATTATTGAGGGAAGATTGAGGAATGGATTTACCCTTTACTCGTAGGGGGGCCTTCCCTTTGAGTTTAGCTACTACGGTAAAGACCCTTACCCTTTACTCGTAGGGTGATAATCCTTATCTTGGGGAATAAGCTTCCTTCTTATCTCGTAGAATTGGCTTCCTTCTATTGGGGTTATAAGCTATCCTTTACGAGTTGGGCTGATAAGCCTACCCCGGACTTCTATTGGGGTTGGATCCTGTCTTAAGGCTGGTATCACCAACCGAACGATGGATTCACCTGCCTCACCTCAAGCAAGTAGCTATAGTTCCCGGCTACACAATAGCTCCTACGATATTGGTGCCGGCTCCTGTAGAGCTCGTACCATTAATTGGTTCTACTTATGCAGGGATAACCCACCCTGTACCAGTAGGGGAGGTGTTACGGGCGGGATGAACCTGTACGAGAAGAGTTGGTTGCCGGCGACATTATAGCTCGCTCCCTGTACCATATTGTTTCTGGCTGGATAAGAGTAAGAGCTACTACAATATTGGTGCCGGCTCCTTACCTGCCCTTAAGAAAGAAAGGACCTTTATTAATTAACGTATGTAATGCATCGTCTCCTTCCATCTAGCCCCAGGTAATAACATTCCCATTTCTGTATCGATAGAGGTCGAGGTATATAATTCTTCCGTAGAGTTCGAGGTGGAGGTTCGAGGGTAGATAACATGGGAAAAACAAAATGGAAGCTGTTACTCACTACACAAACCGTAAAGCAAATGATGCCATCCCGCCTTTCATAGTGAAACGCCATGAAATGCAATTCTTGTTCAAAATAAATCGGTGGGCCTGGCTTGTCTGACGGCTTAAGGCGAGAGGCAAAAGGCATAGGGCTAAAGGTTCCAAGGTTGAAGGTGAGGTGAAAGACTAATGGTTGAAGGTGAGGTGAAAGACTAATTCCTTTTTATAATAATGGGACACATTCTAATTCATAGATTGTACTTTTATTAGTATTAGTAAGCCTTATTTCTTTCAAAGCATTGATACTTGGCATCGACTGGATTGAGTACTGGCATAAACACCCGACATCGAGTGGATCGAATCTTGTTAAGGTCCATGGCAATAAGCCTTAATAGGAGGACTATCTTAGTCCATGCACTTGGTTCCATTGATTAGACCCCTCCCTGTGGAAAAGGCCCCACCCCTTGAGTAGTCCCTGTGAGTAGTCCCCTTCGATTCGTCCCCATCGATTCGTTCCCCCCCTGTGATTATTCCCATTGAGTAGCTCTATGTGCTCTTCTACGTTGTAGCTCAATGAATACACCTCCTCTATGTGTAACCTGATCGTGTAACCTCCAACGTGTACCTCTACGTGTAGCTCTAAGTGTGGCCGCATTTGAGCCCCTGCGGATTATTTATTCCCCTTCTTCTCTGTGATCAGTCCTCTTCGATTCGTCCCCTTCGATTGTATCTATGTGTAGCTTATTCGTCCCCTCCCTGTGGAACCTCCTGGGACTGACCGTCCGTGGGGATGGGCTCCCGGGTATTGGCAACTAACTGGGGTGTATCAACTAACTAGTGGGAATCGGTACCTCCTTACTGTGACTGATGGAGTATCAGCATCAATGCATATACCGGTGGCTTATTCCCCTTGGCTTATCTCCATGTGAGGTAGGAACTCTGTTTCCGTCTCGTTAAGTGAACTGAAGCTCTAGTGCCATCGCGTAGGATCGTTCTATCATCGTGGGAACTGGGTATCATCAACTAATCGGGACCTAATGCATCGAGCCTCTACGTGTAACATCATCGAGTCACTTCATTTGTGTAACCGAGCTCTAAGCTGCTTATATCCTGTTTAGCATCCTGGGACTAGTCCAGGATAGTGGGGGTTAGGGAGCCCCCCGTAAGTGTTTTCTGTTGCGGGCTAACATAAAGTGTAATGGGGAAATGCATATGGATGGTTAACTGGGGCGGATAGAACTGAAAGCTTCCTGGGCAGGTGAACAACATCAAGGGGCAAAGGTATAAGTGTAAATGGGTATTGAACGTAAAGAAAGGGTAATGGGGATTGAACTGAACGACTGAACTTACAGATCCTTCCTTCTTTCTTGCACTCCTCATAAACTATTGGGTAGCGGCCTTAGAACTATTAGGTAGCCGCCATTCATGGAGCTACACATAGTAGTTGGTTTGGTGGAGACATGGGATTCGGTTCCAGACTCATAGCCACCATCTGAGCTAGTTTCTCCAGATCCAGCAGAAAAACCAGTTGACTGAATTTACCCGGTGAAAGCAACAGCTGGGGCATATAAAGCAACGGAGACATGGGCTAAGGAGGAGGTAGCAGCTAAGGCAGAGGTCGATCCACCAGCAGATGATCCCGTTTAAGAATCCGTTGATTCAGTTGTTTTTTTTCTCTGGGTGAAGCACCGGTAACAGTAGTTGTTTACCCATACTTTCCCATCGCTCCTGTGTTTCTGTCCTTGTTGTAAGTGTAATCCGTGTTTCAGTGCTCTTCCGAGATGATAACCGCTCGAAGCGCACGGTGCAGCTAGGTAATAGGCACATAACATAACAGATAATAGACATAACACAACAGATAATAGAATAGGCCGCTCCCTAATGGATTAGCCTCGCTCATGGGTGTTGCTCCTTATTTTGGCTGGTGTGAGTAAGCCGAGGTCTCGGTGTCGCTCCTGCGCGGTGCTACACCTCTCTTTGCTAGCTCTTGTTCCTCCGTAAAATAGAACTCTCTTCTCTCTTGCCTACTTGCTAGACACATTTACTGATACAACCAATGTGTAATATTTCCGCTCATTTCGACCTTTCCCTTGACCGCTTTCAAGGTAAGGACAAATTCATATATAAAGTTTTGAATATATCATATAGCCGGGGCAGAGCCGTGACTATTGGTAACTCCTATACCATTTGGATAGCTCATCTCTACACATATAGGTATTTATCGTGGCTTGTGCAGATTCCGATAGCATATTATAAACTCAGTCACTAAGCCAAACCAATAAGAGTCTGGTTCACTCGTTATGATTCACCTATAGCTACTAGATGCGGGGTAGGACAGACAGCCAAAGTAAGAACAAAACCACTCACTATGAGAGCCAGCCATAGAGATCAATTACACAGTCCAGACACAGGAGCGCACAATTGGTACATACGATGGCTCAGAACCAAATTCAGTTGACCCAATTGCTTATCTTGAATCAGTGAATGACCCGCCTAAATCCCCAGTTACCATTCAAGAGCTTCCAGATGCAGATGCAGTGGGCGCAGAGCCTGGTGTACAAGTGTGTTATAGCTGGTGGATTCCCTAAGTAGATTCTGGAATCTTCTGTAACCACTTATTAGGCCTATAAATATGTAAAGTCTGTTTTGTTAATAGAGTTCAATCAGTTAGTTGGGTTAGAGTTTATATAGAGCTCTGCGGTATGCTGTAATGTGATGTATGATAATACAATGGAAGATCGTTCTACTTACTTCTATGTGCTTGTGATGTATATGGATGATGTGTTTCTAGTGATCTGTGATTTGTATGCATTTAGTTCTATTAATCTAGATGAATGTGATTAAAGGGCTCTTAATGGAAATGAACACCCCCACTACATTCTTAACGCTCTTCACATGAATTACACAACAACTATAATACATGCCTTGAGTGAGACCTCCTTCCTCTTGAAGGTTTAATATGCCGGCACACTAGACTACACCGGACCTTTGTTGGACACTTTCCACAGACCCCAGGTTTTTCATAGAGCTAACAATCCCCATGACCACTTTATATAGGTTAATAGTCGAACCCTAATCTAGAAGTAGTTTTCATATGAACTCTCCTCATGTATTAATGAGAGTCCACAAGCTTAGTGGGCATTATGGAAGACTATGTGATTGGTATTTATGAAGACGGGGTTGAAAACAGGTCCACACCTACCCACTACACTGCCTAAACAAGCACGCGCACATTTATAAGCTGCATACTAGCCGTCTTTTGGATTTCAAAGGGCTATGTGGCTCTCGAGGGATTTACTGCGTGACTTGCACAGAAGAAGGATAAGAAACTATGCCATCCTCAAAATGGTCAACTGATGGTTTGACCAGGCTAAGTGAGGTACAAAAAGGCCATAATGTGATGTGATGGGGTGCATAATGTGGATTATACATGAATTGATAATGTTTCTGGGTGCAACTACTCAAATGGCATAGGTCATGAGCAAAGTTAGGGTGATAACAATTGCCCCCTGATGTATGAGGTTAGGAGCAGTTCGTATAGACAAAATACATCACATTACCCCCGCCCCCAGGTTGGTCATCTTTCATCCATTTTGTTAAGAGAGTTCGAGAACGTGACTCTACAGGTACGTACTTGTAAACCCTTATGGGCACCCCAGCAAGGAATGCGTGTACTTATCTCTCTGCTTACTCTTTGATAGGAAGTAACCTCTCTGAAATCCCCAGGGCAGGGTATCGATCAATACCTAAAGAGAGGTTACTGCCTTAGGGAGAGGTTACTGCCGGGCCATAAGGAAGAAACGTTTTGGCTAAGCTTAGTAGTGGTACCTGCCAAGCAATCAGTCCAAGCAAAAGGAAGGTCAAGAGTCTCTGGGCAGGAGGTAAAGACCCTATTTCTAGTCTCTGGGCAAGAGGTAAGGGTTACTAATTGAGGGGAATAAATGGTTATCACTTCCCTCTTGGTTACCCTTGACTTCAGTAGGCATTTACCTAGCGGAAGGTCAAGTCACAGCAATCGGATTCTTTCTCTGGGTATCACCTAGGCAATCGGATCAGTCTCTGGGCCAAGGAAAGACATATCAGTTCAGTCTCTCATTAGAGGAGTAATTAAAGAGATCCGGGGCAAAGTAGACGTCGTTAGCGCCTTATCTCCCTGGCATTCTCGTCAAGCCTGTCCCATTCTCGTAGAGCCCGTCCTGTAAGGGTCTAACCTCACCTACCCAGTTGGTTGGCTGTTGTTTAAAGTATCTTAGATATTATATTACCAATCCCCAGACACAACTACGGGAATTGGGAATGAACGGTCAAAAACGAAGGTGCAATCTCTGCTCATCAGGGTGTGATCCCGCCTAATTACACGGTCCCGAAAACGCCCGTATGCCACGAACCACCAAGCTAAGCACCTATCGAGCTAAACTGGGCTACACCTACTACACCTAGCGCCTACGCTCCGAAAACATACATACCCCGATGTTTAGATACCAATCGCCGGTCTACCTACACGCTGCTTAGCCACCTAGCCGTCTGTACCCCGATGCTGAACTAACCCCAATGCTACATACCAATTGATCTCGAACCGACTTCACGCCATTCCCAATTTACCCATGCATGTTCCGTATCCTGAAAACACCGCTACCTCGATGTCGAGATGCTTAAATACCAATCGATAGCCTAGCCGATCTGCCTTAAATCCAAAAAACGATGCCAGACCGCCGATGCAATGATCTCGATCCGCTGCCCATTGCCTACGATCCATCGCCGATTCACCAATCACCACATGCTAATCCCGATGCTGCCATCATCCATAAACTTCGATGCCGTGTCTCTCTGCACCGACCACCATGCTTCATATACGAAATTTCGTGACGTAAATTCATGCCATGTCGTGCCAGCTTGGATCAATTGGATATTCAACTGGGAAACGAACCGCTGCTTCTACTGCTTGTGCTTCTTCGACTATATACATAGGATCTTTTACTGGGGCTTGCTCGGATGCTGTTTCAACTAGCTTAGATGCTGGTTATGAATAAATAACAACTGGTGGCGTCCCCTCTCCCGCGGGTGGCGGTCCCAGCTCTGTCTATACCACCTTAGCTGATTGCTATGATGCTGGTGATCCCGGGTGGTAAACTGGCTTTAATGTTTGCTTCGTCCCTACCTTTGATGCTGGCTATCAATATGACTCAGATACTGGCTCTCAATATAAATCTTCTGGGCATGCCCTTGTTTTGCACCTTGGAGCTT
>Ga0316216_1000045_pt1 | contig 17485 bp, 11 predicted proteins | sample NRE6metagenome_FD_207800 | JGI IMG/M metagenome (GOLD analysis project Ga0316216, IMG submission 207800) | Spruce roots microbial communities from Maridalen valley, Oslo, Norway - NRE6 | ecosystem: Host-associated > Plants > Roots > Unclassified | place: Norway: Oslo | collected 2017-09-15
TGCCCGGCTCGCCATCAACTTCAAGCAGAAAGGCTATCGTTCGCTTATCGCTCACGCTAGGAATTCGGCATGATCGAATAAGCTCATATATACAATTATCTCATTGAGAAAGGCTTGAGGATTAAGGGAGAAAGGCCCGAGCATCAAGGCTCAGACCCGAAGCTAGGCGACAAAGGTTTTATTTCAAGGTTTTAGGACAAAACACGGGGAAGGGGTAAGGTAAGGGGTTAGGGAAAAGGGATAGTTTAAGAAAGGAAATAGGGGCAGAACAAGGGTAGGGAGAATAGATAAGGAGAAGGAGAAAGGAGAAAGGAGAAAGGAGAACGGAGACAGAGAGCAGGAGAAGGAGACAGAGAAAGGAGTAGGATTAGGAGGCAGTTCTAACGGAAAACAACGCATAACGTACCTTTTATCTAGCGAATTTCCCATATCTTGGGCTGGTGGGCAGGCCACTCTTTCACTAGCAAATTGACTACCCCCGATAGGTCCGATAGTACTGGTCCTCCGGGAACGTCCCCCTCTCTTTTTGTTGGGCCTCTACCCCCATTTTATAGCGATAGGCCAGGTTAACATAGTATAATTTCCCATCCCCATACGCAACCCTTTCACTCTTGAAATTCCCATCTCGATCCGCCTAATTATTAAAGTCTTGAACGATTATATTATTAAGTAGTCGCGACATATAAGTAATGTGGAAAAAAAGTAGGAACAGCTAGAGAAAGCCACTTTAGGAAAAAAGAAGTAGTAGTACCAATTTGAAGTAAGAACAAAGTGATAATGTACCAAAAGTCTCCACAGCCTGGAATGTGCAAAAAGTCGTCACACTATAGATGTACCAAAAGATGGAACAGGCAGGATCAACTGAGTCAACTTGTCTTTATGGAGAAACTTGGTAAACGAAATTGGATGGGAGCTTATTTTATAGCTTCTGGAAACACGTATGGATTTCGGAAAAACCCTTCCATCACCGGTAAAGTCTTGAATATGAATGCACCCAAATTGTTGTTTCGCGTGCCATCACCTGGATCAATCGGAGGGCAATGAACGGTGGTAGCATCACAGCCATCATCTCGCTCAGTGCCAATAAGGTGTAGATTCAATTGCAGAGCCTATTGAAGAGTTGGCATCTTGTCCAGTATCCCTTCCAGTAGTAGTAATAAAGCTAGCATTCTCGTTGGAACTTAAACCGTAGGATGGATCCGGCTTTCGAACAAGGAGAGATAGGGATGCCAGCATGGGAATTGGATTTGGAACTACGCGAAGGGAAGCTGGGAAAAAAAGGGATCCCAGGCGAGGTAATGGCTCTTTAATTGGAAGGGATGCCACCTTCGCTCCGGTAGCTGTCTTTACCGTGGCTTTCGTTGCGGGAGAAACTGCTTCAACTTCACCTTTTACAAAACTATGTAATCAGATTTATTGTGAAGAATATTGTAATTGGAGCGCTGCTCAGCTGGAGGTTTCCCCCTCGAAGAGGCAAGTGAACTTTGCTCTAATTTCATATTATGAATAAAGTTATGCTTTTTGTGGTTAATTCAGTATTCTGGTTCTGCTTTATTTACTTCTGTTGCTATATTTCTGTCTATTTTCGAGTGGGCACCAGGGAAGGCTAATTGATTAACGGGCAGGGCACCGGACGAAGTAGCCATAGGAAGACACTTTTTCTACATGGATAGAGACAATGGATATAGATAGAATAGAGACGACTTCGTCTTACCAAGGCTAATGGGTCAGTCAGTGGAAATATAGGTATGGGTAGAATCTAGTGGGACCTAGAAAGAGAGGGAAGGGAATGATGAGAGAACAAAGGGGGAAGAAGGTACTCTGCATAAACAGAGAGATCTCTACACTAGCGGAAGAATAGATACACTTTCGAGTCCAGGTTTTTAGGTCCCATCTATTCCATGGATAGTGGGCTAACCAGCATTCTATATTCATTTGTTAATCCCTTGCTACCAATGATTCGTTAAAACCAAGATTATTGTGTTTCACTGTGAGCGATAAAGAAAGCCACAATAACTGGGATTCCGATTCAACCTGAGATACTTGATTCAAAGAAGAAACGGTCTTATGATCTTACGATTTACAAAAATCTTTAGGTTTCCACACGAGACTTCATCCACTCATTACGAGACGAGGGAAGCAAGTCAGCTCATTACAAAGCCAGCCAGTCCTCGCATATTAGCCCTTTTATCCCGCTATTTCTATTACTGCCAATGGGATGGATCAATCGAAGAAATCAACTCGTAGTAAGCGCCGGGAACTAACGAGGAAATGAGGTGAGTGGAGGTTAGTGGGCAGGATTGATATAAATAATTTATATCCCACCCCCCCCAGTCTCCTTCCTCTCTTTTTCCGATTATAGGGTTCAGCCGGATTCTTGGCAAATCAACAATATTCCCTGGGCTAGCTATGGGTCGGACGGAGCAAGGAGAGAGGAACCAATCGATCAGGGCTAGTTATGTCTCTCCGAGTGCGATTTTCGCTGAGATAGTGTTCTTAAGTTGGTTTGCAGAGCAAAGACATGGCATCCTGCCGCCAGGAAAGACCTCCACTCGTAAGTAGAGTTCATGCGTGCTCCAGAGCTCAAACCCTCCATACCCTTTCTTTTCCCCGAACCAAGTTCCCTCCCCGGTGCCCCTTTTGCTTCTTTCCCTTTTCTAGATTCTTCGGATTATAGGGACCCAGGCATCAAGTTATTGAGAACAGTTTATCTGGCTTTGATGAGCACATGCATAAAAGATGGAAAGGCGTTCGCTAGGGCATTATATAAGTTTGATTCGCAGTAGTGTAAGCTGCACCGGTTTATTGTGTTTAAGCAGCACCTGTTGATCGAGTGGAAGCATCCGAGCTAGCATTTGACCCAAACACCCCTTCCGGAACCAGTAAATGATCAATAAACATCTAAGCTAGTTAGAGAGCCAGAGAATAGGCAGCAGGACCGGTGAAGTTTGACTAATCGATTCATCAGTTGCGGTTGACCTGGTTCCAGCACCAATTCCAATAGCATCATTAGCAGCAGAGAAAGCATCTAAGCCATCAGTAGCAGAGGAAGTGCAACAATTATGTATATAGTTATGGGCAATAGAGTGCTTTACCTTCGTACGGATCCAGCCCCCCCATAGCTCATTGTTCTTATTGACCCAGCGACAGATCGAATTGGAGATTGAGATAAGGTGGTTATTCGAAACGATGGACGACAGGTGCTTGCTAGAATGCATCAGAGTATAGTAATTTGCATGCAAACCACCCCTCCTGGTTAAGAGAGCAGCGTAAATGAACAGGTGTTTCCCGAATAAGACCTCCTCATTTTAGGTATCTGGAAAGCCCAGGTGTTAGCAAACGGGGATAGCTACCGGATCAATCTATTAAGTTAGTTCCTGTAGCGAATGATGCTAGTCGTACTGAACTTGATGATTTATGATAGGGATCATTACGTAATGATGGACTGACCAATATGGTGACTATGTAGCGATAGTTCGGGTCCGGCCGGGAGCCATGCTTTCTCGTGGAGGTACGTTCGGTGGATCACTTACTCTTTTTAATGGGTTTAGTTTAATGAGTATAGATCGATATCGAGATCCAAAGCCTATTGTTATGGTTTAAGATCCGATTCCAAGGTAAGCAAGAGATACAGGGCAAGAGAAATCACTGTGTCTGTTGTTCAATATTGATAGGCCCAATTCAAATCGATATGCGCAATCAATCCCAGGTTCAATCAATAAGTCCCAGGTTCAATCAATAGGTACGGGTCCAATATAAACAGCATCGATCAATAAAACTGCTCTGTTGCTACCGGCTAGCTACCATTGCCCGCTAGGCATCAGTGGAGATAAAATTGACACTTATAGACCAGGAAGATGCAGGCTACTCGGACAAACAACAACCCGAATACCCTAGAGGAACAACTAGCTACTCTCTATCCCAAAACCATGTACAAACACGTGGAATCACCATTTAGCCAATTAAGAGGAGGAGATATGCGTATTTATCTATAGAGACGAGATAGAATTGCTATTATTTAGGGGCTGAACTAATGATATATTTCTCTCTTAGAGCAGTAACATCATCATATACGACAACACATCCAAGATTTAGGGGTTCTCGTTCTATAAGATGAGACGTGTATTTCTCTGCATGAATGACTTCATTGCGGACGACCATATAACTAACTCAGGCTTCCTTAATTCTGGGAGAAATCAGTTTTTTCGGGTCGGTTGCGGCAGATAAAAGAGAAAGAATGATTGATCCCTTAATAAACCGATAAAACAACTGCGACAAATCCATGTAAAAAACTTTACGATTTAGTTAGCTATTTCTATCTATTCCTCCGACTTGGAAATAAGCATTAAGAAACCTTAGTCCAATGTGATTTCCTCGATCTTGAATGGCTGGATTTTGAGAATGATGATGCCACCAGGAAGATGCCACCAGGAAGAGGATAGTCAGGGAAAGCTGATGCCACCTATGGATACGCCACCCTGGGACACTGATCACCCATGGAACACTGATGGAGATGCCTATCACCCTGGGACACTGATCTTGATGGAATAGACAGATGCCACCCTGGGACAGATGGACACTGCTGATCATCTATGCTACTTCTGATCTGAGCTTACTTCTGAGCTGATAATCTGTATTCCCAGGAACGCTTACTTCTGAGCTGATCATCTAAGGGGAGGAAACCTACATTTTTTGGAAGAAACCTACATTCTTGGGACTTGGGGACCATAGGAAATACTCTCTATCCAACCAGCTATCCAAAGCTATCCAACCGGGAAAGACATTTGTTCATATCCTTATTAAAAGTATATCCCCGGGATATCCGAAAAGGTTTCCTTTTCCTATCGTAAACATCCCCAGAACCCTCTTCCGGCGATCCCGGCGATCTTATTTTCATAGATATATAGACGCCGATTATGTGGCAGCCCCAGCTCCGGCCAAGGAAAGTCCAAGGCTCGCACAGGTCGATCTGGGTAACGAACTGCTATAAGGGATGCTTCCTCTCGAACCGAAAGGGATGTGGCCTATGCTTTTTCTACTGTTGCTTTTCGGTCAATTGGATATGTTCGAACTGACAATCGCATCGGAGGTGGGAGAGGAAAGGGCACCACCAGAGGTAGAGGCATAAGCCAATCATCCTCTGTTTACGGGGTTGAATCATCTATACATCTACTCTACGTAGCTACTCAATCTGCGGGTGGAACTGGCTCTCGATCTCAATGCATTCGTTCACCCGTTCCAAGGGAATAGGTTTGCTTGGTTTAAGGAGTGACAAGTTGAGCTCTCCCCAGTAGGTGAAGTAGCTGGTTCAGAAAAGGTAACTTGTAAGGTCACTCACTCGAGGGTTCCTCGTCATCCTTTCTTCCATTCAAGCGTTGTTGATTGGTTCCAGCCACGAGGAGTTTAGAAGTTCCCCAATCGAAGCCAATTCAAACAGTTTCAAGCCAATTCGTTACCAGCGTTCTATAGACTCTATTTCCTCCCCCAGCCGCCAAAGAGAAGATCCCTTGGATAGGAGAGCGGGTCATTCAAAGCCAGGTTGTTCATTCAAAGCTTATTTGCCCCAACAAAGCAACGAGTGCCTATCTGGATTCCGCGAAACACTAGGATAGCAAGAGAAAATAAAAGGCTAACTGTCCTATCTGTATTCTTATTGTTCCCCGGGGATTCAACATCAAAAGAAAAGTTCCGTTGATTTCCGTTTCCAGTTGACCCGGGCAGGTGAATAAGCAAGGTCTTTACTTTTAAATGGTGGGCAGGTGAAGGAAAGGCAAAGGCCACTCGATCCCAATAATAAATAAGGTAAGGCAAGATCTGGTTCTACCTTTCGTTCTTCACTTGTTGCAATTTCCTAAGCAAGGCAGGTAGGGGTTCTACCGGAACATTGGTTGGCCAGAGAATAAGGGAATGAAACGATCTACGTCCGGTGCTAACACATAGTAGATGCCTTCTAGGTATAGGCCCGGGGTTTGAATCTGTGACCAGTGGTTAGGGAATGAATGATCTAAACCAAGCAAGGTTCTAGGGAAGATGCCTCGTTATCGAAACAGCAGCAGGCAGCACAAGAGACAAGCAGGAAAAGGCAACCGTTAGATAGAGAAGCTTCAGGTGCACGAAACAGCAGGACCGCATGGGTCGAGTAACTCGAGTTATCAGTCGAGTCAATACCTATCATCGCAAGCTCATCCTCATTTCCGTCCCCGCATTGCTCAGGCCGATGCGGTTCACACCTTTGAGGCATGGCTCACACAACTACCCGCCGAATGGCAACTTCTTATGAATCCCTCATTAGGAGGCCCATGGAGGCAGCCCCTTCTCGGCTTGGTGATCCCAGAAGGCATTAACCTGATTGAATTAATGGAACAAGGGATTGATTTAAAACAGGATTGGCCTGAAAGAGGGCATTTAACGAAACCCTGTCTCATTCATGTCCATGTCTTCTTCCGGCGAGGGGCCTCCCCCTTTTTTGCTGTCTCTTTATAACAAGCATGTTCCCGTTCCCTTCCCCTTGTGGTTGTTGTTCTGTCCCTGCTGCAGTGATCCGGTATCTAATCAAAGAAAATAGAAAAGGCCGTAGCGTAGTATAAAACCTAAGAAGACCAATATGATTCTTAAGCACCAATCCCTCTTTCAATGCAAAGAGATAGAATACATAGAGTATATATCAATCTGATTCCAGTTGTATTTCTGATCCCTTCCTCCTATAGCTTGTTGTAAAGAGTAAGAGATCCTAAGCATAAGAATGAGAATGAAGAGCGCCTCATCTCATCATTCAAACTAGCCCCTCATTACTAGCTTTTTGAAGAGCAGACAAAGCAAGGTATCTCAACTCACTGCCTTCTATAGTATTTTCATGTCACTGGCCTCTTATCAACGCCTTTGTTCATCAAGTTCAGGTATGGAGTGAAAAGTTGGTAGGTACAAGAGATAAATGCACTTTACTTTATTATACTTAGCACTTCCACATTATTATCAAGGAGTTAGTCAGCCTAATTATGTACAATAAAACCTCTATAGCATACTTAGGTTTAGGCTTTGAATATGTAAGGTATTCAAAAAAACAGATTCTAATCCCGCTCTTCCTAGACCATAAACCAGGGAAAATTCATGGCTAAATAGAACTTTATAAAGTAATGATTAACTTCTCCAATTAGAGACCATTTACCCGTATATTTACAACTTGTATAATCATAAACATAGATGCTTCTTATTTACATGTCCATTTTACTTTGCTCTCTATAATGCAACTCCTATAAACTGATACGACATAATTAAGTTGAATGTATTAATGTTTACCAAATATATCTATAAAATCCTCGATTCCTTATCATTTCTTTCTTACATACACTCCAAAAGAAAAAGGGTAAGGGTTGAGTATCTTACAGTGGTATTCTTTTTGGGGCATAGTTCTAGTTTATAAGCCTTACTAAAGAGGTTTGGGTTTAGTGCTTCCTGAGTCATACTCTATTCCTAGACTTCAAGTTATAAAGCATACATCTAAGTGTATAATCTTTCGACTTATCCTTATAAAGCCTTAATAGTTATACAAATAGAAATCCGTAATATAAGACTTTATATCTTAATACTTCCTACTTTCTAAGACAAAGACTAATAGAAATCCTAAACCAACAACTCCTAAGGAGAGGCTCTTTCCTACAGACAAGCAAAGAGAACCCTTTCTTCCTCAGTCTAAAGTAAAGGGGAGGGAGCCATGGTTTTGCTGGTCTATTGGAAAAATAAGAAGGGTTCTCTTTAAACTTAACAACACCAGTTATAAAGCAATCCCAACATAAAGCATAAGGAGCTTAACTATACTTATTAAAGAAAACTCCTATCTAAAGTGTGAATATTTCTAATTCCAACCACTTTGATCTGAATTCAGTCTATAGAATAAAGCTCCCATAATCTCTTTATTAAGTACTTTTGTATCGCAGCAGAGAATCTACCTTTTCTTTATGAGTCTATAGGACAGAGAGAGGAACGAACCCTTCGTATAGAGTAGTAGAGCAACCCTCACCCGTAGATAGAATCCCGCAACAAACATTCATCAGAGAGAAGCTCACCTAATCATAGCAGCAGCACCTTCTGACATTACGCACCCACCATGCAGATATTACGGACCACCATGCTTCTCTTCGGTCCCTACCACCATGCAGATTGAAACTCCTCCCATTTCTACTCCTACCGCAGCAGCTTTTCAGATCATTTTTTAACACCGTGTATCACTCAAATTCCAGGGGTCCACAAGTGCTTCAAATTCACACGAGCCCAACCAGTTACATTTTGACTCTCCCCTGAACATGAATGACTCTCCCCTCCTACCCGTACCTGAAAGCCAGATACAACCCGCCTTTAATGATGTCTTTATTCTTGACAAAGCTGTATAAGGAGCTGGAGCTCTAGTTCTACAACAATGCCTTTAGTAAGAGCTAGAGTAAATGAAAAACACCTTTCTTAAGTCTACGTCCCTGATGTTAATATCAAAGTTGTCTCTACCTACTATCTATGATAAGACATTCAATCCTATTCCCTACTTCTACTATATAGGAACAGTGGACTATATGGCTTCCTCTCCACTCTACTGAGACATAAATAATGTAAAAGCTTAATCTTTAATCCTACTTAATCTTTAATCCTAAGGAAAAGAAATCATAGGTAGGAAGAGCTGTCCTTTGTATGATAGGTGCTCTAGGAAGGAACAATAAGAATAAGTAATGACTTACTTTGAGGGAGGAGCTGCTCTCTTTGTTCCTCGATGAACTAACTATTCTATTTAAAGAGGGTATGTGGTAAAATGAATGTTGTTATATATTGTTGGCAATGTTAGAGATTGTTGGCTAGCTTTCTATCTATCTCATTCCCTACCTTTCTATCTTATAGTTGTTGAGGAGTTATAAGGGCTAGTTGTTGTTTAGTTAGAAGGGCAGGATATCTAAATAGATCCTTATTACTTACTAAGCATATAGTTATAAATGTCTCAAGGAGATTCTAGCCTTGGTATGTTTGGTTATTCAAGGAGATTAATTCTAGCCTTGGTATGTTGGGTTATTCCTTTATATCGTCGAATTGTGGGGTTATCCATGTGTGAGTTACGAGGGCAAATATTCATTTCATATGCTTTTTTAGGCGGGTGTAGAAGTGTCTTTGGGTTGTTATACTGTGGCATGTATTGAAGGTGTGTTATTTCTAGAATTAGTGGAGGGTTTCTTTTTAGGTAAAAAGTATCAGAAGTGATGAGGGTTTAAAGTATAAGTATAAGTTGTAATAAGGGTCTACTGTGGGTTATGTTTGTATCTGTCTACTTCAATTTGTTGGTATGTTCCTTCACTTCACTGCTAAAGTGAAGTACTCGATTCCTCATTCCTTCACTTCACTACGTTCAGTTACTTTGGTCACGATTCCTTCACTTCACTACGTTCAGTAAAGTAATAAATTCCTTTATTGTAAGGTTCAATTTATTTCCCTACAAAATCTGCTGTTGGCAAGTGCGTACTGAATGGCGGGAAATTGCGAAAGCTTTGTGGGCGTATCCAGATGATAGATAGTTCGAACGAATTAAGGAAGTTAATAACTATTATAGTAGGGGAGGCAGGATGTCATCGATTGCCTTAAGGCTCGACAGAATAAACCCAAGCTTTACGGAAGAACCCGCCGCCCGACGAAGAAGAATGAAACTAACCAACAAGGGAGGAAGCTTGGCAACAGGGTTGGGAGAAAGCGGCTGCTGTGTGGTGAAACAATGCCTAGTGATAGTGCTCAAAATAGTTGAATATACACGTGTGGGGCAAAAGGCGGGCAAATAGGCTCTATGCACTGTGAACGACGGGCGGTCCACGGGACCATGGCTATGTGCAGCGCTTCACACCAAGAGCAAGTTACTAATGCTTTATATACAATTCACCTGTTTAGGTTCACACGCCATAAAGATTAGAGGTTTCACGCGCCTTACGCAGAGAGACATTCAGAGAAGGGAGAGAGGGTTAGGCTTTACCAGAAAGTGCTTTTATTGATAGCCAAATAAGAGGTGTTTTTACTACTACCCACATAAGAGGGGTGCTCCCACAGACTACAACAACTGTACACATTCACCAGTCAGAGACAGGAGACCTTGCCAGGAGGCCTAGCCGATCATTGAATTGACAGATTTCATTGCCGAAAGCTTGTCTTTTTTGTTTCCAGGAAGGATCATTGTTACAAGGTCAATTGATAGCCGCAAAAGCGCAGTTGTCCCAGAATTCATAGTCGATAGCCCATTATTGACAGCTGATAGACAATCATCCCGGTCAGTGCTGATTTACGGTAGCCAATAGATAGCTGGTAGATGCCTGGTAAACCATTATTTCTACCCACACATATATAGACGATGCATAGCCAGTCATAGCTGGGCTGCTAGGCTGAAAACAGTTATAGCCAGGCAGTCACATAAAAGCACTTTACATAGCCACACATAGCCAGCCAGTTATCATTATTGCCAGAAGGTAAGGTCATTGCAAGAGGATCCAATAGCCAGTGGGTCCACCAATAGCCAAGAGGATGTGGTCATTTTCTTTCTTCCCCTCACTCAGTAGAGGATTTTATATTCCTGCAATAACACACTTTCTTTGGATCGAGTTAGATTCAATTCATTTTCATTTAAAGGAGTCGTCCAACCCAACCTTCTCGATTATTTAAGCAAATAGTTCTGCGTTCTTAATGCTCCCACCCAGCTCATAAATAAGTGTGTAACTTGATGGGAAGAGGCGGCTCTACCGAACGAATTGATTTGACCCGCCTTATTTATATAATTTATATTAAAGGTAGAGCATCCAAGCTCTCAAGCTGGAATGGTGGGCGGCCGCCCTGATGCTACACATCCCAACTTCAAAGATTGACTTGATCTTCCTCTCCCTATAAACGCGTTACCAAGATAGGTGGATTCTGCGAATTCTCTTTAATAAGAAGTGAGATATGATGAACTAGTTTTAAAGGAGTCGTAGACTATCCCCTTATTAGAATAGTAGGGGCCTTACATAATAATAGGGCAATCCACCCAGCCAGGGCGATGAAATGGATCGGTTCACCACAGCAACTGCGGAAAAGCAAATCCAATATGTTTTTTTCAAGTAGCGTTGTGTCATGGTAAATACTGGGCTCCGATGCCGAACCCATTGAATCCGTTATCGCGTATGAAAGAACCTGGCCTTACAAGGTTATCCCTTATTTCTTACTCGCAGTCCTTTCAATAAGATGGGAATTAGAGAAAGCCTTGTGGGCGTCTCCGGATGATAGAGAGTGAAAGAAGGAGAGAGGAGTAATTGATAACCTCTCTAAGCAACATGTACTGGGTGAAGAATTAAGGGTAATTGGTGCATCTAACACTGGTACTACCTCACTGACCTCCCAGACTGACAACCTTACCAGCGTGAATGGCTCAACCCGAGCTGAATGAAATACAATACCTGATCAGATCTGAATGTCTCTCTCTGTGTCGAACCTCACCCACCCGATCCGCTAAGATGTTCTCATCAACTTAATAGATATACTCTAGCAGCAGCAGCTAGCTCAACAGGCCTTCACAACGGCACTACCATAACCCTTTGAAAGTGAAGTTGTCACAGGTCCTTGCTGTACAGCTGATACTCGCATATATACGTGTCGCATATATACGTGATACTCGCCTTGGAAACCTTTTATCCCCTCTCCCTAGTATTCTTGATTAGTTCAACGCTTTCCTCCTGGTTGGGTTGGATAATGAAAGCGAAAAAGAAAATGACTGTCTCCTGGTTGGGGAATAATTGCTACTGCCCCACCATGTTGAGTACCGCTAACGCTCAATAGGAGGAGACAAGCTTTCTCTTTACCGTAGTTCCCGGAGGTATACTTGGGGCACTAGCTTCAGTAGTCCATACAGTCTTGTTCCATGGAGTTAAAGCAGGTATTATTCTGGCCAGTGAAAGCCGAGTCCATGCACTTAGAGTTCCATACGTTTTCACATATGATAATTGATACGTCTTTGCCATTACTACAATGTGAGGAGCAGAATGGGGGGGAACAGCCTGCCTGGATTTCTTTTATCGATGGCCCCTCCTTATTCTTAGGTCCCTGGACATATGAGCCTTAAGATACCACAAGCTTAGTAAGTAAGTTTTCTATGTCGGCCCTACTAAGGTCTGTATTCAATCCCATGCCCTGAGGCCTACCTACCGTGTTGAAAGTTTTGGTTGGGGCATATTTCCATCCAGACCAGAGTAGACCAGACCCATCAGAGAGAAGGGACTAGAGCTCTATTCAGCCACGTTCCTTGGACTCGCATATCTACGTTTAACTTGTCCATTTGATTGAGGTGATCCTATAAGTAGCTTTAGTACCTAATGTTGCATATACGTAAGTGAGGTAGGACTGTGTTTTTGGTAGCGGTAGAGGGTAAAGGGTAAAGGTTCGAGGTTCGAGGTCGAGGGTAAAGGGTATGGGGTAGAGGTATGTCTGTTGCTATGGGAATGATAGTAACTGGGCTATCGACAAGTACCACCTCGCTTATCGGCGACCACTGTCACTGCCCTTTTGTCGATGATCTCCTATCAACTGTAAAAGCCTCTCCCCTCCCCCGCGGCAACTTACTTGGAATGACCGGTGGGGGTGGATTATTGGCTGATTGGCGTATGACGCTTCACAGGTGCATTGTTGCTTACAATGTATCATCGCTCAAAAAATGATAGAACATTTCCCCGAAGTCCAGTTGATTAGCGGAGTCGCTTAGCCTTGGATTAGCCGAGCCTAGCGGATTGTATCAGCGAATTGTGTATCATCTGAGCATCCCGGTACTAAGCACATCCCATTCAATTAGATTATACAAATAAACTTCTTCATCTTGAAGTTGGAATTGATTATCGAGCAAGCCAGGAGCTAGCTGTGTAAGCCAACTCCATTCCATTTATTTTAGATCACTCAGGACTTAAACTACAACTTCACTTTCATGCTTCTCACTTTCCATACCCGATTCGTTATGGGGGGAAGTTGGCTAGGTATAGACTTACGGCCTACTTACGATAGGTTTGGCCATAAGCATAGAGAGATATTTATTGCGACGGCCTACGACTACTCTAGAGAGCTAGGTCGAAGAGGGGATTACCCATTACCTTTTAGGACGGGCGGGTTGCAACTCACGGAACACACAACGCTTTGCGTGAGCGGACCTTACCTGCCGCTATGCTGCCGCTAGCATTCTTTAACCTTTAAGGATGGAAGGATGGATGGAACCACGGGTATCCCGGAACAACGCCTTTACGTAGGTAGCCACAAACTACTTAGGACTTTTTAGGATTTGATTGAGGGAGGGACACTTACGCCTTATCTGAACGAACACACTACCTTTACTGCTGCACCGGGCGCTAGGGAGGAAGGACATTGACTCCGTGGCTGGGACCTTACCCCCTTAGAGAGAGATAGCACTCTGTTATTCTTATTTAGTACGTTATATTATTGAATGAATTGAAAGGCTCCCTTATCCACGAATCAAGGATGGGTAGATACTTTATATACGGATATATCGGGCGGGACATGAGGTTACCTTCAGGTCATTATCTGGTCAGTAGAGAATTCAGATCCGGAACCACGCTTTGGGTGAGCTCACCTGCCGCTCATTATTATTTTACCCGTTGCTTAGCGTATTGGACCGAACATTATGCCGCTTCACAGATTGTGAAATGATCCATCCCATTGAAAAGGAAGGCTATTTACTACAACCGATAGTAAGGTTCGGGGGTTCCCTCATCCATAATAAATACTTCCGGAACTACACCTATCTTAGCTACTTTCCACCCTTAGCTTGACGTATCAACTCTATCTATCCGGAACAACAAGGCCTATCAAGTTAGTTATCCTTCCTATGTTCGTTCACCTGGTCCATCCAGATGAGAATTGAAGAAAGAGAAGGTGGCGTAGAGTAGCTGGATCTTCACGAGTGCACTCTCCCTATCGGTCTTTAGGGTTTGTACCTCACCCCCTCACCCCCATCATTGCCAGTTGTCATAGCTGATAGCCGGGAGTCATAGCCAGACTGCTAGACCCGAGAGATAAAGACCCTAGGGATAGCGCTCTACGTACGGAACACCAGTTCCTACCTCACTTACATATGTAACGGAAACATAGTTCTAACTTAAACAGCACTTAGTGCTAGAGCCATACTGCCATACACAGACACACAGATCAATATATATATATATATGTATATATACATATATAAATTGATAATTAGTTCTGAGCGGTAGCGAAGCAGTGCATAGTAGTGAATAAATAGAAATGATATTTATCACTATAGTTGTTATATATAGATCTAAATCTATTCTAATAGTGAGTCTATCTAGAATTAACTCCTATTTAGCTTACGTTCAATTTATCTCTCCATAGTTCTTATTAGTTCTCTCTCTTTAGTTGTGTCCATAGAGTGAAAAAAGCAATAAGGTAAGGTAACTAGCCTTAGTACTAGCCTTAAGAGACTGCCTGACGATAAGGTCCATACAGTAAGTTCCATAGCCTTCTTAGTCTTAAGCCATATAGACTGCAGACTGCCAGAAGGTCTTGCCTTAGTCCATAGCAGTAAGGTTGTCCATATAGTAGAGACACTTGCCGTAGTCCATAGCAATAAGTACTACTTGTAGTCTGTAGAGTAGAGTACTAGCACTTGATACTGACTTAAGCCGTAAACTACAAGCACTAAAGACTATTAGCCGTAGTAAGTCCTTTAAGGTACTACTAGCCATAAGGTAACTAGCCTTAAGGGTGTGTCCATTATTATAAATAATAAAAAAGAACTTAATCTATTTCATCCTAGTTGTTACATTTGAAATTCTATTTGTCACTGGCTAATGCAACTAGTTGGACTAGTTGTTATAATAGCTAATAGCACTACGGAAGAACGAAAGATAAGTAGTCATTATATATAGACAAGTTGAACTATAGCTAATTAGTCGTTATAGATATAGAGCTTCTTCTGCACTAAAGATAGAGTAAAGCTTCTTCTGCAATACTACTCTACTAGTCATTATAAGTCTAAATAGAGTAGATAGAAAGGATAAATAGAACTACTAATACTATTTCAAATTAACTAAAGAGAGACATAAGGCAGTTAGAAGGCTGGAACCAGCAGGGAAGGTAGAAGGGACAAAGGCCGAAGCAGCAGCCCCCTGTAGGGATAGAAATAGGCCGATGAGGCCAAGAGAATATACCCAATACGACCGAGAATCAAAGCTGCGCCAAATATTCTATTCCAGAGTCACCTCATCTGACGAAATGGAACAAGCCCCGGAATCAAATTGACCCTGCCTGCCTCAGCAGACGAAGCCAGACACACCTAATTAGGAAGAAAAAAACCCCGCGCCGGACATGACCTCCCGCCTCAGAAGCCGCAATATATGCGTCTCATCTCATTTCGCCTCGGAACTGGAATTGGAACCGGGACAATCCCCAAAACCCGCACCAGACCACTTATTCCACTACTACTGCAACGAGACAACAAGATAGGGAAAACGCAAAAGCGAAAGCAATAAGAGCAAGCAAGGGCCGGAGCAGCAAAAAAGCAGGAGCCAGGGAGGGGTACGAAGGTGAGCACCGAACGGGTCCTGAAGGGCAAAGCCCCCTGAATGAGGAGGTATTTTAATCTGTTGGAAGCGAGCATGGTACCTTTTCCGATCCAACTATACCAGGGAATGCGGGGCATATAATCGAGCTGTAGCGCTCTTTTTTACTCGGGCAAGCTTTAGGAATAATTACCAAACCTGGAGATCTTGCGTAAGCCATTACTCCTGGGGGAAAGCGGCGATAGGATCACGCTCTTCCCGAACATGCAAGCATTCAAAATAAATCCTCATTTTACAAAGCTCCTCAAGAGATGCTTCTATCCGTCAGGTTAAAGTGGGTAAATTGCCAGGGGAACAATTCTGTAGCGGGCGTCAAGGGGGAAGGTTATAAGTGTATGTCCTGGTAAACGGGGTCGGATATAACGGAAAGGCATCCTAGGCGGGCAACAAAGTGGTCGGCTCAATAATTGGGGTAGCTAAAAAAAGAAAACCAGTTGTCGTCAATATGGAACCATTGTCCTGGCTCTGCGTCAGCTCACAAAGTGCTCCTTGGGCTCCTTGGTAAGGCTCTTTCCTCCCCCTTTTTTAGAAAGCGCTAATCTTTCTTTCAACATTGGCTGTTCTAAGTTTCTAAGATGCTTTTATAATGTCCCCTGCCAGGTCCTAGTCAATGCGCGGTATATCAGTGGATGAAGCCAGGCAGGATCCCCCCAGCAATATCATTCAAACGTCCAGGGAGGGGTAAAGCGAAGATTAGGGATGACGAAGTCGAGCAAACCCCTATTTTTCCTAGAGCCAGGAGGCGAGCGTATACTGATGAAGTTATCCCGGCTCGTGGTATCCCAAGTGTCCTTTCTTACAGTTGAGTTGGTTTTGGTTCGAGCTTCTTTTGGCATGTTTATATATTGAATGGGTAGTGCTGCATACGTACATTCTAAAAAAGACATAAAACGTCTATCACATACATACTAAAGCGTACCTAATAGGACTCCCGAAAGCGAAAACAGAAAGCGAACATACTGACTGAGGCAAACAGAATATGGCGCTGGGGAAACAGAAATCTCCTCGCAGAATACGGAATCATGCGGCCATAAAGCATAAAGGAAGCGGCGATAATACGGACTACTTTCCTCGAACACAGAAAGGAAGGATGATAGGACTTCTTAAAGCGGCAATCATATGCTAACATAAAGCTTACATAATGGGGTCGTGGTCTAGATGCGGATCTATAACTTCTATAGAAAGCTAACGCAGAAGGCGTATGGCGACCGGTGGCTGTCAGAGGGATGTAGGTTGTGTCAAGTTTCGAGGGTCTATCTCTGTATAGGTGAGAGTTCATATGCATGGAGGGTATATGTATGAGGTTCAAAGGCTGAGTTAGTATGGAAGTTGATATGTATGAGTAAGATAATTGCTAGTAAAAGTTACCGTAAAGTAAATAAGTAGATAAGCTGTGACCCGCGTTCATGGGTAAAACATAAAGCCAGGTAGTCTTTATTTGTAAATGGGTGCCCTAACTAAAAAAACTTCTAAGTAACTCAAGGTTGAAGGTTTCAAGCTCTGGGTAGACTAGCATCTACTTGCACCGGAGACCTACTGTAGGGTGTTTGTCTTTTAGGCGGCGCGTGGATCAAATTCGCATGCACTTGGCACTTGTGGCATCTCTGAACAAAGTGGAAGCAAGTTCCCCTCTCCATCGTACAAGAGTAATATCCTAGGCGAAGTCTTTTTTTGGCAAGCCTGTGCTGCCCATTCATGTGTGGACCGCAGACTCCTTCATGCACCTGGATCATCATCTCTTTGGCCTCCCTTTCATCTAGACATCTCAACAGAATGTTGTGGGTTTACCTTTTATACAACCTATCCCCACAGATTACGAACTGCATGGCTAGTCTTTGAATGGTCCGCCGATCTCTCGGTGACGCGTCGGG
>Ga0316216_1000046_pt1 | contig 17398 bp, 12 predicted proteins | sample NRE6metagenome_FD_207800 | JGI IMG/M metagenome (GOLD analysis project Ga0316216, IMG submission 207800) | Spruce roots microbial communities from Maridalen valley, Oslo, Norway - NRE6 | ecosystem: Host-associated > Plants > Roots > Unclassified | place: Norway: Oslo | collected 2017-09-15
ATCGGACAGGGGTATACTTACCAACGTAACTATATCACTCCCTGCGTTAGTAGACCAAATGATGGGACGAGCTCTCTTTCTTATGAATTCGAAATTTCTATAAGTGGACTACCCCAGCCTAAGCAAGGAGGATCGAATCCTAAACAAAGTTCGCGCGCTGAGCCCCGGAAACAGAGACCGGTGACCACATATTCAGGGAAAGGATCAGCCAGTTAGCCCTCCCTTCTGGCCGTTCTGTTAGCTCTTCATGCGGCCGGGGCAGATATTAAGCAGCATGACTATTGCCTTGGGTAATTGATCCACTCTTGTGGTGTTGGATCAGAAATTCCTTGGTAAAAGCTGCTATAGTCTGGCTGACGAAATGGGTTCCCTGATCACTAGTCAGACTGAGCGGACACCCAAACCTGGAGATGATGTTCTTGAATATCAATCGTGCAGCCGTCAAGGTAGAACAATCACGGACCGGCTCTGCTTCCGCCCATCTGATTAAGTAGTCCGTGGCAGTTATGATATACCGCGCTTTAGAGTGGCGGACAGGGGGATTAATGGGGCCTACAAAGTAAACAGCTCACTTCTCGAATGCTCGCAGAGCCCGAACAGGGTGCAAGGGCATTTCATATCTCTTTGACAGCTAAACAAAGATAAGCTGAAAAGGGTGAGGCTAAGTCTGAAGTGCCCTAGATTTGACCATTCTAGTATTTATTACCCATGCTTCTTTAAGTCTTACTTTCAAAGGACATTTATTCAAGCTTAAAGGCAGGATAGTCTTCACTCCCCTAAGCGCCGGTCCACCACTTTGATTTAGCAAGCCTTCTGTGGCCAATTAGTTACTCCCCCGCCCTGGTTAGCCTTTGAATCAATATTTCAGTATTTTCCCCATTCGCTGGCATCCTCTCGCTGGCATCCGTTCATCTCATCAGGCTGGCTTTATTAATCGCTCAATGGATCAATCAATGCTTCGTGAAGGCATGGTAGGGCTTCCATCCCACCCACTCCGTGCCTCTTCAAAGGCAATTGGAGCGCGCTTTTACCTAACTGTAAAGCTTCAAAGGGGTTGGTCCAGTCGATCCAAAAAGCTTCGCCAAACGCGTGTTTTATAAAGAAGAATTGTGTGTATCCGGTTTCCGAGGCATATTCGTCCATGTATAGATATACATAGTAATAACGGAGACATACATATGAGAAGGATCGTGCCGCAGTGATCAAGAAAAGATGGCTGGGTGCCCGAAAGATCGCTTGCCTTTCTTATCTTCATCTCCATCTCCTATTCCAAGACTTGATACATCCCTAGTTCCAGGACTGGATACAGGACTTGATATAGGATAGTCATAGTTATAGTCCTTCCTTACATGGATAGTTCTCTTTTTCATGATGCTTATCATCCTTATCAACATCTTACTTCTAATGCTTATACTTCTACTACTACTATTACTACTAGACAGATGCATACTACTGCTACTTATATATTTATATATATAGACTTCTTTCTTTTATCTGCTGCTGAGTCTGAAAGATCCGCCCACTGATTGATCCAATTCTGAATTTGATTATGAAGTGAAGGCACGGAGTGGAAGAAGCGACAACAACCTTATGGTTATGGGGTTCATATTTCTTTCTATTTCTTATAATCGCCTCCCCTCCCTCCCTGATGCGGTAATCCCTGTTTCCCATCCATCCCTCTTAGTAGTGCACAGGCCTCTTTAGGATTTCCCCCTACGGTTAGTTATCCTTTTGTGAGTTTACCCACGGGACACCATAGTCCTGTCAGCCAAGTCCCTTCGTTCTTTTCGCAATCGACCTTACCTGCGACAGTGCCACCTCTTCACGCATCAATGCCTAATCCACCATTCGTGTTTGGTCAAACAAACCCCACTAGTGTTGGGACTAGTGGAGGTTTTGGTCCCATGGCTAGTGTACCATCTGGGACTATTCCTAGTTCCGTTAACCCTCTGGTGGGTATGCCTTTTGGATGGAACCTACCCGCTGGCGCTGGTCTTGCAACTAGTGCTAGTGGTCAAGGGGGATACACTATGCCATCTGTTCCTTTTGGCACTACGGCTAATCCCAATGCAGGGTTCCCTTTTGGGTGGAACTTTGCTTCAACCGCTGGCCCATCTACCAGCGTTGGCCCAATGCCAGGGGGAAACATCGCACCTGGAGTGCATCCATCCACTCCTAGTGTAAATGTTGGCACCTCTACGCAGCAAGGAGGACCACAAAACTCCTCCTTTCTTGCCAAAAATGCCTTTGCCAACCCAAGGTTGCCTGCCATTTTTGGCGACTTTTAATTTGCCTGACCTCTCTAGGCTCACAAACGATCCGGTGTGCCATCAACCACATTGGCCCTCGATTCCCACGAAGCTACCATCGGATATTCCTAAGTTTTATGGGAAGCCTGGAGAGGATCCCCAGAACCACGTCTTTACTTTCCACTTGTGGTGTTCTTCCAACTCCCTTGTGGATGACAGTATCCAATTAAGGTTGTTCCAACGCACGTTGACTGGCACGGCGGCCAAGTGGTATGTTGAGCTGCCTCGAGCGTCCTTTATGGATTACATGTCTTTGGCCCTGGCCTTCCTTACACATTTCCAGTTACCTATACGCTATGAGACTGGGACTGAACTTCTTACTTCATGACGTCAAAGTACCTCCACCCATATCTCCGATCATATCCATGAATGGAGAAGGAGTGGGCGCTTGATCCACGCCGAGATCCCAGACCAATTTCTAGCCGACTGGTTCGTGAAGTCATTGTTGCCACCTATAGCCAAGGATGTTGCCATGTCTGGTGCTGTCACGGAGGAACAAGTTATACTGCGGGCGCAACAGCTCGACTTGATTTACTCTCAGTCTGGCACATTATATGATATCATTCCTCACGCCCATCGTCCTTCGTATGACCCTCAACGACCTACTCCCGGCCCTCACGCTGATGGCATTATTGGAACTGTCTCAACCCCCTCGATAAGTCATGTTACAGATCAAATGGGGAAATTGTCGGTTAATCCCGCTACGGCTGTTTCTCAGCCTGTGGCTTCACCATCCGTCCCTACCCAAACCTCCCAAGTCAACACGGTGCAACAAGCACAACCCGGTAATAACACCCACCAGGGGGGTAGAAAGCGCAACAACCGACGTAAAAAGAATGGCGCCGGGCAAGGGACAAACCCTCAACCTACTAACGCTCCCGCGAAAGAGGAGAGTGGGAAAAAGAATAAGAATAGGTACCCTTGCACTGCTTGTAAAAGAGACCATCCCACTCATCAATGTCCCTACATGGGGGATATTCACCAGTTTCTGGCTCAGCGAGGAGTACAAGCTCCAACCGCTGTTCTCACGAATCCTTTTCCTCAATCGCAGCAGCAGTTGGTAGCTGCCCCTCCCCCACCCCCACAAGGGGGCAGTCATGCTCAAACTTCAACGGGGGGGACATCATCTAGTTCATCTGTGTTCTTGTGCGAACAAGGAATTCACATTCAAACTCGCGCCAAGAACTATGATGCCGGCAAGAGTCCTGCCACTGACGACTCCACTTTTACACAGCCTGATGGCTCTCTTCATATCGAGAAGCCTCCTCTTGAGCCTATCCCACGTTTACCCAAGGGATTTGTAAAGAAGTATAATCTTCTTGCAAGAGCTGCCCATCAGTATAACATTGTTGAGGACTTGGCGCAATCTCCTTGTGCCATGTCTTCCTTGGAAGTCCTCCAAAGTTGTCCTGGGCAAAAGAAGGCGTTGTTGAGTGCTATTGGTGGTGTTTACCTTGCTGATCCGAGCACCATTGTGTTCAATTTGGACCAGGCTACACCTAGACTCCCCGCCCAAGTGGCTTTCCAAATCCACATTAAGTCGCGAGGGACCACTATTTCTCGCACAGTTGTCGACGAGGGAGCTTGTACTTGTGTTATGTCTGCGTCTTGTTGGCAAGCTTTGGGCTCCCCTGCTTTGGTCCCTTCTCCTACCATGTTACAGGCCTTTTACGGGCACTCGTTTCAATCGAAAGGGATCATTGTAGGATTTCCAATCGTTAGGAGGCAAAACAGTTACTGTGGATGTAGAGGTTGTGGATTCACCATTGGATTACAATCTCTTGTTGGGACGTAGTTGGACATACGCCATGTTAGCGGTAGTTTCTGTCGTTTTCCGTGTGATCCGCTTTCCCCATTCCAACCGATGTCGCGATTTTCGTTATGAATATTAATCGAGTTTCTCATCTTAATAAATTAATCATGTCTAGTAGAAGAGCGATAGTTAGATCTTCGAGCCGCTAATCAACTTCGTGCCGGTCGGGTTCCTCATCCCAGGTATCACTCCCAGCCAGGTATTGTACTCACTCTCAGAGGGACTGTATCTCAGGCTGGGGCCTGATTAGGGAGGGGTAGCAAGGAACAGCTAGCTCTAGCTAATGCCCGCCTCTCTTCTATTGATCGAGAAGCGATGGATATAGGGGAACGGCAGGGAGAAGCTCACTCGGACTCGTAACTCACCACTAAAGTCCCTGACTGAATGAAGAAAGAGGTAGAATCTCGTTATCAATTAGCCGAAGCTGGGTGGGAACTCAGAACTCATTAGCTCGGGTCGAGCTAAAGCAATATTACTCCTACCTACCGTATTTCTAAAGAAAGGTGGGTTGTTCTGTACGAACTTATGACTGAAGAGAATAGGGGTTAGAAGTAACTGCTGGATTCTATGGATCTGGAGAGGACAGCATTTTGGGATGATGGAAGCATGCGTGGTATAGAGCGCCCCCCCTACGAAATAATAAAGGGCCAACAGCCAAATTGTTGAGCAAATGGTTGATATAGAATGAATGGGCTAACTTGCTGCGCACCAGAGCTAGGGGGGTGTACAGACAGAACAGCTAAAGAGCCTTTAAAGCACATGACGGACAAGCATGGACAGGCGTCTGAAGAAGAAAGAGGAAAGGAGCAAAGGATAAGGAGAGGAAACATCATTTTCCGAAGTTTGGTACATATTCCTCTCTTGTTCCTACTAATAACTCAACCATAATTCTCCTACTACTAGTGATAGCTTAGAGACTAGGAGTTTATTAGTGTTTGATTGTTATATGAGTGTTTTCTTAGTCTTAGTGTTTAGAGATTATAGATTTATTATAGAGCTGACTAGAAGTTTCTTAGAGAGCTTCTTGCTTGGTGTTTATTAGTGTTCTCTTAGAGAGCTTAGAGAGAGCTGACGGAGCTTCCTTGGTGTTGTTTGCCCAGTAAAAGAGTGAGATATTCCTAGGAGGTTATAAGTGTGTTCTTAATATGCAGAGAGTGCGAGCTTTCGTTGGGTTTCCTGTAAAGGGATGGGCTCATAGGTTGGACTGTTAAAAAGAGATAGAGTTAAGGAGTTTCAATTCCTAATAGCAACATAAGTATCAATTGTAGTGTTTATTCCTTCCTTCCTTTATTACTCCTAATGTAGTCAAAGAGAGTATTTATTATATTCTTTCCCTTGTGTTCCTATTGTTACTATTGGTGTTCTTATTGTTCCTAAGAGAGTTGAAGTCTAGTCTAATATTCCATTCCTAATAGAGTATAAGATATTATAAGTTAAGTATAAGTATAGTATAAGTAATTAGTGGAGATTACAGGTAGGAGATCTATCTCCGCCTCCCCATCTCCACGACGACCTCTATAACGCCAGTCTTACTCAGGGAAAAGCCTAGCCCTAACTTCTTGTCATTCACACAATTCCTATAGCTTCATTACCTCTATGATACCTACTAGTAGAGCTCCTACTGAATGATATGTACACGTGAAATGAAGAGGATAAATGCGCATCTGTCTCTAAATACCATATTAGTTAGTCACATGTTGGAACCTAATAAACCTCAATGAGAGACTTTACGCTTATAAGGCGAATTAATACTTTTAGCCTTTAAGCACCATACGATCTATTAATCTCTATCATTGTTGCTATATCCTCTATCAATACCATATATCATTCTATCTATCTATACGAGATATAATGAAGTCAGTGGAGATTCTGTAATCTCCACTTATACCTTAACTAGAGTGGGAACTATCACATTTATTCGGAGTGGACCTATTTTCCTCATCGTGAGAAACCACCATCTTCAACCATCATGAATTCCCCATGGTGCAACGTATATAAACATAAGACTAGATTTCCCTTTGAGTGAGAAACCAAAATCCAAGCATCATTAAGTTAGAGTGCATAATCTTATAAGCATGATATCTAGATTCCCTAGGGATGATACCATGAATTGGGCCATCAATCTCGACGAAAGGAATCTCGTATCAGGAAACAGACCAATATTTCTCTCTTCAACCAGCATCACATGAAGTGAGGGTGCAACGTATATAAGCACGATATTCTTTCTCTCTACATGAGGTTGATCCAATATCGTACAATAACCATCCTACACATACGCCGAAGGGTCGAGGACTCATCTCAACCGGAGCGACGGGTGAACGGAACACCGAAGGGGGTCACATAATGGTCTGGGGGAAAAACAGTACATCAACTCTTCATTACAGATAGATTCCACCTACTTGATCTCTTAATCACAGGGTAAACATTCAACCTACTTGATATCACAGATTCAACCTAGATTTCTTAACTGTGGACTAAACCAGATTGAACCTAGTTGATTAGACATGATGATATCCAAGATTGAACCTACTTGATCATCACAGATAGATTGAACCTACCTACTTCATGATTACTTGATCACAGGTTGAACCATCTTGATGAGATCTTGATGTATTCTACCCCCAGACCCCGAGGCTGTAACCGGGACTAGAGATCCGGGAAGATAGATCCGAGATAGCAGAGGTGGTGTTGCTAGGGGCAATACGAGTAACTGCTTGGGTAAGTAGTGAGGAGTATTGACACGAAGGGTTAATGGTTGAAAGAGTGTATAGAGTGTAAGAAGAGGAAGAAGCTTTTTACGATGCTGTAAGTCCGGAGTGACAGGAGCGGCAAATACCATAACAGAATAAAATATAATCGGGGAGGTTACACCGACCGTAAGGGGCGGGGTTTAAGGGGAGTACAAAAAGAGTGAACCAGGAGAATTCAGTAGGAGATCACCAGAGACCAGTAGAGATATAAAGGAACCCGGTAAATGGGGAACTCACACAAACACAGAGTAAATCCAACCACAAAGTCGTATACTAGGATTAGAGGGCTAGACTAATATGATAGTCATATACTTTAAACATAGTGGAATACTCCGTTAGTTCTTCCATCTAATCTCCACTACTGCCTCTACTCTGACTCCTGCTACCTTTGCTGCTCCTACCCCAGATGCTGCTCAAGGTCGGTCGCCTTCACTTCCTCGTACTGGTGCTACTCCATCTGCTACTCGTGCATCTCGGTCTCCATATCGAAGGTCGTCGTGGATATTTTATCTACACCGATCCTACTTAAGCTCGGTACTTATTTCTAGTCTTTCTTCAATAAATACTATCTGGTACTCTAGAACTATTCATAATCTTAGACTTGAGGAGGAATAGAACCTTAGGAAGAGAAGGATTAATATACTACTCTATTTGTTAGTCTATCTATATTAGGAATATTCTATATACTAGGAATACCAATAAAATACTCTCTCTTAGGAATCTTATATTAGCTTACCCTTGAGTATTAGCCCTTTAGGAATCTTAGAATACTCTATTAGCATATTAGTATTATTATGATACTCCTCTATTAGTCAGATTATACTTTACTTATACTCTTCTACTCCTATATTAGGAACATATTATACTCTTGCTATTTCTATCCTTAAGATGCTGGCTTAGATGAAAGAACTGGGATCCTACTCCTGCATCTACTATTGATCCTGGTAGAGGTAGTAGCTTTATGCCTTGGATACTCGGATTGGTAGTATCACCTTGTAAACTGGGCTTCTTTTATTAGTCCTATGCTGGTATCTATGCTTCCCTTGCTCGTTGTAATACACTTTCTATCGCTTTGTTACCTTTGCTTATTATACCCTTGCTTCTTTCTATGCTACTTGTGCTCCTCATGGGGATGCCTGGCAATGACACTGCTGATCCTACTACTCTTTTGGTGGTTCAGACACTGGGACTCGGTATGGAGCTACCACTTAAACCCATGGCTTTCCCCTCTGTGTCTTCACTGCTGGTGGTTCCAGGGACACTCGGTCAACTTAAACTACTGAGACTGGTGCATCAACTGGTTTTGCCTTTGTGGGATCTGGATTTGGGACTTCCTTCCAGATAAATTGGTGATTTGACGGTTTATTGGCATTCGTTAGCGGGTGGTGCCCTTTCTCTTTATGAGGGACCTTCAATGCGGTATGCTTACTCACTCATTACCAATGGGCCTACTAGTAGCTTCGTCCTTCCTTGCCATTTAGGGGACCAGGGACGGCATGCCCTTTATTCCTTTAAGGCAACAGGTATAATGCCTATGAGACAACGGTCCATTACACCTAGGCTCGACACACCAATAGAACTCAGACACAACATTGAACATGCTCCCTTACCTCCATAAGGTGAACCATTACCTGTGCACGGAGAGCAGGGAAGCCTTTACCTTCGCTCTTGCTGCCTTTACTCCTGCTACTAGTCCTACTCCTCCTAGATCTACTTTTGCTATTTATATATATATTTATTTACTAACCTAAATTGCTTGTAACTTGAAAAGACAAAGCGAATTCTCCTGCATAAGGTGGGCGTCTTAGAGCGTTATAGACCATATTAGTTATATACTACTAGGAATTAGACTCAGCAATATTATACTCCTCTAGTAGTCTTATATCTAGTAGGAATCTTATCTTATCTTTCCTATTAGTATTAGCTTTTATATCTTAGTCTCCTTAGTACAGACAAATCCATATGCGGATGTTTCAGATCGATACTCAGGAACACCAACCGGAGGAGACAGACATAGAGCCATCTAACCCAGTCGCACACTAGTAGAGATTCAGATGTTAGTGGTCGAGGTAGGGGGTCTTACCCTTTATGCCCGATATCGGCATAGGGAGCCAGATTCAGATACTTACCTGCTCTACTGCTTTAACAACACATCAATCAAACAAGCTGCTGTTACTCAGAGCATTACCATAAGATTAGACATCCATCATTGAGATCGACACAGGAACAACCGCATAGATGATTTGTTGAGATACATCACCACCCGATGAGGTCTAAGTGGAGATCTGTGTAAAACCTTGATAAAACATACAACAAGCGTCTCTCTCTCTTTCACTTACTTTATTTCTTTATAGAGGACAAGGGAGAAGAAGGAGAATATCCCCTAAGAAAATAGATCGGCGATCATCTCGGAGGAAACTCGGCGATGAACTCGGTGATGTCTCGGAGATGATTCCCTCTCCCGATGAGCAATGGGAGGCTTAGCGGGGGAAGGCTTAGAGGCAGGATAGGGTTAGAGGCAGGAGGGCAGGGGAGGGGATTGGTTGCTTCAACATTGCTTGGAGGCGGCGGGGAAGGCAGGAAAGGGGGGTTGCTTTGCTTCACCGCTGGGCTTGCTTTAAAGAGATCGAGGAAGGCTGGGCTAGGTTATTGGAGGAATAGCTCGAGGAGGGTTGCAGCTTGGAGGCTTGAGAAATGCTAGGGGAGAGGGAGATATGTTTGAGCTGTTGGCTACGCTACTAGGCTGGAGAGACAGAGGAGGCAGGAGGAGAGCGGCTACACGGCAGGAGGATGGATCGAGGAGAGCGGCTAACCCCTTGCATTTAGGTAAATCGACGGAAAGGCCATTCTTGCTTAATGAAATCGGAACTTTGGTTCTTTCAATGAGGAATCTCTCTAATATGAGTTAATATGGTCGATAAAGCGCACGCAAAGGCCTAAACAGTAAGTTTACAACAAGATAAAACTAGACCCAGCCAGGTAGCAAAATAAAATACGCAATAGATCAGCCAGCAGAGAAGAGAAGAAAACCAATCCAAACCAACCTCGAGAACAATTAGACTCTAATAGAAAGTGAGACAGGACAGTTTGAGGGATGCTTAGCGAGGACAGGGAAGGCTTAGAGTGAGGGAAGGTTGGGAGAAGTCCATACCCCCGAAATCAGAATAGTAGGCTGAACCAATCCATCAAAGGGTTTAACGAAAAGGGTGGCGAACGGGTGCATGCATTTACCCCTCACACCTTAAATAATAAGAATACTGTTTGCTGTGGGTGGGGTTAATCCCTTAAAGAATAAGAATATAAAGAAGAATAATAGGGTTCACCTGCCTATTATATAATTATCCTCGCTTAAAGAATAATAATAGGGGTTGTTTCAAAAGTAGGGCTATTTTAAGCAAATTCTGGAATTACTAGGCATTACGCTGCACCTATTCCACCCTACCCCGTATATTATTATTAATTTCGACCCCCACTAATATATTAAGGTCATTCGGTATATAAAGAATGGCATGAGCGTCTCCCAACAAGCAAGCATTCGTTTGATATAAACAGGAAAATGAGGTGGAGCATTCGAACATCAGTAGTATTGGACAACTATTCCAACTATAGCAGTTTAAATAAGAGGGGCATCCATAGTATCTGAGGAAAGCTGGTGTTAGCCCGAATTTGGTGACCCCGAACCATAAATAAGAATAAAAGGGGCAATCCAGTTTTTTAAATAACGTCTTTTTAGGTAATTAGTAAAGGGCGGACCGATCCACCAAACCCCCTACTATTCTTATTTCAAGTGAACGTTACCCAACTCGTATTATTATTGTTGCGAGCCCTACAGGTAGGTTCCCACTATTCGGGCGGCTACACCTCCCAATTTCCTACTTATTATTTCAGCGAGCCCTACTATTATAATAGGGCAAGCACCTACGTTTGATTGCAGTATCATATACGTCATAGCGATGGATCGTCAAACATTTGTAGCAATCTCACTTTGTTCGCCGGTGCTAGGAAGGCAAACTGCCGAGCCCCCACTCTATATAAAAGGGGTCATAGAGACTTCGTGTTTCTGGTTTCCAGTTTCAGAAGCAGGGGATTGGATTCTCGTTGATTCGCATTTGCTTTTCACCCCGATCATCATAATCATAAGTAGGCCCCTCAAATAATAGAAAGGCGAATCCGAGGCGATGTGTACCCGTATATGGAAACAAATGAGTGAACGAATTAAAGGTAAGGTACCAACATAGCGAAGCGAATCATAACGCGATCCGAACAAAGCAAATCACAAAGGGAATCAATCACGATGCTTACTGAATACAAATCCAAGCACTAAGTAGTATCGAGACGGCTCCGTTAATGGTGGATGCGCCTTCTTTATCTTTCTCTTTATCCGGGACCGAAACCCCTGGCGCTATATCTCGATTTCGAGATGGATTGAAAAGGGCTATACCGGTTCTCTGGGTGATGGATAATGAGCACTAGTTAGGCTAGGATTTAGAGACTCTGAATCTGAACCTGGAACTAGGTCCGCTATTTGCTATGGATATGAAACAATAAAACAGCACTGGATTTCAATCTATATCTGCCTTTGTATCTCTGCGGGCTCCTGGCTTAGATGCTTATGTTATTGGTGCTTCCACCTCTGCTACTCCCTCTATCTTTGCTGCCTGTGCTTCTACCTTTGTCTCTATCTTTGCCTCTGTACCCACCTCCCCGGCTACTCGCTCTGTTGCTGATTCAACTGCAACTTTCACTACCTTTGCTTTTTATCAATGTACGTACAGCTTATAGATTGTGTTAGATAATATGCACATATATAGAGCGACGGCCGGACACTGCCTATAATGGCGAAGAGAGCAGCGGGCCAAACCAATCAATGCATGTAGTGTAGATTTGATCGTGTAAAGTGCGTAGAGAAGAGTGACTAGGTTACAATGGGAAATAGAAAGCGTCCAGGCAGGCTAATCAATGTGGCGTGTCGGATAGCATCGGATGGATATGCGTGTAGAGAACGGCGAGGTTGCAATGGCGAATAGAGCAGCCAGCATGGGCAATGGGTTTTGATCTCAATTGGTTGCTGGTGCTTTCACCGTACGATGACCTCGTTACTCGTGTGGATGCATTTGCCCGAGTCGTTTACCTTTCACTATTTTATATTCCAGCCCTGGATACAGTTGATCGAGAGGAAGCACCACCAGCATAAGATTCTCCATTCTCACCTTTACTATTTTCACTCGCGCTCTACTGCCTATGCATGATATCCAACGAGGAATACACTACAAACAAGCTACAGCCTCACCTGCTCGGAACCGGGACATGAAACCAGGAAAGGTTAGACCAGACTGACACGGCTGACTCAGGCTTACCTACTGGCTAACCTACCAAGGCACGGGGAACAAAGCAACACTAAGCAATCAGGATAAAGACCACTAGCCAGGGATATAATAACTACCCAGAGGAGAGGCTCAGTAAACACACTCAGGCTTTCCAACCTGCTCTAGAACCCAACCCAGGACATTAGAACTAGGCCTTACTTCTCCTTGGCTTATTGAAATAATGAGTGTTCGCTCGGTAATGATCGAGGATAGGCTGGCTTGGCTAAGAGAAGCGCAAAGAGAAAATGGGGATTGTATCTGGCATTTCAGGGCTATACTTACGCCTTGCCCTTGTAGGCGCTTGGTATCGGGGTGGTGATTTCTCCCTTTAGTTTATAGTCTATCCCTATGGGCTCTCGCTCTGCTATACAGCGTCATTGTCCGCTCCACAGTGTCATTGCTGGTTTAGACGCTTGGCCCTAGAGTGTTCTCAGGTTGATTGGCATCTGCTTGTTCCTGCCTACACCGCGGTCTTATATAATGCGGGATGGTCAATGTAGTTCTCTCCGGACGTATGAAATAAATAGGTTGGGGTTTTTTGTAGGTGCCAATCTATAGGTGTAGGTATAAAATAGGTATAGTGTATGCAAGTAGTATGTTTTGGTATCCCGCCTGTTATGCTATGCTATGATTGATCAATGCAGCACACGTTGCTAGGTATGATGGTTCCATATGGCTGACTACATGTGATGCAAAAATGTACCTTAATTGATGGTATCAATGTTGGTGTTTTCTGCAGTAATACGTCTATGGGGCTGGGAGGGGTCCCCTCATCAGGGGGATCAGTGGGTGTACACGGATTGCTAGGCGCAAGGTGTATCATGGATGATCGTCCTAATGTGTAAGGCATGGTCCTCTTAACGGATTGAGAAGTCCAATCAACTCTTTGTGGTTGACTAATTTCTTACACCCACCTCTTTACCGATGCAAGATTTCGGTGAGAGCGATACCCATCATCAGAAGCAAAGCTAGCAGGGGAGGTGGTGGTAGCATAGCTTGTTCCAGTCGTTGATCTTGATCCCATTGATCCATAGCCACCAGTAGCATAAGCAAAGACATAGGTTGGGATAAAAGCAAAGGTAGTAGCAGAGTAAGCATTAGTAGTAGTTCTAGCACCAGTACCCGCAGCTAAGCAAGCATCATGAGCAGCAGTAGATTATGCATAAGTTTATAGGTTTCTTCTGCTATTTCAGTAGATGCTGTTAAAGTAGTTGATCTAGTGGATTCAGTCTATTTGACAGAGTAGCATGTTCCGACTTTTGGTACATTTATAGTATATCCACCACCAGCATAAGTCACGAAGGCAAAGACATAAGCACTTGTAGATCCAGTCGATGGACCAATAGCAGCATCTAAGGCAGAGGCAGATCCTGTTGATTATGTCGATGATGCAACAGCTTCTGATCTTGATCTTGGTTATGCTGTAGATTATGCCTTTGATTCTGCTTGCTTCTTTCGCGGCAGGCATAATTCACATGAACAAGGTAGCCAGATGAGGGAGGAGATCCAACAGAAGGGGTTAGATACTTGTTTTTATTCCTTCCCTCTCGATACTGGGTTGGCTGAAGGGAGGAACGTTTTACCGGACAGATGGGTCTGCCCCATTCTGAGCAAGTAGCATCGAACCATGGGAGTAATGATGGGCCTCGCCTCGATAACCACTAGGTATTACTAAAACCTATTCCCTTTTTTTCCGACCCATTAAGTCACTCGTACAGGCATCAGAGAAGGTGGGGAGCCCAGTTTTGTCAGTCTGCAAGTGCCAGTTCCTTCCCCGTTTCTTCTAAATAACTATGCAGACGAGTGCCAGTTCCTTACCAATCAGTTTCTTCCCAATCCAATTTTGTATGCGAGTGCCGCTTCGTTCGCTCCTCCGCAGCACTATCTATAACCAATTTTGTCAGCGAGTTTCGGTCGCAGCCCTTGAACTAAGCTATAGCTACGAGAGCAAAACCTATTTCCTTCTGGTCACAACTCTTAAACGAAACTATAGATCCATGCCTCTCATCTATACTTGTGGCCCCGATCAATGCTTATATATACGAGTCTATTTATACTCACTGAGCCTATCTATACTTCGGAGCCTCTCTACACTCATTGACAGAAAAAGATGTGGATGGGAGCCCGTGCTTGATCTGTGAATGTGGAAGGGATGGCCGCCGCCCACCTCTTCATCTCACTATGGAGTGGGATATACAATCAGTGCTTCATCCCAATTGAATTGACATCACGATGGAATCTAAGTGCGCTTAATATCAAATGTGCTCGACAAAGAAAGGGGTGATGTGAGAGACGTGAAAGACAGAGAAAGGTTATTCGGATGGCGACTACCCACTTGGATAGGATGGCTCATGCAACGGATCAGATGTGTACCGATGACTGCCAACACAACCCAATTGCCATAAATAGCATGATGAGCCCAAGGTGTTGATGAGGAAGACCTGGGAATCCAGGTGTAATTCTTTATTTCCCCCCCGAAAGGAGGAAAACTGAACATTCCGTAGGGAGGCATCAGTCCTTCGATGCTTGGTTCCTGTTCTGGGGTAGGACCAACCATATATTTACCCATCCATAAATAGATCGCTTGGATCCGCCAATACCCTCCCTTCGAGTTTGACCTACCCTACTCTAAATTACCTGTTCCTTCGATTGATCAAGGCTTTCTCCCTCATTACGATCTCTTTCTTTCCCTCCCTTCCCTATTCGCTTGTTGGAAGCAGCCTGCCTCCTAACTAGCTGGGGTGCTCAGTTAGAAAGATTAGAGCAGAGTATAGAACCCCGCTATATTTTATAAAAATTATCTTTCGAGTTGGGAAAGAAATCCCCGCCATGTGTTAAGCTATAGCGCCCGCCACATTGGATTAGGATCCCAATCAAATTCGTATATAATAGTGATAGCAAGCAATTTAGACCAATGGATTTGTTTCCTTAGTTAGCGAATTATTTGATTGGTTTTAAAATAACTGGATTGATTGGGTGGAAATGGATATCTAGTTTTGGCGGGATCTCTCCTATTGGCTTGGCCTAGATTCCCGAATGAATATATCTCCCGAATGAATATATCTCCCGAATGAATATACCTTCTTGGCTACGGCTCGATTCGGCTGTGCTCCTCGGCTATATGTCCCGCCTATTCCTATTTCCAAAATAGCTGTCTCATCATCGCCCACCTGCTACTCAAAAATTCGGCCCTCCTTTCAATGAATGGCTGCGGCTTGTTATCAATTCATATAATAAAGAATAGTGGTAAAAGAACCGGCCTACCAACCAGTGTTTCTGAAGGTAGAGTGGGCAAATCGCCTTTAGTAGCTGCACTGCGGGGCCTAATAGCTCATACTTCGTTTTTGTCACAAAACTATAGGTTTAGTCACTTATAGAGATGGACTCCCCTTTTTCAACCATATTTTGTTAACCGGAAAATCTGTTCTAATCCCGCTCAGCCAACTGCCTGTTTTGGTCCCAGTGAATGGGTTTTCTAGATCCATGCCCACCTGTCCAACTAATATACTACTTGTTGCTTGAACGAATGTTCCGATCTTTACTCAGGGGGAGAAATGAGGTATACGGGCCCTTACCAATAAAGAGGGAGATAGCTGAAATGCACTCTTAAGATATTACGTATGTAATAAGGATCACTCGACCTTAAAAAGATAGGTCATTTATGCGCCGGGGCTCGACCTTTCCAAACTACTTGAGAGGGCGCTCGACCTTTTGAAACAAAACGCTGCCGGTCGCTCTCTATTCCATAATCTTTTTTCACCTCAATAGTAAAAGCAGCTCGACTGAACGCGGAACCCCTGGGACGAATAGGTAGTGAGTGATCTATTTCTCTCTAATAAATGGTCTGTATGATTATCCCTAATAAATGGTCTGTATGAATGAAGTGCCGGGTGGGTGGGCTTTTCAAAGTAGGCGGCTTGATCGGGTGAAGAAATAGCAGCACAGAGGAACGAAAATCGGAGAAGGGCGGGGAAACTAACCAGTCGATCAGGTTCGATAGCCGACAGAACGAAGTGCTTTGGGGAACAAGACAACGCTATGGATACCATGATCGGGTCAGGGTGCTTCGCTCGCTGGGAAGAGGAACTATATATGTGCAGTGAGCTCCTAAAGGCGCACTGATCAATAGGGCGAAGGTTCTGCAGTCCTCGGGTCATGGGCCCTGTTGACCAACCCTTGAATTGAAAGCTCCCGCGGGTTTGTTTGATGCCGGTTAGTCGAGTGCGACCCTCTCGATCTATCTAAAAATAATAAAAACTATCTTGTTATATTGGGTCTGGGTAAAAAAGCAGTTGTATTTGTCTCTCCGATCCAGAAGAGGTAGTTGTATTTGCGGTGGCTGCTCCGGCACCTGTTATATAAGCGCGCTGGGCCGGAACCGGAAAGAGAAGCATGGGAGTTCCGATGCGGGGAAACCTATGTGGGGAATAGATAAGCGGTGGCGGCAACGTTGTTACGACCAGCAGGCATCCAATCAATAGGGAGGGGAGTAACGTTTACTGGTTCCCGGGTTCGAATTGAAACATTGTTCTTCTTAGGGCAGGGCGGCGAACTAACAGGGTTTTAGGCAATAGGAGAAGACGCTTTTAAATCAAGGTTCATGGGAAGTGGGGTCTTAAATACGAGGGTCCCGCCTCTCCTAGTACAGCTGAGAATGGAAGCGTATGGCTAAGAATGGAAGAGGCCCCGGTAAACGGCAGTTACTCTAACTGTCCCGAGGTAATGAATCTCTCGTGCGGGAAGAAGCGCTGGGGGCGTAAAAAAGCGGGCGAGAGAATGTGATCATGTTGTTTTCACTTCAATCTTAGTTCTTCGCGGGCATTTTGATCCTTAGCAGCACCGCTACCGCTATGGGGAATTATCAGGCACTGCATTACCGATGTAAGCTCGTGTCGTAAGATGTTTGGTTAATAAGTTAAGTCCTATAACGAGCGAAACTGCCTCCCGGCCTCCCAGACCCTCGACCGCTTGAAGAAATAAAACGTCGCTCTCCATCATACTAATGAAAAGCGAGTGCAGAAATGCTATCTCCAACCAGGTCGATCTCCAGAGGACCGCCCTCCGAATGCACTTAATGTTACAGAGGACCGACTCTGTATTAATACCCTTCAAGATTCTGAAGATGTGAAAAAATCGAGGGTTTCTCAAAAGATGTCTCCA
>Ga0316216_1000047_pt1 | contig 17233 bp, 20 predicted proteins | sample NRE6metagenome_FD_207800 | JGI IMG/M metagenome (GOLD analysis project Ga0316216, IMG submission 207800) | Spruce roots microbial communities from Maridalen valley, Oslo, Norway - NRE6 | ecosystem: Host-associated > Plants > Roots > Unclassified | place: Norway: Oslo | collected 2017-09-15
CGGGATAAGATCGACAGGAGGCATCCCGCTATCGTAGGCATTTCCCGGGGCATTTATTTAAGCGCTATTTTCTTAAATCCACCTCACGATTTAGAATACTGACCTACGACATTTTCAAAAGGAGATCAAGCATTCCTTGCTTGGCCTTTTTCACTAAGGCAGGGTGAGTTAGCGTGTAAAATAAAAGCACAAGACAGATCTCTTTGTCTATCCCACTACTATTACTATTTTAGCCCACTTAATGAAGTCGTCCCTCTACAACCAGCCTCGACGGACGCCGGATCGTGCTGCTGGTAATTATTTATATATGTAATTACGCTTTAGCAGCATTGTCTGCAGCCAAGCTTCCCGGATTAACCTTATCTTACCTAACCTACCTTCTTAAAGCCCTGTATTTCTTTCCCTCAAACTTCTAGCTAGTATGGTCAGTAAGGTCCTGGCCCTATTCTCTACGTCAGAGTGAAACCTTTCCCCCCTTTAGTTTTAGTCTTAGCCCCATGCCGCCCTAAGATAATAGCTTCAGTAGTGTCCCGGGTCTCATGTCTTAGTCCCTGGTCTCATGGAGTAAGGCCTTAAGGTCTCTCTTTCTTGCTTTCTTACTTTTTTCCTCCAAACATCCACAGCCAGTGAATCGTATACCTCGGCATTTGGAGAAGGCGTAGCATTATCTCAGGTGAAAGAGACTTTGTAAGGTCAGTATGCTCCACATTGTTTGTTTCATGCTGGATCAGGTTGTACATGAAATTCCACTCCACGACCCTGACTGACGCGGAAGATTCATATAAGAATGGATGGATTGTCAGTACTGACCGGTAGGTGGAACCCAGACACTCCTCACCAACAACTGTTTACACTCAAGCAAGATCTCCGGCCAAGGGAAGGGGCCACGGTTCAGGCCTTACCTTAGGAAGCACCTTAGCGCTAGTGCAGTCTATCTCACCTCCGCACATGCAGCAGGCAGATGGTATAAAGAAAGGTGAAAGAGGTTTCTATCCAGTATAGCCCCCCGCCAACCAAAAAAGAACCACAAAATGAGACACTCTAACTACCCACAATATTCTCAGTATCCAGCCTTGCTTGTCTATTCCGAGAATGCATGACATTATTTTTATCTCCTTCTTCACTATTTCCAAGTATTCACAAGGTCCGGCTGCCTGCTCAGTTAAATACTTTTCTTGGTTCTTTCTATAGAGATATTGTGGTTTCTAGCTAAGGTAGTTCGAAACAGCTCACAGCGTTTCTAACAGTGGTCTTTGTCTGCTAAGGTGTGTTTTTTTCTCTGTGGAATCTGGTTCTTCTGGAACAGAGCTAATCCTAGTGCAGGAGGGGGCCTTGTTCCTGTTGAACCGGTGCAGATCGAACGAAAAAGGCTAAGCGTAGACTTATATTGGGTGGGGGTGCTGAGGGGCGTGCTGAGAGAGTCTCTCCTTAGGTTTTTCAGTATTTCGGTCGGTGTTTCGAATTCGCATTGGAATGCTTCAGGGAAGGAGTAAGCGCATTGTACTTATTCCTTCCTCTCGTAATTACCCATCTACCTACTAGAATTGTGGAGAAGATATGGGGCGTGGGAACAACAAACAGTAATAACCCCTTCTTCGAACGCAGAGCCGGGACAGACAAGGGGATATGGGCTCATCGGATGAGGAATATATTATATATGGGGTGTATAGTCTCCAGGGGGAGAAGAGTCGTTTTCTTGGGTATAGTGAGTGGGCTGTAGTGTCAGTGGGGGTAGAAAACAATCTCGCAGGGGCGCCAAGGAAAGACAGCCAGCCCCCCAAGAAAGAAGCCCCCAAGAAAGAAAGAAGGAAAATCGGAAATGAATAATTTTCTGGCGTGAATAAGGAAGGGCCCCCTATCTATATAACGGTAAGTAGTTTACCCCTTGCGAAGGAAGAGTACGCGTAGATGTCATATAATGCACTAAGCCACGTGGAGAAGCGTAAGATAGGGTTCTTTCTCGCTGCATGGAATTATTCCAGCCAGTGCGAGAGTATGATTCTGGCTTGATTGGGGAGGAAAAGCATCAGTAAGAAGGTATCCACTACATACAATAAGAAATAATACGACAGCGAGCGAGTAAGAATACGTTATGCATGCCAAAGAATAAGGGATGCCTTTTCTGTCTGAGTTTCCCGGTAGACAAATAGACATTGCATTAAGCCTTGGTTGGCAAGTACGTTACCAAAGACGATAATACTTTGCTGGGACTCAGTTTGGGAGATTACTGAGCGAAGTATCGCCAGTTCGAGGAAGGAAGGTAGGGCTTGGTAAAATCCTTCCGGTCTAGGCGCCCCCCTGCCTATATATAAAGTAAAGGCCCGACTGGCCTTCTCTTATTCAATCAATGCATGCGGACACACAGTGCTATGCGTAGTACCTTCGATGACCTGAGGCGCTATGAGAAAGAAGAGGAGCTCATGCTCTCCTTTATATGCTTATGTATGTAAGGGATAAATAATAATTATCCTCACTCATTGGTATAGGGTCGAGGAGATAGGTGAAGCAAGGATGGCGGTGCTAGATTGGATAGGCTCAAACATGGACCTCGCCCCCTTAATTGATTTCTTTCAGACATATTTTCCACTCTTTATTAAATAAATTCAGGGAGCGCCAAAAAGAGAATGACTATCTCTGTCCGACTGACTGACTGACTTAACTCTGACTACCGCAAGACTGATCACTACGGGAAGACCGAGCTAAGACCTTCGGGCTTGATTCGGTTAGTTTCTGACTGGTGTTATTGGGGAAGACCGAGTAATTACCTACGAGCTTCGATCGGCTTCCTCCTTTCTGATGGGAGAGAAGACCGAGTCATGACCTCCGGACTGGGTTCGGGTAGTTTCTTACAATTGTTGAACAAAAGTTGCAATTGGGTACCGGTTTCTGTAAACAGATAAAACAATGTGAAGGTTGCTATATTAATACAATCCAACTAACATTTCCTTTCTGCTCATAGTTTCCTTCTAGCTAACTTATCCGTCAGAAAGTATCAATGTCATTTAGAATCCCCTAAAATCTGTACAATTATAATTTAAAATGTCTATCGCTTGTTAATATATTTATAGCATTGTGAAGCCCCATCAATTTTTACCACATTGTTCATAGATTTTCATTTCATTGATGAAATTATATAGGTCCTCAAGTTACCATCCAATAACTGAAGGACATCACATAAAAGAATTAGAAGTACCATTGGAGCTCTATGCACCTTTGCCTAAGATCATTCCCTTTTTTGTGAATTTTAATCAACAAATTGATAACCCTACCATTTCAACCCTAGATTCAGCCTTATCTGGAAAGACAAAGAGACAGTTATCGAGCCTAGCATGCAGATGTTATTCAACATGGCGTTTCATAGAATTTACCTCCTCTATTCGAATGAAAGAATATATAACCCTAGGGAATCACTTCGGTGACAAACCTTTCTTATTCATCACACCAGTGAAAGAGACACACTGTAAAATCGGATCTCATACGATGGATTACGCAAATTATACGCATGTTCTTATACATTGAGTCGAGGCCGCCAGGATCAAAGTAGGGAAGGTGGGTGCGGCCCAACCCATGCAGGAATGTCCACGCACAGTCGTAGAATAGAGCGCCCTCGATCTGCCTCTCAAAGTGGGAATTTGTGTTGAGAAAAGCCACACGAGGATACCGGCCGAAGAGTACCCTTTCTAACTTCTCAATTTGGATTCTGAGTTCCTTTCATCTGCCAATGAGCAAGAAAGACGTGATTATGCAATGCTTTCGATCTAAACCGGGAAGATATTATAAGGTGCACGTCATTAGGACATTGGGACGCTAACCTCCCTAAGACATTGGGACACATTCTTCTTTAAGCATAGTTATTAAAATAGAGAAATAAATAAGAAGACGATGAGCTAGAGATCCGTGCCAAGTGTGTTGCAGATTCTTTTTTACTTTGTAAAGTAGATGTTATAGCTAATTTTTACTTTGTAAATTATGTAAATCACAAACTCACATGGAAAATAATGCAGGAAAACAAGAAGAAGAAGACACAAGAATAGGCTTCAAAGTAGATTCATATCTTTATTCTTCAGCAAAAGGTATTTATATAGAGTTTTACATAACTACTACTTTACATAGTAAACTTGAACTAATAGCCAAGAATTGACATAGTCAATCTTAACCTCTTAATAATGAAAACCAAAACTTGCATGAGACTCAATGCTTGAGGTGCATTTATTCTTATTTATCCTACTTATTCTAGTTTTAGGGAGGTGCGCCTCTCCATGAGGGCGCACTCCTCGAGGCGTACGCCCTTGCGGCACATCAGATCCTCCCGGTTTAGCTCAAAAGCATCCCCGCTTTATTCCCGATTTAAGAATGAAGCTAGGGGGAGAAACAAGGTGAAAGGAAGTGTCCATGAATGCTGAGTGGTGGAGCTGCAAGAGGTGGAGCTGCATGAAGATTGACAAGATGGATGAGACATAGTGTCTGGTAAGACTGCTGTTGTGAGAATATGCCCAGCTGAAAAGTCCATATAGCACACTGGTTGATGGTGTAAACTGAGAAACTTACTGATGTGGAAGAGGCCAACTACGTCTAAGAGCCCGATCACTGTTCCTTTTGATTCCCGACGAGGCGTATGAAAACCTGTGGGTCCAAACTGCTGATGGGTGGCAGCATGGAGTGCATGACAAAGGAGAGACTCCTGTAGTGTGGATGGATAACTAGAAATCGCTGGAATTTTTCTGGTCTCGAAACACAAAAATGCGTCCTGATCGCTTGGGAAGAGAGGAATATGTGGGTCCTGGAGAGAAAGCAGATTACGCCATGAAGTGTCTGCACATGGATAAAAGGGAGTTGCCTTCTCCACGCCAACCCTAACTGCTGAATAAAATGATGGTAGCGTGGAGATCGCCTAGGGCGTTTGGCCGATAAGAGAGTATGCGGCAGAATTTCTCTGACCTGATGTTAAGGCTTCTTCTCCAGTAGTGCGCAGATCCTGATCACCGTATGGAGGGCGTGACAAAAGTGTATGAGAAGCTGGAGCTGCATTGAGAGGTTATGCATCGGGCCTACCATGTTGAATGCGTAGGGTTGTAGGATTGTGTAATTGTGTTGGGTTATTGAGAAATCAATTTGCGAGAGATGCTTCAGCTGCATAGTCTGTGTGGGAATATATCCCCATGGCTCCAAATATCTTATCTTCATTAATGGCGCTATGGTCTGAATCGATAGTGGATGGGAACTGTTGCGCTTTTAAGGTACTTGTTGTGCCTGGCGTCGCAGGGATATTAGCTTATATGGGTGGGCCGTGTTGATCTGTATAACCGACCAGAGGGCGTGTTGTGCCAGTGATAGGATCTGGATCCAAATCTGCAGTGATAGAAAGTGTCTGGTGCACGGTGCGACCTGCGATCTGATCTGTTGTTCCAAGGTAAAGCTGATCGTCCTTGATGGCATTGCCATGTATACCAGAAATGGCTGGTGTACGTTCATCATAATGTCCCACCTTGTGTCCTGGAATATTTATGTCTGCGGAAGAGCTATGTGTAATGTTGTTGGTTCCCTGGGTGGGTACTGAGTCCAAACTGTGTTGTATTCTCTCAACGATGTGAGCACGCTATTTTGAAGTGTGCAGAGGTGCTAGAAAGAGAGCTGGAGAAGATCTGCATCGTGAGAAGTGGCCATCTGGATCGAAAAGGCGAAGACTTGGGCCAACAGCATCTACCACGGTAATGATCCGAGGATGTAAGGAAATGAGTGCAGTTGCTAGAACGAAGCAACTTCCATCAGAAGAACAATGGACTGTGAGCTTGAAGGTAGAAATACCCCATAGGAAACAGCGGGGTCGAGGCCAACGTGTCACCTTTGTTGGACAGCAGCTGTAGTATCTCCACACAGCAACGACCTGCTTCCTACGAGGCGTGAAGATGAGTTCTGTCTTTGCAGGAAAAGCGCTTGCAACAACCATTACATATGGAAGCACAGAATGAAGAGCAGGTGTATGTTGCAACAACATGAAACAATTATCATGGACACGGGGAATGAGGGAATTCATGTACATGTCTTTTTGGTCCCCGAATCCAGGCTATAATCATACTGGTTGTTAGTCTTTCTGGCTGATCTTGCTGGATGGTACGGCTGGCTGGGGTGGATGGGAAATTCACTAGTGAAAGGATGGCCTATCGGGAAACGAATTAGGCTTTTTGTGTCCCTGGTTCCTTTCCCTTTCCTTTGCTTCCCGTATTCTCTAGCTCTAGCTCTAGCCTTACATTTCGAAGTAGAATAGGTATGCAAGAAAGCAGATTATTCCCGCTGACTCTTCAACCCTTGGCCCAAAGCTCATCAACCAGTAGTGGAGTGGGGGCTTTCAGGATATCTTTCCTTCCTCACCTCAATAGAAGGAGCTACCATGATAGATAGAAGATAGATAGAAGTAGCTACCATGAGAGGAGATATTACTTACAGAAAGAAGTTACTATCATCAGAGATTAGAAGTAGCTACCATCGGAGATCCTTAGATACAGTACACTATTTATTAAGGTCACTTTATTCGTAGCTATTCCGAGATATCATTTCCTAGTTTCCTAGCTAGTCATTGGGAACCAAACCATGTATATTTTAAGTATAAATGGATGGTAGACTTGTGGGCTGCGATACTCCCGTGTCTGCCTACCCTGCCCTCCTTGTAAGCTTAGCCTCCCCTGAAATCCTCCCCTGGCCTTGGAGTTAACCTTGACCCTTACCTGAAGACCTGACCTTTTTATTTTCAAGTTATATAATGGCAATGTTCAGGATGGAAATGAAAATATTGTTTAAGAGCCACGAAGCTATGTCGGCTATGGTCAGGAAGGAATTTATAAGTGAACCCGGAGCTCCCGGCGAGAAACTACATGGATGGGTAGATAAGGGTAGATTCCTGTAGGTAGGCTGCTTCCTTACCGAATATAGCGACTGTGATCTCATTAGAGGATTTTATATTCTTCATTACTAATGCAATAAGACACGTCAGATCATGCGAGATTCTATATTTCAAATTTCTTTGTGGTAGGCTAGACTACTCATCGAAGAATCTTTGTGCAATAATAATTTATATTAGCAATTTTGCAATTTATGCCTAATTTGAGAGCATTTTTCGAACCTTTCGAATCTTTTTTCATCGATTTCGGCCCTCCCTTTTTTCTCTTTTATTTCCCAAAAACAATATTATATGTGAAAACACGCCGTAAAAAGAAAATAGGGTCTTGTTTTTCCAGGTTCTGAAACATATTCGTCATTGCAAAGGTCTAAGTGCCCAAGCCCTACCATCTAATATCCCGAGTCTTTTAGTTCGTAAATCCAAGAAGGCAGTTCCGAGATCCCACGACTGGGTGGTGGTTGCTCCGCTGTAAGTAAAACTTCCTTTCATCCTTCCGGCTAAAGGCAAAAGGCAATGTTCCAAGTGCCCACCCGAGCAAGCAACATAAAACAAAGCCAGTCTGTACAATCAATATCTAAAGTTATGGTAAGCTGCTTGTCTATCCAGGTTGGTAAAGAAAACAGATAGGGTTGTTGGTCTTGCTTGCTTTGGTGCTGGTCCTGCTCACTTAAAGTTATTGCTACCGCTTGGTATAATAGAGGACCCCAGAAGCATTCTAATTGCCCGAAGTCCTGGAATAAGCTCGCTTGTAAGATCTATAGCCTTAAGCCCAGGAGCTTAAAATAGCAAGAGTCGCCTGGAGTATTTTTATATATCCGATCTTACTAGATAGAAAAAAGCAAGCCTTTCTCCCCACGATGATGAAAGAGTGCTTGATCGCTATCGCTTGCTCCCATTAGGTTCTTGGTTGGATCAATAATGCTCAATAGGGGATTATACACCACCTGGCATACCTGGATAGTAGGCACAGGCAACATGTTCGCTTACAACAGATTTAAATAACCTACTCATTCTTGGCTTTTTGTCAATAAACAATCCACTTTGGGGTGTTCCCTCATCATCCAACTGGATTTTATTCAATATAAACTATACCCTTTCTGAGCATCTCTCGGATAACCAATTTCGCCAAGCATTTATGCCCATCAGCCATAGTACTTGCCTTCTAGACCTACCCATAATAGCCCATTGTTTAGGTTAGGCGGGAAAACAATTAGGCGTCTTTTGTTTATTATTAGTTCTAGTTTACTCCCTACAAAGTTGGCATTACAAAGTGAGCAGTCAGTGGGCAGTCCAATGTGGGCAGTCTTCCTTTTTCCCTACAAAGTGGCAGTCTGACGGACGAACACCCTACAAATGGATAGTGTTAGGTGCACCAAAAGATAAAAAGGAGGCTTTTATGCTTGGTTCTTACGCTGATGGCCGGGATCACTCGACGACTGAGGTGGTGGATGCAAAGGTGGAACGAATTAGGGATATTACGTGTGTTGCTGGGATCAGTCGGACAGACCCGCTTGTATAATTACGTCTATAATACATGTATTCAATATATATATACATTATAATATTTTCATTCTATGGCCCGGATTGGCTAAGGCAGCAACTTCGCTTACAACAGATTATAAAAACCTCCTCACCCTCGTACCTCAGGCGAGTCCCTCGGGGTCGTCTATATGTGATCATATGTGAAAACATAGGGATGCATGTTATTCGGTTCCAACTCAACATCCGGACCTGCGTGAACATAAGTTCCTATCTATTATCTCTACCTGGTTTGTTGTTTATTTATTTTATTTTTGGAGACTACATTACAAGTTCAACGACTATATGCCATGCTCGTATATAGCAGGGTTCCTGACACAACAACATGGTTCCTTAACTTTGTACGTGAACTGGAGCCTGGACTTCCGGCCTTATGATAAGAGTAAGCTCCATGGTTCCATTAGCTAGCCGCCTTAAGAGACTAGCTTTGTTGTCCATTGCCTTAGTTCACTTGCAATTAGCCTTAAGCCACTAGGCTTAGTCGGAGCATGCACATTGTTCCATGGAAACTAGCCCCTATCCTATTATAGAGACTGCCTTTACTGTTCATTTTATTATTCTTATTGCATATAAAGAATTGAGAGTCTTTTATTAGTTTATGCACAAGTCCGAGTTAAACAACGTAGATATGCGAAATGGACCTAACTACTATATCTTAAAATCCAGTTGATATCTCCGATGAGAGGATGTCCGACCTGATCAAAACACTTTTTATTATAACAAAATGGTTCCATTAGACGAAGTGAAATAATTTGTTCCATCTTGTTGTTTATTCGGAATTGTTCAACTTATACAACTTATATATGCGTGCATAATATATAGATATATAATTGTTTGTGTTGTTTATTAGGGCCAGTGAAACTTAGATATGCTCTGCTCGTATAAGGAGACTACAGAGAATTGAAAGTCTTTTGAGACAAATGGACAATGCAAAGTGCAAAGTGAAACTTCTCTATGCGATGCTCGTCTAGAACTAGATCCCACAGGTACTAGCTTAGTCTCCATGCATTCCCCACAGGTACTAGCTTAGTCCACATGCATTGCCGTTCCATGGAAACAGGAAACAAGCCTGTTGGAGAAGACTACAGAGAATAGTGAAACTTATATATTCCGTATATTTGAACAGACCTGCATCGGACTACACGAGAATTGTACTATTATGATTATGATGAAACTGGTACGGTGGACTATCCCGCTTCAGCTTCAGCTCGCTATATTCTGGGAGCTACTGCTAGGGAACCTGCGTAAAAAGGCATGGTTCAGTCAGGACAAAATACAGTAATTTGCCCGGATGAGTATGGCCATCTCACCCATCAAAACGAGATTCTGACTCAGGAAAACAATGCCCAATGAGATGGATCAAGTTGTTCTTGTTATTATTCTTCTTGCATCTCACTTATGACAATACAAGTGAAACTTATTATATCTGCGTATTATATATATATATGGGGTTCCTCCTAACACAACAACAACAACTCAGGTTCCTTACGCTGATTTAGCTTACTTCGAGAAGGACTTCTCCATGCGACATCGTATGTGAAAACGTCTCCATGCGAGTAATGTCTGATTCAGGTTTAGATGGGTAACTTCTCATCTCCGTCCTCTCGGCTTCAGCCTTCCTCTCAGCTTCGGATTGTGCATATCAGGATTTACCAGCTAGGTCTTCTTTTCCTATTAAAAAAAAGAGGAGACTAGATAGAGTTCTTATTTTGTTTTTGTTTTGGTTTTGGATGGATGGACACAACCTATAGCTTATTCACTGGAGCTAGAGAATGGAGAAGACTACGACGGAGCTTCTAGCTTTGTCCCCCGGGTATGTATCGGCTGTTGTCCCCTTGCTGGTGCTGTAGCTTCTGCTGTGCCGTAGCTTCTTTCCGTTGTAGGGTGTGCATGGAGAGAGCTAGCTATAGATGTAGAGATTTATCTAAGATATGGATTTCACATAACATTGTAGTAATGACAAGTACGTTATATATGCAATTCTCACGTAGAGATATGGATTCTCACGTGGATATGGCGAGTATAACGTGGATATGGCGAGTATAACGTAGATATGCGAGTCCAAGTTCAACGTCAGACTATTAGCTGTAGTCAATGCACTGCCGTTCCATGAAGGCCCGGTCCATGCACTATGAACTAGAAGAAGCTGGCAAGCCTTTCAGTGAAAGGCCATTGCCGTTAAGGCCGAGTAAGGTCTTTCTTTCTTACTTTATTAGTCTTAGCCCGTAAGGCCCTATGGACTTCCGGTAGTCTTAGTCCCCCTAAGGTCTTAAGAGTGCCCCGCCATAAGGTCACTTGCCTTAAGCCGCTCCGTTCAAGCCTTAGAGAGAGTCAGCTCATAGTTCTTCTTGTTGATTGCCCAGCATATATAAATTCCATTCATTGTGGCTTGGCCCCGATAGAACCAAAAAAAAGGCATGTTATATTGTTCTGTTTGTGGTGATTCCGACCTATTCCATCTCGTGTTGTGATTCACCGGGATTGTTGTCTGCTATTGGATTGTTGTGTGCTATTATTAACCACTAAACGAGGAATTCAAAAGAAGTTATAACATACATATTGGGGTGGTTGGCCCCTTGGGACGTAGTGAGAATGTATATCTCTTGGGATAAGTTGATTGAGCCCGTGAGTGAATAGGTCATCGCTCGGTCTACCCGATCAAAACCAGAAAAAAAGACAGAAATCAAAGTCCCAGTGCATTTTTCAGAATTCCCTGGGAAGACCAAAGGAAATACTAGGGAATTACTCTTATCCATACTATCAAAATAAAGGAAATACCCGGCCGAAAAAAGATCTAAAAAAAAAACCACTGGCCTTCCCTAACAAATAAGATTGTTACCGAGGATGCGCAAGCAGGCTCGACCAAAGGGAGAGGGAAATCATCTGGAAAAACAGGGTTACATAGTCCCTAAAAAACAGGGCTACATCCCCATCAAGATCAGTACTAAAATACCTGAAGCCAGAGCCAGGCCGTAGGTCATGTCTCGGTATTTAGTTGGATGAGATGCCTACCAAGCTCAAGGAATAAACTAGACAGATAACCGAATACCCTCGCTATACAGCCATCTCCCCTAGATAACTGGACCAGCCGCATAGCATCCATCAGGGTCTTACCACACCACCCTCTCCCCTAGATAAATGCTCTAGAACTGTCCCATCCACATAGCAGCAATCTGGGTCTTCCCACACCCTATCTCCCCCATATCCCCTAGCAAAAGCCATATCCCCTAGAAAACTGCTCCACAGCTGGACCAGCCACATAGCAGGAATCTGGGATTGTTACATCAACAGCACAGAACCGTTCCATAGCTGATTACTGGTTTAAGGAAAGAACAGATAAGCGCTCCATTCCCCCAGGTTAAAGGAAGGATAGCGCTCCATTCCCCTAGTTGGAAGGTAAGGATAGCCCACCATTCCCGCACCATTCCCGTCGTGGAACAAAGGAAAGGAATACCTATCTGGCTCTGGCCCCAAAAAAGATAGAAAACACAGGACAGAAGCACTAAAGGAGGTTGGGACTAGATCCATTATATACGAGTCAATGGATCCATAGCACTTAAGGCCCTACGTACTGGGCTGCCCTTTGGGGAAAATAAGCCACCCCAGCACTGCGGAAACTAGAGGAAAGGAACTACTCTAATTAGAGCTCCGAAGAGCCCCGTATTTCTTCAACAATGACTTGATGGTAAGGTAAGGTCTGTTATGACTTTATGGTCTGGTAAGTTCAGTATAAATACTAATAAAAAGATAAGGAACTACTCTATTATATGAGTTGATCCCCTCTATAAAAAGAATGACAAGGTGAGGTTGCTCATGACTTGCCGAGTTACAAAGTAAGGTTGCTTGCCTTATGACTTGCCTAATTACAAGGGATCGGTTCTCTGACTTGCCTAATGAAAAGGAAGGAGAGCTTGCCTTACTCTCATCACTCTATCCTGACTTGCCCGACTCTTACTGAATCTAGTTCTTAACTTGCCTTACTTGCCTTATGACTTGCTCTTTTCACTTGCCTTTATCCATTAGTAACTACCGGTAAGGATCTTTTTCTTTTAGGAGATTGATAGCGTTATCCATCCGCAGATCCGAAGATCCATAGACCCATTATCCATCTAGAGGAAAGGAAAGACTCTTTGAGTGCTTGAGGAAAGACTAGGCGTAACGGGCAGTTACTTGAAGAACTGGGGCAGTTAAGAGAGGAAAGACTCTTTAACCATGAAACACAAGTAGACCCGTAGTCACTACCGGAGAAATAAAGGAGTCGTTACAAAGGATACCTCAGAAATCCGGGAGTCATTATCCATTAACCTAAGAAAGAAAAGAGTAGTTATCTCCCCTCCATCACTGCTCTAGAACTGTACCATCCACATAGCATGAATCCCGGTCTTCCCATTAAGTAAAGGAAGCCTTCTTTAAGATTCCCCATTAAGTCAAGGTCTCCCCTAGATAAATGCTCTAGAACTGTACCATCCACATAGCATGAATCCGGGTCTTCCCACACCAAGCAAAATCAACACACAAATCCGGGTCTTACACCCAGCAAATCGGGGTCACACCCAGCAAATCCGGGTCTTCCCTCTACACCCTCTACACAATGGATAGATTCTTTATGAGGTCCCCTGCCCAATGAAATACTCCCCCAATGAAATACTCCCCCAACCAATAGATATAAGACACCACAATATCTATTTGTCTTAAGACACCCTTAGTAAACCCTTCGGCAAATCTCAGGAATTTCTAAGATCCACAATCCAATCTCTAGGAAGGCCAGTCTCTCTATCTCTGTCCAGGATGATCCCCATCCCAATTGCAGGAATAAGGGTATCCTCTCTAGGAAGGCCAGTCTCTCTAGTTACCGAAAGCGCTTTCTTTTCGACCACGTAGATGTCCGTCCATCCATCCAGGTCACGAGCTGCAGCCTTATGAGTGCTTTTCACCGCTCATTAGAATAAGGCCCCATTATGTATGTATGAAATAATTTGGGCTGGGCTCATTGCTGGGTGGACCCAGTTGAGGAGATTCTTAATCTTCTATCTCGGCGATATAACATTACATAAGCCGTCCCGTGTTAAGTTGGACCTGTGTAGGTGCTGCTCTGGTAGCAAGATCGAAGAGAGAAGGCAGGACCCACCTGGGAAGGATGGAGAAAGAGAATATGAAGCCGAGGCCGAGGTTGCAGCTTCCCCCTCATATGTAAGGGAGCGAGAGATAAAAGCCGAAATTTGGCCAAGGAAATGACGCCCAGAGCGAACGAAGATCGAAGCTATGCCAAACATTGCATAGCAGAGGAAACCCTCATATCGCAGCACCATGTAATCATCGAGTTGTAAAAGCCAAGATACGAGTTCTGCCCACTGCTGCCACCGCCCAATATTATTCCTACGGCGAATAGTTGTTCACTGTGATAGTCGTTGCACATAGTCGTTGTATTCGTTCGTCTAGCGCCTTGCCTAACGTGATATCCAAAACTCTCTCTAGCCACACACACATGTCTAGCCATAATCTAGCCTACCTAAGGTTCATAAAGCAGCTGACTTCGTCGTTGTTTTAATCTAGCCTCTCGCCACACGATATAGCCGTTTCGACCAGCCTTCGTATTCGACCAGCTCTCGAGGGCGGGGCTATGATCAACACTGCGAGTCACACCTATTTGAGCGATACCATCCCATCTCGATTTACAACAGCTTGTTATATACGTTTATTTTCAATTTGAGGAGCGTTAAGCGTCTCGTCCCAAAGGGCGAGGAGCGAGCATTGGAAATGTTGAGTAGCATAGGAAATCGATGTTGAGGAGTTGGAGGAGGAGCTGGAGGATTAGTCCCTAAGAGCCAACCGATCGAATCAGCCATTTCACCCTGAGTTGCACAGTTAGTCTGAAAACACCAGTTAGTCTTGAAACACCAGTTCACCTGTCATCCCATCACACACCCATTTCCCCATGTTGACACAGAAACGGATAGATTATGTTACCCATGTTACCATTCAGCCCAGTCGAACCTACCTGCTTATCTCTTGCTGCTTGCCCGTTGAGAGATAGATATCTTGCTTACTTACGCTAACAAGACCCAGGGATGTTAGAACCGATAGGACACAGTCCCGCCTACCTGCTTATCTCTCGCGCTTGCTTGCTAGATGGCGCGCTTACTTACGTGCTTCCTGGCTTGCTAGATTGATTGCGGGCGAAAGGGTGGCTTGCGAGGAAGGAGGCTACTGAGAGGGAGGAACCCGGCTGCTTGCTTTTATTACTTTATTATAACTTGCTTATCTCATTACTGTTGGCTGGTCCAAGAACCCCCGCTTGCTTATTGCTGGGAGAATCAAAACCCGGCCAGGCTAGTTGAAGAAACAAACCACCGGCTGGCTTTGAGAGAGAGATGGGATGGAAGGATTCATTGAGCGATTTATTTAAGCCCTGCCCTCCACATATGTAATAACGCTTTTCCTTCTTTATGGGCGACTTATATCAGTAATTACGCTTTAGCACCGTTATAAGACAATGAATTATATATGTAATTATGCGAAGATCCGGATCCCCGCCTGGAATAGGATCTGCTGCGTTCACACGGTCAATGGACACCAGATATGGATATGATTCCGGGTAATAAACTAGCACAGGAATTGGAGCTTTCACTCGGTAAACTGTCTGTGTCTTTGCTAGGGGTGAAGCTACTGCATATGGATCCGGCTCTGCGATCTTCGCCTCCTCTATCTATGGCCCATTGGAGATGAAAGATGTGCACGAGCGACTCCCCAGACCATATTATTGAAGGTATTTACTCGTCCACGAGCCAGTAGTTGGTTAATCTCCTTTTACCCAACCCACCCTTTTCCATTCCCACTTCCCTAAGGGACTCCCTGGACTAGTGGTGAAAAAGGAACTCCCGGGAGTAGCGTTTAAAGCTTAAACTGAAGGGGGGGCATTCTTACCCTCCAAAGTTTATTCCTCACTCTTACCTCGTTTCCTTCCTCTTTGACTTAGTTTGCTTGAATTAGAACAACCCTCCCGTATCTTTAGAGTTACTCGTATGAGCCCCTTCCACCTCTGGGGATCTCAGGTCCCGCAACTCATTTTCCGAAGCTACGCGATTAGCTTCTCGTTCTATTTCATCTTGCTCCCGCTGCATGCGGGCGACGGAAAACGCTAATTGGGCTAAGCGCTTTCGATCCACCTTTCAATCCTTCCAGTCAAACCCGTCCGGGGTCCTACGTGCGTGGCTGAATCCTAAAGGTCCAGGATGGACCCTCCAATCACGATCCACCATTGGGTCTACATCAAAATGACCTTCCGGAATGTTAAACATCACTGGATAACTATGCCCCTTTCGGCCCCCGCGAGCCCAAAGAGGCTTGAAAAACCAATACGTTGGCACATTCTCTATCCTACGCCTGTCGTTATAAAGCAGAAAACGATGCCTACGAAAGTACAGATGCCACTTAAATCCCTCGTTGAGGAGGGTCGAAGCCACTCGTTTGAGGCTCAAGAGCCCAACAGGACAATGCCCGAACCATCTTGACACCACTAGTTTCGCTTGGAACCGGGGATGAAAAAGCCCTAGCGGGATTTCATTCTCCCCGATGAGAACTATTGGAATATTAGTAGCCTTCCAATACATATTATCGGCTCCGATTGGCATTTTCTGCCCGTAAAGAAGTTGACTCAACATTACAGCTTCCTTCGACTTACTCCAGGCTTCACCATACATATCGCTCGAGACTCCATCCAACACCCATAAGTCATCCGAAGGATCTGCACCTGATAAATTATGAAGTTCGGGATCGCCAAAGTAGACTTCGAATAATTCCGATATTAGTTGCATAAACAACGTTTTCTGCGTCTCAGGTTGACCTATTATTAGTAGTTGAAATGCTCCTAATCGTCGCTCAACCACGAGGTTATGCGCTAACCATTTCAATACCTCGTGCTTCTCTCTCCCAAGCTCTTCTGCCTTATAAGGCGCGGGGAAGCCTTGCCATTTGACAAAATAATATAATAAAGTCTGGATCGAATCCCCTTTTCCTTGCCCGGACAATCAGATATGGCTGCCTACGAACTCTTCAGTGGGGCTCTTCACACGAACTCTTCACCTCTTCACCTCTTCACACGAATTCTTCATCAGTAGCTTTAGAACATCCGTAACTAGCTGCTTTAGAACATCCGTAGTTGCTTTAGAACGTCCATAGGCAACTAACGTCATTACTAGCTGGGGCAACTAACGTAACTAGCTGCTTGAAAACATAAACAGCTGCTTTAGACCTTACCTTTCTTGCCGTAGGCGTCTATACGTCCCTTGCAGGGTTATAACATAGATGGTGAAATGGCTCACTGAATGGCTCACTGACTGAGACTGAGACTGATGAATGGCTCACTGACTTCCTTCGATTGGAGAGAGAGTCAATATGTGGTTTTTCTGATCGATGTGGTAGATCGATGATGACCCGAAAACGGGACATTCCTGACCGCAATCGTGCCCCGCAAATGTGCCATCCCTTACCGCAATGGTGCCTATGACCCGAAAACCTATGACCCGAAAATGTCACATTCCTTCCCGTGCCTATCGACAGGCAAAGAAAAATAATAAGCAAGAGTTTAGTTATGTACTGATTCCTCCTTCGTGTTATGCTGTAGAATCTATATCAAGTTATGCTGTAGAATCTATATCAAGCAGCCCAGAGCAGCCCAGAGATAGAATTATACGGGCATGGATGTACAGCTGAACCTTCCTTACGCTGTATAGAGTGACCAGCCTTATCAGCTTTAGTGTCAATTAGTTTTCTCCATAGTGTAAATTAGTGTACTGATTC
>Ga0316216_1000048_pt1 | contig 17083 bp, 11 predicted proteins | sample NRE6metagenome_FD_207800 | JGI IMG/M metagenome (GOLD analysis project Ga0316216, IMG submission 207800) | Spruce roots microbial communities from Maridalen valley, Oslo, Norway - NRE6 | ecosystem: Host-associated > Plants > Roots > Unclassified | place: Norway: Oslo | collected 2017-09-15
GTTCCTTGGAACTTGAAGAATCCTTTCCAAAAATTGATGGTGAATGTTGGATCACGATCAAAGACTATAGAGTGGGGCATTCTATGGAGTTTGAAGATATTTTTCATGAAAATTTGAGCCACGGTGGATGCTGTGAATGGGTTTTGGAGGGCACATAAATGAGAATATTTGGAGGGTTTTTAGTCGACAGAGATGGGAATTTATGGTAGAAATATTGGAAGTAATGTCACTAATCCCTTTCATGGTATGTTTGTGGGATCTGTCCAAGTTGGTGATGTTCATGTCAAATTCTTGGTTGTGGGTGTGGGACATATGGGAGAAGCAGAGAAATGGAAAACTTTGCAGAGGAAAGTTCTCTAATACCAATTGTATGGTGCCAAAAGATAATATGCACAGAAGAAATATACTTTTTATCACAATTGTTAGCAGAAAGAGAAAATTAGAGAGCACAATGACACAGTTGATCCAAAACATGACACGTTTATTATGCCGATAGCCAAGTTCACTTTCCTCTTCGAGGTGCCAACCTCGAGCAGAGCATAGTTCATGTACGAAATGATTCACAAGACAATCATTTTTCATTCTTTCTACCGCTGTTTATACTATTTGTATCTTCTAGAAAACATTCTAGAGGAAGAACTTTATAGAGAGGGAACCTTCTCGTAAGTATTCTTATTTTAAACGTGTTCACATTATTACATAGGTCTTATGTACCAATGTGGTCCTTTACTACGTAACAAAAGATATTATGGCGCTATAACTAGGGCTCATTGTCCTTAAATATATACCTTATGGAATTATTTCTATCTTGACTTGTTCTGGGATTGAGAAGAGAAAGTGTGAGGATTGAGGGAGTCCATTTTAACGCCTAGCCGGGTAAGTGTACCTCCCTTTATTTCCATTAGTTTCACATGGCTTCCAAAAAGGAATTTGCCTCACCTTTCTTGACACCATCATATGTGAAGCAAACCCTAGAAACACAGAGTTACTAGAGGGTTGGTTTGATGTATATGAATAGGTATTACAGTCAAGAGCATATCTACTCGTGATTCTAACCTCCTCCTCCTATAACCGCACGGAGAGAGTGACAGTCCAAACGACATCTCCTCCTATAACCGCGGGGAGAGAGTGACCACGCGAACGACATCAACATGGACGACATCCATCATTTGTTTCAAAACGAGCTCATCGGGAGTGACGTGGGGGGTAAAATGATTGTTCCAAAGGAGGATTTTGATCATTTTGTTCATGGTCCGAGGCGCTCTCATGAACATATTAAAAATGTTAAGTATTCTTCTATAAATATTCAAAGAGGTGTTGACCTCTCCGTATTGGACTTCCGCGACGGAGAAGAATTAACAACGACACAAGTTGAAACAAAATAAAACATATTTACACTTCAGAAAGGATGGTCTGACTGTGTTGAAAGTAGAGAACTCTAGAGTTGGGATACCCTCCAGTTTTTGTGGAGGGAGAGAGATGAACAAATTCTCATCTACTAGGAACGAACACATGAACCTCGAGGTAAGATTTAATGATTGGCTTGTTTTGTTTTAAATATTTATGTCCGGTTGATTGTTAGTGTGTTATTATCAATCACTCGTGTCTATTGAAAATCGAGCTTAACCAGGATCATACATGAGCTTAGACTCCATACATGACCAGAAAAACAATATATTCTATATCCGATGATTACTTACAAGGGAGAGTCCTCTATTTATAGGATTGAGGAGGCTCAACAACCAGCTAAGATGAGATGGGCGGCTTAGAGGATCTGCTTGATCTTATCACATGTGTTTTGAAATAGCTACGGTTTCAACAACCACACCAACTTGGTAGATGGTTAAAACAAACACACTAGCACCCCCGCCCATAAGAGAAACGTAGGGAGGAACAAATAAGAACAAAGACGAGTCCCAAAAAGAAGGCCCATGTACAAACTCTCAAAACTGGAGAAAAGGAGATAAAACATGTAGGAAAAAGATCCTCTCCAAAAGAGACAAAAATGTCAATGTTGAAAGTGGCGTTGAAGCTTAAACTAAACAAGATCCCACAAAGATGTATTGAAAAGCAAGAGCATGAGGCCTACAGAGGTTGAAAGCTCCAATTAGAAGTATGACCAAACTCTGAAGAGAAGGGCCAAGTAACCTCAAAGAACATGGTTGAATTCTGATGCTGAAGAGGATTGGTTGCAGAGGCACGAGAATGGAAAACATCGACAACCAGAAAATAAGTCCTTTTAAAAAATAGGTGCTGGTAGAAAATAGGTGCTGGTGAAGAACCAGAATAAAGGCTTCAAACCGAAGAAAACACCCTAAACCATCAAAAGATTCGTGAGGCATGTGACGGCTGAAAACTCCAAACATGAAGTATGTCCAAAACTCTAAAGAGGGTCATTTACCCCACGCTGTCAACGCCATCAAAGACTCATGTAGAAATCTAAGTTTCAAACTTCTCAAGCAAAGAGAGCGATCCTCTTCAAATGAGTCCTCACACCGAAAGTCAGATGAGATACTCCTGTACAGTCGTCAAAAACATCATAAAATGAGTGTACTTATGGATGCCAATCCATCTCATGGGAGTGCATGGGTCACTAGCCACTGCCGAGTCAATATAGGAATTAGTGTTGTGTACAAGGCTCACTCTAAAGACGCTCGATCACGATCGAACATGGTTAGTAAAAAATCACCCGAGGAAGCATTGCACAACACCCCCCCACAATGATGAACTAAGTGGAAAAAACGATGTCAATGGATGTCACAACTAATGACTAAAGTACGGAGTACGGGCTAAAGGTGGAAAAGATGAAAAACAACCTAAGAAAGAAAGACTCCAAAGTGGAACGCTCTAAGAGACTGCAAAACAAGGCAGTACGTGGAGACAAATGTCCGGTTACACTCCTAAAACTCTCTGCACGAGTGGCATTGAATCCACTACTTAAAGGTGCAAAACGAGAGGTACCATAAATAGCCATCATGGACACCAATCCTCGATATGGGTCCCAGAAAACAACGCCATGTTCGGTACCCATTTACAAGTGAGGATTCAATTCTCATCATATATCTAGCCCATCAGAAAAAAATCAAGTATCTCACAATGACATTAAATATGACATGCACAACCGTCTATTGGAAACAATTGGAAAGAGAGAGAAACATTCTTTTCAATGCCTCAAACAAAACACAAGGTGGAGGGTTTTTAGTTGGGTGAGATGGGAATTTACAATGTCTAGCCGGTGGAGCTCTGAATTTATGGTAGTGATATTGGAAGAAATGTCACTAATATATTTCCAAGGGTGAGTGTCAAAGTCTTGGTTGCGTCAATTGGTCCAAAAGGTGACACTTTTATTATCTCGATAGCCAAGTTCACTTGCCTCTTCGAGGTGGAAACCTCCAACAGAACACTTCTAGTAAGTATTCCTATTTTAGACGTGTTCACATTGTTACATAGGTCTTATTTACTAATGTCGGTCTTTATTACATAACAAAAGATATTATATCCCTATAAATACGGCTCTCGTTGTTCTTAAATCTGTACCTTATCGAATTCTGTCTATCTTGACTTGTTCTGGGATTGAAAAGAGTAAGTGTGACGATTGAAAGAGTCCATTTTTCACACCAAGCCTGGTAAGTATACCTCCCTTTCTTTCTATCAGTTTCTTATGGCTTCCGATTTTCGGAAGCTGCCTCATCTTTCTTGATCCCATCATATGTGAAGCAAGGCCTAGGAACGCCGAGTTACTAGACAGTTGGTTTGATGTATATAAATAGGTATTACAGTCCAGAGAATATCTACCCATGCTTCTAACCTCCTCCTCCTCCTATATAACCGCAGGTAGAGAGTGACCACGGGAACTACATCAACATGGACGGCATCCATCATTTGTTTGAAAAGGAACTCACCACGAGTGACGTAGGGAGTAAAATGATTGTTCCAAAGCAGGATTTTGATAGTTTTGTTCAAATTCTTAGGAGTTCTCGTGAACATATTGAAAACGGTAAGTATTCTTCTGGAAATATTCAAGCCGGTGTTGACCTCTCCGTATTGGACTTCCGCGACGGAGAAGAATTAACAATGACACTGAAGTTGAAACGACAGAAAACATATTTTGCGCTTCAGAAAGGATGGTCCGACTTTGTTGAAAGTAGAGAACTCCAGAGTGGGGATACCGTCCAGTTTCTGTGGAGGGCCAGAGATGAACAAATTCTCATCTACTACGAACGAACACATGAACCTCGAGGTAAGATTTAATTTAATGATCGGCTTGTTTTGATTTAAATCTGTCTGTCAATCAATTATCAATCACTCATATCAATTTTGGTGGCTGCAGATTGTAAGTGTACTACAGAAGTCTGTACTCACTTTGGGCTGGGCAGAACTTGCGACTGATTCACAGAGCAGGAACAATATAGCTTACAATAATAGATGTACGGAATATTATTGCCAGTTACTGGTCGTGTAATTTAAAAAATATATTTTAAGATTTGATATGAAATCTTTAATCTCACCCGTTATTGGGAACTTCATTTGACTCGTTATTGGGACCTTCATTTCTTAAGATAATAAGCTTGAAATGAGATGGAAATGGCTTTTACTTATCATTGATCACGTGAATTGAAATCATAGTTACTTTCTATAATTTGTGAAGTGTGATGACGTGGGTAACGATGATGACGTGAGAACACTTCACTTTTAGATATAAAAATAATCATTCATCAAGTTGTATGCTAATATGCTTAAAAATTCATTTATAAAGTTGTATGCTTATATGTTTAAGAATAGGTAAGTTGTATGTTAATATGTTTAAAAAGTCATTTATTAAGTTAAATTTTTAAAATGTGATTTTTTTTACATTGTATGCTCGGTAATTCATTCTTCCTATAAATATTTAAGAATAAGAATGGTTCTCATGCACATTCCAATATTTATTTCTTTGTATTTTAATTGATACGAAACGTTTCAGTGCAAGAAGAAAAAAAACACGCAACTTCCCTAAGAAATTATAGGTCATTCCATTTTGTAGAAAGCACAACATATTTTGTACAAATTTTGATATCGTATAGGGCATGGTATGTATTTAAATAAGTAAACAGAAGGTATGACCACCCATTTGTAATCATGTATGATAATTTATTTACAGATTATATGTATGGTAAATTATGAGTTAAATTTTGGATAAGGTGATTTGTTGGCAATGCTAAAACCATTTTATACGTCCTCCCTACTTGTTGGTTACTCGAGGGACACTCAAATTTTGAAATCTTGGTTGCTCAAGGGAGAATGGGGAAGCTGTAACGACCCTGCCGCTAAGAGAACAAGCGCCAAACAACCGGTAATTTTTATTTTTTTTAGAGCGTTAGGGACAAACGTCAAATTAATAACAACAACATTGACACAGCATCCAATTGTTATTGAACCAAAATTAACACAAATCAACAATCGTGACATGAAGCCGACACCTTACTGCCATGAATAACCAATTACGCATCGACGCATTAATACAATAAATAGCAGCCCAAATCAGTTCGTTCATACAATTAAATGATGACGCAAAAACCTTATGAATCATAAATGAATAAAGACACCCAATAACACAACTTCCTATTCATCATTGAAATAATTAACAGCGCCCTCAACGTGTCAATGAAGGATGGTGATATGTAAACATAATTAGCATAGCAGATTAGCACTTCAACGATATTCAAATTCATCAATCATAAACCACCATTAAACATGGCATGCGGGAATTTATTCTCATAAACAACTTAGACCATACGAAATCCATAGCGCAAAGCAAGCGTCGGTTATTAACGAGGTGCAAATCCCAAACGCGCAAAGCCATTATCCTTCATAACAAAATTCCATCTCGCGCAAAGGGCTAATATCTAGAACCGTACGACATTATAATTGAGTGCGCTCGTGGAGTTTAAATCCTTGACTACTCATACATCACATCATTGAACTGTGTGCAAGCATTCTCTACAATTAATCCAACACTTAAACGTACAGGGCGCAAGAGGCTTCGGTTACTTCACAAGGCACAAGAGAAACCAATAAGAATCAATCATACATCAATAATATTATGGGTGCGTTAGTAACCCTTTGCTAAACCATACATGCAACAACATTAATAAAGGTGCAATAGAAGGCTAGTCATTAATCCATTAGGCAACGACACTTTAAATGTGCCCGTAGAGGTGTTAAAATTCGCATACTCCACGCTAAAAATTAATTCATGCAAGACCCAAAGTCTACAACAAGAACCCCTTCGATTTAATTTTATGCACGCAAGAAGTCTGAGGTGCACAATCATTTACTTAAGCTAGTTTTACGCGCGCGAGAATCTATATCCTAGTTAATCTCATCATCGATATGTATTGTGCAAGGAGATATAAACCATGAATTCAACCTACGTCAATTTAAGCTTAGGACCAAGAGTATCCTCCATTAACTCAGTGAGCGCATTCAATCTATTAACTGAGCGCTCATCAACACTGCAAATTGAATGCGCAAGAGAATCTATCCGTCGTTCGTGGCGCAACATCTTTAATTGTGCTAATCATTAACGTACATGCTAAACAATCATCGACAACAGGTTGTTATGCATTCTTTTATAAGCCACAACTAGCAAACAGGTGACAAGGTGGATTTCCCCAACCTCATAGCATTTTTTTGCAAGTAAGGGAATACTTGAACGATAAGTCACATGGTACAAAGTGGGAGGAAAACGATTACACTTCAATGGTTGGGGTTCGGATCTTAAGGTTCCTAAGTTGATAAACATAGATACCATCTCATGAAATGGGGATTCAAGTGAATTTAAAATTTCAACCAAGCAACCTCATAACAGATCGCATGCCAACAATGTGGGTATAATCCCCATCCTTAAGATGTAATCAAAGTGAACTGAACAAGAGGTAAGCATAACACAAATAATAAAATGCGTTTCACATTAGCATTGGATTAGCCTACAGTACAACTCGAGCAAAGTCAGCCCCAATTGACAGTGCCTTAGAATGGATCCACGGTCCATGTGTCCCCGATAATGAACGTCCTGGATTTACTTTAGAATTCAGGACTTCGGTGAGTTTTCACGCCCGAACGCTTTTCACCCGCAATCTTCCGGATCGTCGGACATCCGAATACACGATAATCTACGTACATGTGTCCCTAACAACCAATGGTCCAGATTTACTTTGGACTTCGGGGAGTTCTTCACTTTGCAAAACAACACTCAACTTTTCCCGCAGTGCCGAATCGCCGAACCACTCGGGGATCCGACGTCTCGCGCATCTCATCACAAATTGATATTTATATATATTTTATTTTTCAATATTTAGTTAGAAATAAAATTTTGGAATATCTTTTAATTTGTTTTTCAATTATTATTATCCTTTAATGCATATAATATTGGTTATATATAATGTTTTAAAATGTGTTTTGCCAACAAATCTCAAAATATATCTTAATATATAGTAATTTGTCTCCCCAACTTTATCAAAGGTATTATAATTGAAAAAAAAATTATATTATGAGTGTATAATCTTAATAAATTCATTGCATAAAGTAAAATTATTTTCATTCTATAAAATATAATAATTTTTATTTCTCTGTAGAAAATGAAGAAATATAGTAAAGGGATTCCTATAATAGTCTTATATTAGAAATTCCTCAAACCTTCTTATTGGTTAAACAATTCTCTTTCAAATACATTTCCTATAATTATTTAAACACTCCTCAAAAATAAACATATCTATAGCATTAGTAATTATAATGAAATTGGCCACTATTATACCATCACAATATGATCAATCATAAAGAAAGTCATGACATATTTACTTCTTAAATTATGATTGTTAAAATTTTGAGATATGTTATGACATTGAACAAAAACCCTATTGTCGACCTCAACTAAAACCTCTTTGATTATCACTCTTCAATTTTGCAATGTTACTTTTCCTTCCAGAAAAGCATATTGTTATTTTTTAAATGTCATAGTGATGCATTTTATTAAATTCGCCCACGATATCATTTTTTAATTTTTGTAACATCAAATAATTGCCATGCTTTCTACCCATATTTATACTATTTCTATATTCTAGAGAACAACTTACATGTGGAACCTTCTAGTCAGTCTTCTTACATTATATGTCCTCACAGTATTACATAGTCCTTATTTACTAATGTGGGTCTTTATTACATAGAAAAAAATATCATTCTATATACTTGAGGGGTTAAGGAGGTCGGTACCCTAACATGTCGTCCCTCTTGGAAAAATAGCCTTGTCCACAAGGCTTGAGATGGGGGGCTTATTGCACCTATCAGACTCTAAGGGTTTTGTCGACATCTTGAACCTTGGAGACAATGAGCAGGTAGGATAATACAGAACGTGGCTTTTGACCATAGACTGCCTCGAAGGGAGTCATGGCAGAAGCACCATGGTAAGATGCATCTTCCACCATTCAAATATTGGTGATGATCCACGAGGATCCAGAACACCCAAGGAGGTCCAAGTGGATCCAAATATGCTAAAAATTTGACCATCTCAAATTATCTTGAAAGGGACTTCATTCCGTAGAGAAGAATGAGATACTTCCAAGGACACGTTAATCGCCTCAAACGAATGTCCTATGAGAAATTTATGGCCTTTCAATGTTTTGGAAAAATAGGTAAAAGGGATGACTAGGAAGTTCGTACAGATGACGTCAGCAAGATAATATTGCGGTGTGGAAGACTACCACATGCAATCTGTACAAATTATTTGAATGAATCAGAGGACGACACATGTCCTTCCTTATAGGTGAGCTGGCAAAGGATGATGTAAGCAGGGTGATGTCGTAGCATGTCAAAGTGCCACGTGTCACCCGTATTAGGATGATTTGACATCCATCTAGACCACTAGGAAAGTTCCATGTGTCAACTGTACGGATGATGTGGGAGACCGTATGTTCCACGTGCCAACACTAGTGGGATGACAAGCGGCCTATTGTACGACAACGTGGCATAAAAGTGGCAACACAATCAACCGGCGACGTAGTAGGATCGTAAAGTACGATGACGCCACGTAGCAGGGCACAATTGGCAACAAGTGGACTAATCGTAGGCTACCATGTGGGACAATCAAATGGATCCATGCGGCATCTTCGAGAAGCCTAAGTTGCGTTGGGGATAAAAACATTTGGTCGTTGGGATTGAACTCGTAACCTCCGGTTCAATATTCAAACGAACTAACCAATGGTTCCAACCGCATAATCGAATATACCAATGGGGAGTTTTATATTTAATTTTGTATTTAATGTAATATACCACAAATAAGGGTCCCCAGGGATTCAACCCATGAGCTCCACAGTATATTCCAAAGTCTTAAACATTAACCTGCTAGCAATACACCACCAATTTTGATTGGTTGGAACCACAAAGAATACTACAATTAATTTCATGCCAAGATTTTGGATGGTGGTTGGGGCCACACCCTATTTAAGCCTCACACGCATCCCAAAACTAGTGCGGAGTACGAGACATAGAATTCCATGCGGGTTATAGTATAGATTGTCTCGATTTGCGTTCCAAGAGGTGCCTAGTTATGGCGTAGTATTATTTTTCCTTCCACTGAGCCCTTTGTCCAAACATAGTCATGTTTATACTCATTTTTCTTAGTTTTTCGAGAGGAGCATGATGGTAATGTATTTTTTGTGCTAATACGTTGTTTATGAAGAACTTAGTTCAGATTTCCTTGTATGATAATTTTAGTGCATTGTTTTGCGTGAAGAAGGGGGTCATATCGAGCATGTTCATAATATAGTCGAGTTTATGCTCATTTTTCTCATAATTTCAGGAGGAATTCAATGGTAACCCTTGTTTCTGGGTTTGAGCAACAAAATTGAAGAGTGACTTCAAGATCAGATTTTGTACGTCCATTTTTATTGTAATTTTGACATTTGAGATTAATGAAGAGGAGTCTCATTGTAGAAAGGGGACCCATAGATGTAGCCTAGCAGAGGTGAACTACGTCATCAAATCTTGTCTTATTAGTTTTTATTTTTATTTTCTGTTGTGTTATTTCTCATTATTCTGCAAATCATTCATCATTTCATGTGGTTCTAGGTAAGTAAGAGATTCACATGTGTTATGCAAATCTGTCAAATACGATCAAGAAATATTCTAAATCGGGTTAGATGTTAACATGTGTGTTTTAAGAATAAATTGTCATCTAAGGATTTTCAGATTAGGTAACCACTTAACCCATTGATATTGTCGATCGGATGTAAAGCACCAAAAACATGTATCCCGAAACTTATTGAAAGCATTCATTTGACCATCAATCTATGGATGACAGGTCGTGCTGAGATGAAATTGGGTTCCTTGGAACTTGAAGAATCCTTTCCAAAAATTGATGGTGAATGTTGGATCACGGTCAAAGACTATAGAGTGGGGCATTCTATGGAGTTTGAAGATATTTTTCATGAAAATTTGAGCCACGGTGGATGCTGTGAATGGGTTTTGGAGGGCACATAAATGAGAATATTTGGAGGGTTTTTAGTCGACAGAGATGGGAATTTATGGTAGAAATATTGGAAGTAATGTCACTAATCCCTTTCATGGTATGTTTGTGGGATCTGTCCAAGTTGGTGATGTTCATGTCAAATTCTTGGTTGTGGGTGTGGGACATATGGGAGAAGCAGAGAAATGGAAAACTTTGCAGAGGAAAGTTCTCTAATACCAATTGTATGGTGCCAAAAGATAATATGCACAGAAGAAATATACTTTTTATCACAATTGTTAGCAGAAAGAGAAAATTAGAGAGCACAATGACACAGTTGATCCAAAACATGACACGTTTATTATGCCGATAGCCAAGTTCACTTTCCTCTTCGAGGTGCCAACCTCGAGCAGAGCATAGTTCATGTACGAAATGATTCACAAGACAATCATTTTTCATTCTTTCTACCGCTGTTTATACTATTTGTATCTTCTAGAAAACATTCTAGAGGAAGAACTTTATAGAGAGGGAACCTTCTCGTAAGTATTCTTATTTTAAACGTGTTCACATTATTACATAGGTCTTATGTACCAATGTGGTCCTTTACTACGTAACAAAAGATATTATGGCGCTATAACTAGGGCTCATTGTCCTTAAATATATACCTTATGGAATTATTTCTATCTTGACTTGTTCTGGGATTGAGAAGAGAAAGTGTGAGGATTGAGGGAGTCCATTTTAACGCCTAGCCGGGTAAGTGTACCTCCCTTTATTTCCATTAGTTTCACATGGCTTCCAAAAAGGAATTTGCCTCACCTTTCTTGACACCATCATATGTGAAGCAAACCCTAGAAACACAGAGTTACTAGAGGGTTGGTTTGATGTATATGAATAGGTATTACAGTCAAGAGCATATCTACTCGTGATTCTAACCTCCTCCTCCTATAACCGCACGGAGAGAGTGACAGTCCAAACGACATCTCCTCCTATAACCGCGGGGAGAGAGTGACCACGCGAACGACATCAACATGGACGACATCCATCATTTGTTTCAAAACGAGCTCATCGGGAGTGACGTGGGGGGTAAAATGATTGTTCCAAAGGAGGATTTTGATCATTTTGTTCATGGTCCGAGGCGCTCTCATGAACATATTAAAAATGTTAAGTATTCTTCTATAAATATTCAAAGAGGTGTTGACCTCTCCGTATTGGACTTCCGCGACGGAGAAGAATTAACAACGACACAAGTTGAAACAAAATAAAACATATTTACACTTCAGAAAGGATGGTCTGACTGTGTTGAAAGTAGAGAACTCTAGAGTTGGGATACCCTCCAGTTTTTGTGGAGGGAGAGAGATGAACAAATTCTCATCTACTAGGAACGAACACATGAACCTCGAGGTAAGATTTAATGATTGGCTTGTTTTGTTTTAAATATTTATGTCCGGTTGATTGTTAGTGTGTTATTATCAATCACTCGTGTCTATTGAAAATCGAGCTTAACCAGGATCATACATGAGCTTAGACTCCATACATGACCAGAAAAACAATATATTCTATATCCGATGATTACTTACAAGGGAGAGTCCTCTATTTATAGGATTGAGGAGGCTCAACAACCAGCTAAGATGAGATGGGCGGCTTAGAGGATCTGCTTGATCTTATCACATGTGTTTTGAAATAGCTACGGTTTCAACAACCACACCAACTTGGTAGATGGTTAAAACAAACACACTAGCACCCCCGCCCATAAGAGAAACGTAGGGAGGAACAAATAAGAACAAAGACGAGTCCCAAAAAGAAGGCCCATGTACAAACTCTCAAAACTGGAGAAAAGGAGATAAAACATGTAGGAAAAAGATCCTCTCCAAAAGAGACAAAAATGTCAATGTTGAAAGTGGCGTTGAAGCTTAAACTAAACAAGATCCCACAAAGATGTATTGAAAAGCAAGAGCATGAGGCCTACAGAGGTTGAAAGCTCCAATTAGAAGTATGACCAAACTCTGAAGAGAAGGGCCAAGTAACCTCAAAGAACATGGTTGAATTCTGATGCTGAAGAGGATTGGTTGCAGAGGCACGAGAATGGAAAACATCGACAACCAGAAAATAAGTCCTTTTAAAAAATAGGTGCTGGTAGAAAATAGGTGCTGGTGAAGAACCAGAATAAAGGCTTCAAACCGAAGAAAACACCCTAAACCATCAAAAGATTCGTGAGGCATGTGACGGCTGAAAACTCCAAACATGAAGTATGTCCAAAACTCTAAAGAGGGTCATTTACCCCACGCTGTCAACGCCATCAAAGACTCATGTAGAAATCTAAGTTTCAAACTTCTCAAGCAAAGAGAGCGATCCTCTTCAAATGAGTCCTCACACCGAAAGTCAGATGAGATACTCCTGTACAGTCGTCAAAAACATCATAAAATGAGTGTACTTATGGATGCCAATCCATCTCATGGGAGTGCATGGGTCACTAGCCACTGCCGAGTCAATATAGGAATTAGTGTTGTGTACAAGGCTCACTCTAAAGACGCTCGATCACGATCGAACATGGTTAGTAAAAAATCACCCGAGGAAGCATTGCACAACACCCCCCCACAATGATGAACTAAGTGGAAAAAACGATGTCAATGGATGTCACAACTAATGACTAAAGTACGGAGTACGGGCTAAAGGTGGAAAAGATGAAAAACAACCTAAGAAAGAAAGACTCCAAAGTGGAACGCTCTAAGAGACTGCAAAACAAGGCAGTACGTGGAGACAAATGTCCGGTTACACTCCTAAAACTCTCTGCACGAGTGGCATTGAATCCACTACTTAAAGGTGCAAAACGAGAGGTACCATAAATAGCCATCATGGACACCAATCCTCGATATGGGTCCCAGAAAACAACGCCATGTTCGGTACCCATTTACAAGTGAGGATTCAATTCTCATCATATATCTAGCCCATCAGAAAAAAATCAAGTATCTCACAATGACATTAAATATGACATGCACAACCGTCTATTGGAAACAATTGGAAAGAGAGAGAAACATTCTTTTCAATGCCTCAAACAAAACACAAGGTGGAGGGTTTTTAGTTGGGTGAGATGGGAATTTACAATGTCTAGCCGGTGGAGCTCTGAATTTATGGTAGTGATATTGGAAGAAATGTCACTAATATATTTCCAAGGGTGAGTGTCAAAGTCTTGGTTGCGTCAATTGGTCCAAAAGGTGACACTTTTATTATCTCGATAGCCAAGTTCACTTGCCTCTTCGAGGTGGAAACCTCCAACAGAACACTTCTAGTAAGTATTCCTATTTTAGACGTGTTCACATTGTTACATAGGTCTTATTTACTAATGTCGGTCTTTATTACATAACAAAAGATATTATATCCCTATAAATACGGCTCTCGTTGTTCTTAAATCTGTACCTTATCGAATTCTGTCTATCTTGACTTGTTCTGGGATTGAAAAGAGTAAGTGTGACGATTGAAAGAGTCCATTTTTCACACCAAGCCTGGTAAGTATACCTCCCTTTCTTTCTATCAGTTTCTTATGGCTTCCGATTTTCGGAAGCTGCCTCATCTTTCTTGATCCCATCATATGTGAAGCAAGGCCTAGGAACGCCGAGTTACTAGACAGTTGGTTTGATGTATATAAATAGGTATTACAGTCCAGAGAATATCTACCCATGCTTCTAACCTCCTCCTCCTCCTATATAACCGCAGGTAGAGAGTGACCACGGGAACTACATCAACATGGACGGCATCCATCATTTGTTTGAAAAGGAACTCACCACGAGTGACGTAGGGAGTAAAATGATTGTTCCAAAGCAGGATTTTGATAGTTTTGTTCAAATTCTTAGGAGTTCTCGTGAACATATTGAAAACGGTAAGTATTCTTCTGGAAATATTCAAGCCGGTGTTGACCTCTCCGTATTGGACTTCCGCGACGGAGAAGAATTAACAATGACACTGAAGTTGAAACGACAGAAAACATATTTTGCGCTTCAGAAAGGATGGTCCGACTTTGTTGAAAGTAGAGAACTCCAGAGTGGGGATACCGTCCAGTTTCTGTGGAGGGCCAGAGATGAACAAATTCTCATCTACTACGAACGAACACATGAACCTCGAGGTAAGATTTAATTTAATGATCGGCTTGTTTTGATTTAAATCTGTCTGTCAATCAATTATCAATCACTCATATCAATTTTGGTGGCTGCAGATTGTAAGTGTACTACAGAAGTCTGTACTCACTTTGGGCTGGGCAGAACTTGCGACTGATTCACAGAGCAGGAACAATATAGCTTACAATAATAGATGTACGGAATATTATTGCCAGTTACTGGTCGTGTAATTTAAAAAATATATTTTAAGATTTGATATGAAATCTTTAATCTCACCCGTTATTGGGAACTTCATTTGACTCGTTATTGGGACCTTCATTTCTTAAGATAATAAGCTTGAAATGAGATGGAAATGGCTTTTACTTATCATTGATCACGTGAATTGAAATCATAGTTACTTTCTATAATTTGTGAAGTGTGATGACGTGGGTAACGATGATGACGTGAGAACACTTCACTTTTAGATATAAAAATAATCATTCATCAAGTTGTATGCTAATATGCTTAAAAATTCATTTATAAAGTTGTATGCTTATATGTTTAAGAATAGGTAAGTTGTATGTTAATATGTTTAAAAAGTCATTTATTAAGTTAAATTTTTAAAATGTGATTTTTTTTACATTGTATGCTCGGTAATTCATTCTTCCTATAAATATTTAAGAATAAGAATGGTTCTCATGCACATTCCAATATTTATTTCTTTGTATTTTAATTGATACGAAACGTTTCAGTGCAAGAAGAAAAAAAACACGCAACTTCCCTAAGAAATTATAGGTCATTCCATTTTGTAGAAAGCACAACATATTTTGTACAAATTTTGATATCGTATAGGGCATGGTATGTATTTAAATAAGTAAACAGAAGGTATGACCACCCATTTGTAATCATGTATGATAATTTATTTACAGATTATATGTATGGTAAATTATGAGTTAAATTTTGGATAAGGTGATTTGTTGGCAATGCTAAAACCATTTTATACGTCCTCCCTACTTGTTGGTTACTCGAGGGACACTCAAATTTTGAAATCTTGGTTGCTCAAGGGAGAATGGGGAAGCTGTAACGACCCTGCCGCTAAGAGAACAAGCGCCAAACAACCGGTAATTTTTATTTTTTTTAGAGCGTTAGGGACAAACGTCAAATTAATAACAACAACATTGACACAGCATCCAATTGTTATTGAACCAAAATTAACACAAATCAACAATCGTGACATGAAGCCGACACCTTACTGCCATGAATAACCAATTACGCATCGACGCATTAATACAATAAATAGCAGCCCAAATCAGTTCGTTCATACAATTAAATGATGACGCAAAAACCTTATGAATCATAAATGAATAAAGACACCCAATAACACAACTTCCTATTCATCATTGAAATAATTAACAGCGCCCTCAACGTGTCAATGAAGGATGGTGATATGTAAACATAATTAGCATAGCAGATTAGCACTTCAACGATATTCAAATTCATCAATCATAAACCACCATTAAACATGGCATGCGGGAATTTATTCTCATAAACAACTTAGACCATACGAAATCCATAGCGCAAAGCAAGCGTCGGTTATTAACGAGGTGCAAATCCCAAACGCGCAAAGCCATTATCCTTCATAACAAAATTCCATCTCGCGCAAAGGGCTAATATCTAGAACCGTACGACATTATAATTGAGTGCGCTCGTGGAGTTTAAATCCTTGACTACTCATACATCACATCATTGAACTGTGTGCAAGCATTCTCTACAATTAATCCAACACTTAAACGTACAGGGCGCAAGAGGCTTCGGTTACTTCACAAGGCACAAGAGAAACCAATAAGAATCAATCATACATCAATAATATTATGGGTGCGTTAGTAACCCTTTGCTAAACCATACATGCAACAACATTAATAAAGGTGCAATAGAAGGCTAGTCATTAATCCATTAGGCAACGACACTTTAAATGTGCCCGTAGAGGTGTTAAAATTCGCATACTCCACGCTAAAAATTAATTCATGCAAGACCCAAAGTCTACAACAAGAACCCCTTCGATTTAATTTTATGCACGCAAGAAGTCTGAGGTGCACAATCATTTACTTAAGCTAGTTTTACGCGCGCGAGAATCTATATCCTAGTTAATCTCATCATCGATATGTATTGTGCAAGGAGATATAAACCATGAATTCAACCTACGTCAATTTAAGCTTAGGACCAAGAGTATCCTCCATTAACTCAGTGAGCGCATTCAATCTATTAACTGAGCGCTCATCAACACTGCAAATTGAATGCGCAAGAGAATCTATCCGTCGTTCGTGGCGCAACATCTTTAATTGTGCTAATCATTAACGTACATGCTAAACAATCATCGACAACAGGTTGTTATGCATTCTTTTATAAGCCACAACTAGCAAACAGGTGACAAGGTGGATTTCCCCAACCTCATAGCATTTTTTTGCAAGTAAGGGAATACTTGAACGATAAGTCACATGGTACAAAGTGGGAGGAA
>Ga0316216_1000049_pt1 | contig 17063 bp, 11 predicted proteins | sample NRE6metagenome_FD_207800 | JGI IMG/M metagenome (GOLD analysis project Ga0316216, IMG submission 207800) | Spruce roots microbial communities from Maridalen valley, Oslo, Norway - NRE6 | ecosystem: Host-associated > Plants > Roots > Unclassified | place: Norway: Oslo | collected 2017-09-15
ATCTCCCAGCTAAGAGATCAAATACAAGCTATTGAAGAGATCATTTAAGAAAAGGAATTGGTGAACATAGTACTCAATGGTCTTCCCAAGACATGGGATGCATTTGCCGCAAGCATGAACACAAGGAAGGAGTACCCGACATTTGAAGAACTTTGGACTTGCTATGCTCAAGAAGAATCAAGTATCAATGAAAAAGAGAAACCTCAAAAGAAGCACGATGATCAAGCCTTCACAGCAAGATTCAAGAACTTCAGGCACAAAATAAAGTTCGATTCAAAAAGGAAGCCAAAACAAGGAAAAGATATTTCAGAAATACAGTGCTTCATCTGTCAGAAGTACGGTCACTATAGAAATCAGTGTCCCGAGCTAAAGAAAAGGAGAAACACGAAGCATCGATTACCGAAGAAAAGGAACCGACAAAGAAGACTAAGCAGGATGGAAGAGACTTCTTCTACTAAAAGGTAACAACATTCTTCTCATTTCTTGTACATATCTTGTTTGCATCGTCTTTGTACATATCTTGTATATCTTGGAAAATAATGTGTCCCAAGATGAACTATACCTATGGAAGAACAACAAGATAAGAATGAATATCATTAGATAATACACATGAAAGGATGAAATATATCATGTGAAAGATATTACAAGATAAGCTGAAATCAGAATCAATCTTGAACAGACTTAGAAGTCATACATTGAGAGGAATTGGAGAAAGACTTATGACGACAACTAAGATGGAAGCGTTGACTCTATCAGATAGAAGAGCCAATTCTATATTGCATAAGACAATAAGGATGCAGATGGAAGTATGGACTCTATCAGATGGAGGGAGCCGATTATATGCACTCTTACATGAAGAAAGGGTTAGGAGGGAGCTAATCCTATGATCCATTGAAGATGATGAAATGTATATATCCATGGTAGCAGCCATGAAAGACAGTACGTATTCATCTCAACTACAGAAGACGACCTCTTCGAAGAAAAGCCTTAAAATATTCCCGGTTGTCCATCCAGATCCGTGATCCTATGATGAAAGGTAGAAGTGGAATATCTAGGGCATGGAATCTACAAGAAACTCCATGGACCCAAAAGTAAAAGAAAAACATGAAGATTCCAAGAAAGAAGAATCAGAACAACCAATCATTGTATCAAAGAATCACAAGATTACCAGCCTGATAAGAACTCACTAAAAGCAATCAAGCAGAAGAACTGAAAGTCGTGATGAAGAACAATGTACGGAAGACTTATGAATGAAAGAATTGCGAGATCCAGAACCAGAGGTTCTCTCAGATGGAGGGAGGAGACTATGATGATTGATTGTTCCGATACACCAGACTTATCTCTATATCAGTCATTATATCATCCGTGACATCCATGATTCGAAATTCTACATCAGACAAATGCAAAGAATGTTCTCTAAAGAAATTGAATAAAGAGTGTATGAAGAGCAATCTCAAGACTTTGAGGTATACCAGAAAGAGACTCCTCTATGTAGATAAGAAGAAGACAACTTGGTGGAGAACCTCCAGTGCACAGCAAAAGCGAGGTGAAGATTTCCTATAACATCAATATGGCTACTCAGAATCTTAGATCTCGTGATGACAGAAGAAGTACAACAGGGATATGTTCCAGTTCTCCATCTATGATATACTCTATTGTTCAGATCTACATGAGGCCTTCATAGTATTCCAGACTAAAGTACAATCATTGCATTATCCATGATGAATTCCAAAAAGAAGAAAGTGATTCTCCAATACATATCTTCGCAGATGAGCAGATAAGCATACATTTTGGTAAAGCCTCTATTCAAGATGAAAGAACTTGCATACTCAAGCTAGAGCTCGTGAAAATAACTCTCTTAGTTGGAAGGGAAGACTCTCCAAACTAGAAGAAGGTATGCAAACATTTATTTTTGTGATTGAAATAACTCTCCAAGTTAGGAGGGAGCATTGAAAATATTATTTATCTTTGTAATTGAAAAATAGTCCACATTGGACAGATGCTTTCCTGTTCAAAAAGTGGATTGAGATTTCTGACGGACAGTGACTTCCCATTATAGTTAACATGGGAGGCAGACTGATTGTTGATGTATCATAGACAACGACTTCCCATTGTGGTTAACATGGGGAGTGGTCTAGGACAATCATTCTTCTTGGCAGTCACTCTGAGTAGTGGTCAAGTAGAATGGTACGCCTCATCGGGCAGTCATTCTTTCGAAGTTCACAGTTGTGAGCAGTTTCAAAGAATCATCCGTTTTGGAGGTTGATGCAGGAAAAACATTCCTCGAGGTTTATACATTCTCTCCAGGTTACACTTTAGTGTCAGAGGAATGGCCCAGGGTGGGGAATGGTCCGGACAGTTACTCCTCGAGGGCAGACTCATTCTCTCCAGGCTACACCTTGTTTGGTGTCGGAGGAATGGCCCAGGGTGGGGAGTAGTCCAGGCTCAGCAATCAGGGACAGTTATTCCTCGAGGGCAGACTCATTCTCTCCAGGTTACACTTTGTTTAGTGTCGGAAGAATGGCCCAGGGTGGGGAATAGTCCAGGACAGTCATTCCTTAGGGCAGACTCATTCCCTCCAGGTTACACTTTGTTTAGTGTCGGAGGAATGGCCCAGGGTAAGGAATGGTCCAAACATTTCTCGAGGGCAGACTCATTCTCTCCAGGTTACACTTTGTTTAGTGTCGGAGGAATGGCCCAGGGTGAGAAATGGTCCAGGCTCAGAAATAAAAAATAATCCTTCTTCCTTGGTTGAGAAGAATGGGGCAGATAGCCTATTTTTGATATTCTATATTGAGGGCAGACATTCTTTCAAATATCACAGACGTGAGTGAAAGATTGGCCCAGATGATTATTGTTGATATTCTATACTGAGGGCAGACACTCTTTCATATCTCACAGACGTGAGTGAAAGATTGGCCCATTTGATTCAGTTTTTATCATAACATTGTTTCTATGCAGATGAAGACTACTGTGGTGGCAGACATTCTTTCAGATCTCACAGACGTGAGTGAAAGATTGGCCCAGATGATACAGTTTTTATCATAACCTTGTTTCTATGCAGGATGCTCTCAGATGTTTGTTATGAAGACTATATGACAATAGATGAGGACTACTGTGGTGAATATGTTTCACCGTTCGCAACCTTACGTTGCTGATCAAGTACTTGTGTGTTACTTGATGTGGTAGTTAACCACTAGATTGTAGTTGTGTACTACTATGAATAGACACAAGTGTTTTTTGTCCTTGTTCTAATTGCCTTGAAGACTATCAATAGTTTATTGGAGACAATGATCATTCAGATGAATGACGAACAGAGATTTTCCAGACGGAAAACAATTCAAATCTTTTACTCCTCTTGTATCACTCTATGGTGAGAGTGACTTATCCAACATCATATATAACTACTCAGAAGAAGTATGGTTTCGATAGATGATGCAGCTGATGGTGATGGTGATGCTCATGATCTAGTCATGAAATAGTCTAGATGACTATATTGATGCTACCGAGTAAATGGTATGTTTTGTGATCAAGTCCATTACCTGTAAATACCTCTCTAGCTAGGAGGGAGTGTTAATATTATGGTAGTTGTGGGAGTTATTTAACCCCATGTGTGAACCTGACGAAAATAGAAGACTCCGGGAAGAAAGAGAAACCCTAATGAGTTGGCTAATAACCCTAGAAGCCTTGTCGGCTCAAGAAGATAATTTATATTAGGCTATTATCCTCCAAGAGAGGAAGTCGGCCAGAAATAATAATAATATACTGAACAGACACATACCCAGAAGGATAAGTCGGCCCCAGCAAAACTGGCAGGATTACTATAAATACAGGGCACCAATTCTCATTTGCAACATCTCAGAATTGCAGTTTCCCACTTGGTGCGCACTACAGTTGCAGTTTGGTACGCAGGTTTGGAGGAAGAGCTGGTGCAGCTGTAGCAGCAACAAGTTCTCAGTTTTGTCTTGAATATCTCTTCTCTAGGGTTTGGGACTATCTGATCAGCTTTTGTGATGCGCCATCCTTGGGGATTTATGCGCTACACTTTGTTTGGCTATCTAGCCTAGGGTTTGCTTCCGGAGGAATTCTCAGTCAAGGTTAAGGTGCTCGGAGGGAGGCTTCGGCCTGTGGTTGGGTGACGAGGGTATCGTCAATGGTAAAATGAGCACACCATCTTCTATATTCTAACATTATGATCATTGGCAATCATGCAAGATGGTTATGATCATTGGCAATAAGATCACACAAGGTTATAATCGTTGATGATCATGATGGAGATATCGGAAGGGAAATCCAGAAGGTGGTAGGTACCCATCGAGAAATATTCTCATCGTGGACATCATGGTCATAAGAAGTCAAGTTGTCATCATAAACACACACAATTTTGAATTAGAAACTAATATAGATTATAATTTTTCCAGACAACCTGTTAGTAGGGAGTCCACCAAATACTTGAGTCTACAACATGCTTCAGATGATTATAGATTAGAATTTTGAGAGACTACGCATACTTTAGACTCAAGTCATTACAGTTTAAATTCCTATACTTTAGACTCAATTCTGTACAACCAAAATTCCTATACTTTAGAATCAAGTCTTTATAGCTGGAATGCAAATAGAAAAATTCACAGAAAGGCCCAGGAATAAAATCCCTCTCCCACTCCTCCCAATTCCGTTCAACATTGTAGAGGTCAAACCTCTAATCATGTTGTTCTTATTTCTCTCTCAACTGACGTCTCTACATGATTAAGAATACAACCAGTAATTTGTTTTAATTTAACCCTTCTACGATGTGATAAATAACTAGCCGCACCGGCTCGTCGTTATTCACATAGCGCACCGGAGTATTTCTTTTGAAAACCTTACCACGGTGCGACATTGTTTGGGAGAAACCGTCGGCACCGGTGCAATTGTTTAAGTAGTGCACCGTCGTATATAAACCTTTTTAAAATAACACTTCCACGGTGCACAATTTTTAAGAGCAACTGTGCACCCCGGTGCATCATTATTTCTATAGCGCACCGGAGTATATTTTAATACATAATTTAGTATTTGGTCAAGAGTGCATTTTGGATTGTCTAGGAGATATTCAAATGCAGATATAAGACTATTTCAAACATCATTTGTAAAGAAGAGGGAATAATTATGCCTCTATTTTGTAAAGTAAGTTTCAACTGAGTTAAATTGGTGTAAATGGCCTTGTGGGTATCACAAAACATGCTAGAATCATGGAGGAAATGTGATTATTGTTTTATGCGAAGGTACTGGACATGTATGCTATTATATTTTCCATATACTCAATGTATAATAGAAAAACATGATTTATATGCTGGAATGGTTAAATTTGTACATGGATAATGATTATTTTGTTGTGAACAATGTTATTTCCACCACTTATTTATGCTGGCTTATAAATTGTGTAATTGGGTACATTACAATTGTCATGCCATACACCGTAGAAAATGACATAAATATAGGTTGATTAAAGATGGGAAATTATTCATAGTTAAAGCACTTTTAAAGGTAAACATGCAATACTACCAATTGTTTCCAATCAAGCCAAGAGATAGGCAATCCAATTAAACAATTTGTGATGAGAATGATTAATTGATAAGATAATCAAACTCCAAAAGAAAAGCCTTCCAACACAGGCCCTCCCAAGAGTGTTGAAGGGAAATTCTCTAGAAGATTCATGTTAATATAAGTGATTCATAAAGTATTGGATACAAGTTAATTAGCTCTTATCAGACAAGGTAGTTAGCTCATGTTGATAACATCATTTACTTCATAAATGAAATAAAAAGAAATGGTCCCATTGTATCAATTACCCCCATTATAATAAAGTCATATATTATCCATATTATGTATATTGCAAGATTATTCAAAAACAATATTTTCTCCATCTTATGTATATTGTAGGATCTCAAAAAATCATATACTCTTCGTTGGTGTATATTCTAAGTTTATTCTTTAAAATGAATCAGAGCCAAAACATTTTAAGTAATAGTTAGAGTGTTCAAATTTAAAGTCACATTCGAAGGAGGAGATTTTTTAAAGTGGTTTAATTAATAACTATAAAGGAAAATATAGTTTTTATAATACAGTTTTTAAGGTTCAAATCTTTATCATATTATTTATTGACAAAGTGCTCTTGTCCATATATTTATTAGTCCTTGTTATCAAAGGAGATTGTATTTTTCAATTTGAAGTCAAAGTAGATAATTAATTGGATTCCTTTGACAAAATTATATGTAATATTTTTGAGAATGTATATTTTCATAGTCAATCCTAAAGGTAATCCTAAATGTAATGAAATTTTTTGAAATCCATTGAAAACAAATTATTTTTTCAAATTATATATATAAATAATTGATGATGATTGTAAATGATGTATAAATGTTTGGTTTTTTCGTACCAATTGCTATTGAGAAATAAAATAAAACTAAAATGTGAGAAGTTGTGATGTTAACTTACATTCACGTTCAATGTAATGGATGTGGTGTTTAATGAAATGACATAGGCCTTTGTAGAGGAGTTAATGATTATATCCATTTCAATTAGTAGAAGTGTAGATATGGTTGACATATGAAGTAAGTTAATAAGTGGAGAAACTCGTCTCTTTTATGATAAAATCCCCCCCCCCTGCCGCCCACTAAATAGGTAATTACATGCATAATTGTGTATATGAGTGACACATGGGAGGGTGAATATTAAGCAGATAGTAATTTAAATAAATATACTTTAGATGGGTAACAAAAACTATAAAAAGAGGGCTTGGGATATGGGAAAAACACATTTATGGATAAAAATCTTGTTGGGTGTTGCATTCCTCGGATCGCGGTCGAATTGACACAGGGTCTAACCACCCCCAACTCATGCCATGAATTCTTACAACTCGGTCTGAGAATCACTTATTCTTTTCCCTGTCGAAGCTTGGGAGGGAAGGAAAACGATGCTGCCAATATGAGCTGGGCGTGCAGCCTCCGAACTCCCTCCAGTCGCCTGGAGTGTACGCGCAGCCTCGTGCTGGTCGTTGATGATCGTCGGCTCGAATCTCTGAAAATTGGCGCCGGTGTCAATGACGAACAGCTCGAGAAAATGGCGTGGGATCTTGCTGGCATGAACACACCTTCATTATCTCTCAATTAAATTGATTTATTCCAGCATGAGAATAGTGCTTCCTTCTTTAGTGTCTTAAACCCTTGGAATATCCTCGTTAAAAAGAAACACCCTTTTCCTTTTCGAAAAACGATTTCTCCTACAACACCTTTTTCCCTCGGGAATATCCCTTCGATGTATCCGTCTTCCATAAGGCTAAGGGTGAACCTTCATAACATTTTCCATAATTTATATGAGATTCTATAATCTCCATATAAGGTTTTGAAGCAAACATTATAGTATAAATATCCCCCCTTATGAAGTTCTCCCATGCCTAGGCATACTCCTGCCTTTCATTATTAGGAAGTTGGAATTTTACTTTTGTTCATTTAATTTGGTAGTATTATGTTTCACTTCCTGAAGGTCCTTTTTAGATAGATGTGTAAGGATTGCTTGGGAGATTTCTTAGGGTGGGACTCCCTTTTTACCCTTGGATGTGTAGGCGGCCTAATAACTCTTGATACCTAGCTAGACCCTTGATCGAACAAATCTTCCAAAGGGCCGGTTCTGCACCACCCTTTTATTTTTCCTTGAGGCCATGATGCGGTCATCCTACAAGAGTGATTTAAGTATTAGCTCCTCCCCTTGTGTACTGGGAGTAAGAGGATCTTCTTGACTTGTCCTTACGCACATTAAGGATTAGAGGTTGTAGTCTTGTATGGAATAATCTTTAATGGTATCCTCCACAAGGATCTTTTTAAAGTTCTTTTAGTTGTCTCTTAATAGAGAGAAGACTTAATTGACTCTTAATAGAGAGAAGACTTAATTGGCTCTTAATAGAGAGAAGACTTAATGAAAAATAACCTTTCATATTTTACTATAACTAGATACCTATGCATCCTCGTCTTCTAAGAATTATTTGCGAGTATAAAATCCTTAGCCGTAACTTGTAGATGGCTTGAAATTGTATTGAACTCTTACTACCACTTAATTAATGTAAGAAATTCTATTAGTAGGTATATTTATGTGCGCTCTTGATTCCTTTACCTTTATGAAATATCCCTTCACTACCTTACAAACTTTGTTGCTCACAAAATGATAAATTTGAGTAGAATATCATTTTGCGCCATTAAAAATTGTTGTTGGATGATTGAATGTTGTGTGCAAGATTACTCGCGCACTTGGATTAATGTTAAGGCATAGATGTTAAGTTGATATATTCTCTCGTGCCATGACATTAATGCGATCTATGACTGGTTTGTAATTTGATTACTTGTGCCTTGGAGATAGAATTGATGATTACCCTTGCGCCTTGAAACTAAAGTTGTTGATAACGCCTGCGTGATAATTATGTGGATGCATGCTTGTTTTATAATTGTCACTCTTGTGCCTTGGAAGAATGTTAATTATTGATGATTGAGTGTTGTAGAATTTAGATTTCTCGTGCGCCATGAATATTGTCAATGTAATGAATGATGGAGTATTTAGATTCTTTTGCGCCTTAAAAATGAAACAAAGTTGATCACATTGCACCTTAACTTATGTCATTGCATGATTGATTTAGTAATTAAATTCTCTTGCACCTTGGAATTTATTTCATGTGTGATTGGGTATAGAACACTATTGCGCCATTGGTTATCGTTGATGTTGTTTATTTAGCTTGTTGTCTTTGGATTTGATTGGGTTAGTGGGATGTAGACACCTCCTTGTTCCTCAGAACAGTCGCCAGCCCTCAGACCTTAAATGGTCAAAATCAATTGGATCTTGGGCTTGAGCGTTGCTTATGTGTCTTGGAGGTCCTAACCTTACAGGGTAGGTTGGGCGGGAAGTCATTTTAATATTCATTATCTGGTTGAACAGTGTTTGTAAATTGTTTCAAGTTGATTGTGATGTGCTAAGCGACGACGCAATTTATGTTTGTGTGTCGCTATCGTTTTTGTTGTTGCGTTGAATGCATCGTTATTGATTTCAATGATGAGTGGCTAGAAATTATTTTTCCTATGATGAGATTGATTTTTCATTGCCATGACTCATGTGTTGACTGATCCGGATTTTATGAGCAGAACGAAACGAATACAAATTATTAAAATATGCTTAACACCGAATAGCAGAGATACAGTAAAACTGGTTTTCTATTCAGTAAGGAAATAAGCTGAAACTGTAAAATGCAGCGGAAAACAATCCTGCTGGAATGGTGGCAGCTTATCTCTGAGAAGAGATGTGATGGTTGCGCTCATTCACAAGAAGATGATTACAATGAGGCTCTGAAGGCATTTTTGCAGTAAACACGAATGTCAAAAACCCTAGACATCCAAAAGCCTAACCCTAGGAGACGAAGCGCCAAAAGTCGTGTGGGCCCCGTTTGGGTAAGTTAGTACATCAACTTCCCGGGGTCGTAACTTTTGCATACGATCTTCGTTTTAGGCGCACGATAGGCTGTCGGAAAGGTCTATCCGAGGACTACACATTTTTATACTTCTCGTCAAAGGTCGGTTTCGACTGTGGCAAGCCCTAAAAACGTTGTTTAGGGCCTCAAAACGGCCCCGCATGCCAGGGACCCGAAAACGAGGAAAAAAACTGCCAAAATGAACCAGTTGGAATAGCTGGGAGGCCACCAACATCCATCTGGATCATTGACACTATTCTCCTAGTACAATTTTTTTTTACCTATTGTGCTTCGCTTTTCCTAGTCGTAACGGATGTGACCGTTACATACTTGAAACAAGTTTGGAAAGAAGCAAGAGGGACTTGAATTCACAATGCTTGGGAAGGGGACACCATTGAAGAAGCTCTCAAAATATGTTGTCAAAATAAGGACACAATGAGTTACAAAGATCTCCCCCTCACTTATTCTTGGGGAATTTGGCTGGCCATAAACACTGATCTTTTCGAGGGTATGGCCACTATGCCTCTCAAATGCGCCACCAAACGCCTCAACATCGTAATTGATTATACACAATTTTCATCTCCTCCTCATAATTGAATTCCAGTAGGTCACACAAACAAAGAAATTCCCTAGGCTTTCTTTGGTGGATCCTCTCAAGGTAGCCCATATAGAGGTGGGGACGGGGGAATTATATCCCTCTCCGCAAGCCATACAATCTCATTCAAATCTGTATTTGGACATACCGCAAACAATTTTAGTGAATGTTTGTCTCTTAATGTGATCCTCATATTATCCCTCCAATGCGCAGTTTAACAAATTCATTTTCTCGAAGTCTCACTATTAATCATTCAATGGATGAAAGGAGATTTCATCTTGATACATTTTATGTTGCAACCTTTATTCGAGGATATTAAGAATACGAAAACAACTTTTACTCATCTCTCCTTTGCTCATGTCTATAGGGGAAAAATTACAAAAGAAGTAAGGCTTTCTAAAGAAGGATTGGAGCTACAAGAGGAACTTTGGGAAATCCTCAATTCCTCTCAAGAACAATCTTCTTCTTCTTATCTTCATGAACCCTATTTTTAACTTTTTCACTGTATGTGAGATTATGGATCCACAATTTGAACACTTGCAGTTTTCTTAATTCTTTTTTGGAACGGTGTGTATATTTCTCAAGTTGAATTTTTTTGGAAAGGGATTATTTTAGGATACTCATAGACCCAAGAAATTGTTTATTGACTTACAAAAGACCCTTATTTGTTTTCTATGAAGATGGTTCATTGTCTATATATGGCCCTTTGAGACATTTTGGAATATCATTGTGTCACCTAGTGTAATTTTGTTTTCCTTAATAAAATTACTTGACTTTTTTGTTTCAGGAAGAAGAAAAAAAAAAAAGATATTTAAGTATTACAATATTTTCAATAAAATAAAAGGGAATTATTCTATTACCTATGATATAATAAAATTTTATATTCACCGACTTGAGATTATGGAAGAGCTGAGAAAATAAGAAAAAAATCCAAGTATTTTGAAAGAAAGTGTCGCTTAATGATACCTTTATGTAATGGAAAATGATAAGTCTTCATAATGATAGGCATATGTGAGGTTAAAAAATGATAAATGAGAAGTTGCCATAAATGTAACAACAATATCTTTAGTTATAACTGTATTTATATTTCATGTTTTTATTTTATTATTAAGAAAGAAATAAAGTTAGTTTGTATTTTTATTTTTTTTGAAATTAAAAAATATATATATTATTAAATTAAATATATTTAATATTGATGTATTTTGAATTTTTTTTTATAATGAGCATATTTTTAATACAAAATTATTATTTTTTATTAAATATTAAATTCTGAAAAGTTTTAATAAGTTATAATTTTTTTTTAAATTAATTTTTAATATAAATATAAATTTTGACAATTTTATTACATCATGATTTTTTGTTACATAAAAAGCCAAAAAAAACATTTGATGGTGTCTCTTAGTACAACTCCAGATTGACTAAATGAAAATAAAGAATTTGTAAAATCTGAATTGCAATATTGCTTTGCTTTTAATGAAAATAAAAAAATTGTAAAATATGGACTGTTGCTTTTGTTGAAAAAATAATATTTGCTCACATTGACTGGCTTAATGAAAATACAATGACTGGCTTAATGAAAATAAAGAATTTGTAAAATCTGAATTGCAATATTAGAAAAAATAATAATTGTAAACTCTGGGCTGTTGTTTTTGTTAAAAAAATAATATTTGAAATTTATGAGACAGCTTGTAAGCAAGGAGTCTGAGGGATGACTTGGCCATTGTTAAAACCATGCACACTCTCACAGAAAGAAGTGGCTGCATCTCCGTTGCTCATGTAAAGGTTTATGTTCTCCATCACGATGGTTTGGCATGGAACGGTGTCACTACAAGCAAGTCTTATTGCTTCTCGTGTTGCCGAAGTGCCGCTGATGTCTCTGTATGTGACGTTGTTAACTTGCACAGCTGAGGTCTATATTCACGACAACAACGAGGAAATTCAGAGCTGGTTTGTACAGAGGATCCAACAAATTTAGGAAATACTAATGCAAATTCAGTGCTGATTTGAACAGACGATCCAACAAATTTAGGAAATACTAATGCATAACCTGCTTCTTAAATACTAATGTGTATAACCTGATTTTGGCATGGCGTTGAAGAGTCACAGTAATATTGGTCTATAATGATGGGATTTGAGACATCATTCATTTTCACATTTCGAAAAATAAATCCTTGAGCTGATCCGGAACCTCCCTGTAACGACACAATTAGAGGTTTCAGAGCTATTCCATTGGATGTCCTAGCACTGTGCATGAATGATGAACTCACGAATGACTCAAATAAAAGGAATCAGAAGTTGGGTTCGAGATTCTCTGTGATGAAGTTAGATATGAGATTTCTATTACCTGCCAAGTTTTTACACGTAATCCATTAGTTGATCCATTCAGAAAAACTCCGTCGACAACCACGTTGGAAACGTTGTCGGCTGCATTATTCTTGCCAAGGCTTCCAATGCTGTTCATAAGAAAATAGCATTCTAATTGCAGGATGCACTAAAAATAAAATCCAAATCTATCCATAGATTATCTATGTGAAGACTATATTCTTATCTATGATATAATTTGTCTATTAAACTAGATGTTCATTACCTTATTCCGTGCCCTGGCCCACAAACGAGGTTGTTGATTTGAATATCTGAGCTTCCTGTAACTATAGAAACACAATCGTCCCCTGTAGAGTTTAATGCGATTTTGGATTAGTACAATGTCTTGCATAATCGGTTTTACAGATAACAATTAACTATAAATTATAGAGAAAAGAGATAGGAATATTCATCTTCACAGCTATAGCAACCTGTTCGGATTGTACTATTCTGAATCACTACATGTTGGGAGTTGGCGACATGAATTCCGTCGGTATTCGGACTGTCTTCTGGCGCTACGATTTGCAAGGCTTCCACTTGAACATTCGTTGAACAAGATATTTCAATATGAATCTGTTGGCTGTTCCGGAACGTCAAATTCCTCAAAATTACATTTGCGCTGGAATAAACGGTCATTGCCTGTATTCAAATACCCACCACCATTACCATACCACGATAAGCAAAAGGCTAGGCAATTGTAATAACACTGTTAGTACTAAGTTCAATTCAACCGATTATAGAAGCAAAGTTTTTACGAGCTTACGGTTGGGGCTGGTTGGCAAATCTGCGAAGCCAAAAAAACAAATCGACGTCAACATTAAAAAGAAAATTTGGAAAGCATAGCCATAGAAATTTTAAATGGTCTAAGTTGATTGATTTCACAATTAAAAATGGATAATTATTTTAAAATTTGGATGAAAAAATCAAATATCATCCCACCACAACAACATCATTAAAACAACAACCCGTTCATCGAACCACTAAACTAATATAAATAAATCTATATGCTGTGTGTCATACTTTGCTCCTGTCGATCTTGCAAGAATTTGCCCACCATTTCTGACCTGATCCTTCGATAGTCCCTCCGCCCTGGATAGTTAATCCTTGCAGATACGAGAATTGAAGCCATACCCTGGAATCTTGGGGATTCCAAGTGGCGGGATCATCTGGGGCAGCCACTGTGCCTGCTATCTGTTAGATGGTCACTGACATGAGATCAGAACACATGATGCTCCTCTATTCTCATCATGAAAATGTAGATTGCAGGATGATAAGATCTCGATTATTACCACGACAGTCAAATCACTGGCCTTGCAAGGACCCTTGAAGTGGATAGCTTTAACAAGGTACTTCTTTCTTTGTGGAACGTGAAAAATAGAATCGGAGCTGCTCGTGCATGCTGCATTCCAGGCTGCCAAAAACGCCTGATAAACACAATTATGGCTAACATTTCAGGAAGTTTGATAGCAAATTAACGAGCACTCAATATGGAAGGTTTCATAAGAAAAATGGAGATACTTTACTACACAAGCACTCAATATCCATGTCAGCATTCATAACAATTTAACATAAAAGTTACAGATTACCATCTATAACAATTTAACATAGCGCTAAATATGAAATGATTACTTAACATTAGTATGATCATTTTTAAAAGATAATACCAACTATACGTTTTCATCTCAATAAACATGGAGGAACTCAGATTTTCTTTTTTCTCTTTCTAAGCAGATGGATCTATACTGATGCTAAGACCGAGAGATTAATATCTTACTTCAGTGTCATCAACAACCCCGTCTCCTTTGGCTCCATAGCTATCCACGCTAAAGAACACGCAAGCCGCTGTATCTAGAAGGATGCTAACTGTGCATATTAGCGCAAAGAGGCTGATATTCACGGAGATTATGCACACCATGTTTATGCAGCGAATAAGTTTCGATTCACTGTCGGCCTTATGGATAATCCCATAAACAATGTTCGATGCATGCAGGCCAATCTCCACTCTGACCAATTTATTTATCCTTCGTTTTCTTTTAAAGATAGGACCCAGTGAATTTATCATTCCACATTTTAACTTCAAATTTGAAAAAACATACACAAGTCGAACTATAATTCAATAAATTCCAACAGTGTTTGTTTGATTTTATTGAATTTATAGCTGGATTTGTATGTTTGCTGGTATGAATTATAAATTCCAACAGTGTTTGTTTGATTTTATTGAATTTATAGCTGGATTTGTATGTTTGCTGGGATTTATAGTTGGACTTGTATGTTTGTTTGAATTGATAGTCTCGTGTTTCTTTAAAGTTGTAGTTCCGTTGTTTTTGGTCGGTTTAAATTTATACTTGGATTTGTTTGTTTGTTCGAATTGACGGTTGGGTATCCCAACTCGTCGAGTTTGGTGCACCTTTTCATTGAATGTTGAGAGTTTAAATATCAGTACGCTGTACATTGTTGGGATTTGCAAGTTTCTTTGAATTTATCACTCCTTTTTCCAAATAAAAGAGAACGGAAACTCTTTTTGTTTGAAAAGCAGAGTGATATCTCGTTATTCCGTTGGAAGGGCCGGGCAAAGGAACAGGCCAAAAGGACAGGGCATAGTGATATAAATATCCCTATCATCGCTATTTCTCAACAGCGTCAGTATCACACTCTCTCACCAACATCCACGAGTTTCATACTTTCTCCGCATATACCCTATTTGAAGACTCCACGAGTTTCATACTCTCTTTGAACACTCTTTGTTTTCAATCGCATATACCCTATTTGAAGACTCCACGAGTTTCATACTCTCTTTGAACACTCTTTGTTTTCAATGAGTTTATTGCGTCTCGTGGAGCTGTGCTGGAGGGTAACGATCGACTTATTAGGGTTGTCATTATAACGATCGACGTGTTAGGGTTGCCATGTATATGTATCTGTAATGTGATAGGTCATATTGAAATGGTATGCATGTGCATACTTAGATGCTTCACACCTAAATTTGTGATTTGAGTAACATGTTTTCATTGATGTTTAACGTAATATGTAGGTGTTGGAGAATAAGGAATATGTAACATTTGGGGTATCCGTCGTTGTTGTTCTATTAGGTAATGACCATGTATTTGTTGTATGGATTGCAAAGTAAATTGTTTTTGCGACAATGGACATGGGGATTATCTAGTGATGCTTAGTGCTTATTGTGCCCTTGATTTCTATGCGATAAGGAAATTTGATTTTGTTGTATATGGATTTCATACTAAGCATTTTGTTTTTTATTTTTTTTGGTCGGTGACTAACCTGTGGCTAAGAAACCGCGACACAGGGGCATCTAAGTCGTCAAAATCACCTGGGGATCGCACCTGGCCTGAGCCACACCAACCTTTAACACGGCTGGCTGTTTTGTCTCCGCAGGTTTCGAACCGGTGACTTTAACATCGCGGAGTGCCTTAACAACACACTCTGTCACCGACTATCCTACACCTCGGGGACTTCATACTAAGCATTGATCATACACATACATTTCATTTTTTTGTATATGGATTTCACTCCACACATTGACCATACACATACCCTCCCATGGTATCATCGTGTGTATATTTTCGTACGCAAACCACCCATGGATGTTCTCAGGGTCCTTCCATCCATCCTAGAGATGGCTCACCTGTGTTGGAGTCTCCTCGTTTGTGTCGCCTTGGCATAATTAATTTTGGTTTGTATGCTTGATGTCTAGTGCTCTAACAAGGCCCCTCTTCATCTTTCCCCTTTGCCTTTGGCTCTTGGTTGTGTGATTGGCATTACAATACCTTTTGTGTTCCTCGTTTGGAACATTTTTCAGGTGATTGGATTTATGTTGGGCTTCATGCCTCTGGTTTGGTTCCTAGTTGATTAGAAGTTACTCACTTTGGATCACCTGTGTTGTCGAATCCTTTTGTGCATCCTTTTGGGCCCAAGTTTTCATCCTTTACTATGCTAGTTTTGCATTTTCTAGAAATTACAAATGATAAAATATTTGACCCAACAATTCCTTAATCAAAACCCACAATTCTATTCCACTCATTGACCACACACATGGGGATTTTTTGTATATGGATTTCATGCCACTCATTGACCACACACATACCCTCTCATGGTATCATTGTGTGTATATTTCCATACAAAACCCACCCATGGATGCCCTCGAGGTCCTTCCATCCATTCTAGAGATGGCTCACTTGTGTTGGAATCTCCTCCTTAGTGTCACCTTGGTATAATTAATTTTGGTTTGTATGCGGATGGGTGCAAGCTAATGATGGTCTCTAACAACAATGTGTTAAATTGGAGGGATTATTCAAGGTACTTTTACAATGAATTTGAATATGGTGTAAGAATATGAAATGTAGGAAATTGAGTTAGTTTTTCTAATATACAACTTTTATTCACAGAGATTGTGAATAACTAGGTCAAATCTGACATTTTCTAACAGTGGTATCTTAACTTTTCAACAAAACATAAGGTATATGTTCTCGTTCGTGCATGTGTTGAGTGTATTAATGATGGAATTTTGTACCCAAAACCTGCATATTTGTAGAGAACCCATTTTTCTTGTGTGCAATTTTTTTGATATTAATTTTACTTTTTTTTTTTTTAAATTATCAAAGTCAA